>Ga0114993_10000743_pt1 | contig 37688 bp, 36 predicted proteins | sample ArcticOcean_MG_C_FD_87042 | JGI IMG/M metagenome (GOLD analysis project Ga0114993, IMG submission 87042) | Marine microbial communities from western Arctic Ocean - ArcticOcean_MG_CB2_150 | ecosystem: Environmental > Aquatic > Marine > Oceanic | place: Arctic Ocean: Canada Basin | collected...
AGCCTTTAAATAATTGATAGAATTTTCTAATATTGAATATGCTATACCTGATTGTTGGATTTTATTTTTATTAAATTCAAATTGTATTTTATTAGTTAAATTGTCGCCTAAAATAAAGTTATTGGGGATAGTAATTAATGCAGATAAATCTCCGTTTGATAGCTTTGATCGTAAATTATCATTTTTATATTCAGATAAAAACTCGACTATATTTTCTTTGTTTTGATTTGTTAAATAATTGATTAATTTTTCAGAATCAGAATTTTGTGCTAAGTTCGCTATTCCAATTTTTGGAGGAGTATAACTATAAAAATTATAAGATCCTAAAATGATCATTAATACTAATGGGAAAAACATAGCCCAAATTAAGGATTGTTTGTTTCTGAAATACATTTTTAAAGAAGCATTTATTAAAGCTATGTATATTTTCATATGATTATCTTTATGTTAATTGATTTCCTGTTAAATTAATAAAAACATCCTCTAAGTTCGCTTTTTGAGTTACTCTTTGGGATGTGAATCCATTATCCAAGAGTTTTCGTATTAAATTGTTTGGGGAATCTAATGCTACTATATTGCCATTGTCTATAATTGCAACTCTGTCACATAATTCTTGTGCTTCTTCCATATAATGTGTAGTTAATACAATTGTTATCCCTTGGCTTTTGATATTCTTGATTAAATTCCATAAATTTCTTCTTGCTTGAGGATCTAAGCCCGTTGTTGGTTCATCTAAAAATAATACTATTGGGTTATTGATTAACGCTATAGTTATCGAGAATTTTTGTTTTTGTCCTCCGGATAATTCTTTGTAATATGATTTGCTCTTATCTGTTAATTCTACTTTAGATAGCATTTCTTGAGGAGTTTTATTAGTGCTGTATATTTTTGAATATAGGTTAATAGTTTCTTCTAATGTTAGATAATCAAAAAAAGAATTAGATTGTAGTTGTATTCCTATATTAGATTTAATTATTTTTTGATTATCTTTTACTTCTAGTCCATTAATACAAGCTATTCCAGAATCATAATTCCTTATAGTTTCTAATATTTCAAGTGTAGTTGTTTTGCCAGCTCCATTCGGACCAAGCATTCCAAATACTTCACCTTTTTTAACTTTAAAAGATATTCCATTAATGGCTGTAATATCACCATAGGTTTTATATAAATCTTTAACCTTTATTATGTAATCTTTATCAATTGGTTCTTTTGACATAATTATTTCTTTTGAAAAGTATTAAATATAAATGAATTTTATATTAAAATTTATTAACTAACAATAAAGAGTAATATATTGAATTAAATGTTATTATTTTTGTACTATATCTCTCATCGAACTTGGTCCAATGGCACTGTCTAGGTATATCACTTGTCCAGATATATGACTTGCTTTATCTGAAGCTAGAAATACACATAAATTTCCAATATCTTTTGGTTTAACTAACCTATTAAATGGCACTTGTTTGTATAATTCAGTATGGTCTTCAGTATTTGCCCATTCTAAGACGATCTTTAAACCCATATCAGATTCTACAATAGTTGGGGCTATGCAATTAACTCTTATGCCATCCCATCTAAGTTCTTTTGAAATACATTGAGCCATAGTTGATACTGCAGTTTTTGCTGAAGTATAAGCCCATTCTTCTTGCATATATTGTTTTTCAGCTAAAGAAGTTATAAATATAATATCTCCACGTTTATTTTTTTTCATTTCTTTAATTACAGCTTGTGTACAATAAAAACTGCCAAAAAGATGTATATCTATCATTTTTTTAAGTATTTTTTCAGCTTTAGGTGATGAGAAATTATCAAAGTCATGAACTCCTGCATTATTAACTAACATATCTATAGTTCCAAATTTATCTATAGTTTCATTTACCATATCAATTACTTCTTCTTGGTTAGTAATATCTGCTTTAAAAATTATTGCTTTACCTCCTGTATCATTAATTTCTTTTGCTGTATCTAAGGCTGCTTCTTTATTAGATTGATAGTTGATTACAACTTTAGCGCCTTCTTGAGCACAGCGTAAGGCAATACCTTTTCCAATGCCTCTTGAACTTCCTGTAATGATTGCAACACGGTTTTTTAATTCCATAATTCCTCCAATTTAGTTGTAAAAAAATGAATATATTATATTTATTGTCAAATAAAATATATCAGTTAAAGTTTCACTTATAAAGTTTTGATAATCAGTTTGTAAAAACCTAAACAAAAAGCTAAGTTAAACGTTAAATTAAGTATAAAATAAACTTGATAAATATTATGTATACTTATTTTATAGGAGAGATTATTTATGAATAGATATACTTGCCCGCTTTGCTGTTCTAATAGAGTAGAATTTTTAGTTTCTAAATATATTTTTAAACATAATCGAGATTTTATGGTTTGTGTTAATTGTGAGCTAATATTTGTTCCTAATCAATATCATTTAACTGAGGAAGAACAAATAGACAGATATTTACAACATAATAATGATCCTAATGATCCAGGTTATAGAAATTTTTTATCAAAAATTATTAAACCATTAATTAATAATATTCTCCCGGGTTCTAATGGATTAGATTATGGTTCAGGTCCTGGTCCAACATTATCTTTAATGCTTAAGGAAATAGGCTTCTATGTGGAAATATTTGACATATATTTTTCTCCTGACGCTACAGTTTTATCCAGGAAATATGACTTTATAACATGTTCTGAAACTGCAGAGCATTTTGTATCACCAAGGAAAGAATTCGATAGATTTAATGTGATGCTTAAAAATAATGGATGTTTAGTAATTATGACTAGTATGATTAATTCTAAAGATGATTTTTTAACATGGTATTATAATAGAGATCCAACTCATCTGTCTTTTTATACAAAGAATACTATGCGTTGGATTTCCAAGAATTACAATTGGGAAATAAGCTTTTACGGTTCTAGTGTAGTATTATTTAAAAAAAATATTATTATATAAATTAGGAGTAATAATTGGATGACTTAACAAATTTGACTGCAATTGAAGCAGTTAAATATTTGAAAAATCGTGAAATATCTGCAGTTGATTTAGTTAATGCATCGATAAAAAGAATCTCGAAAGTTGATAAAATTGTTAATGCTTTACCAACAGTTGTATTTGATAAGGCGATTGAAGATGCTAACTTTGTAACAAATAATATACCAAAAGATATACCTTGCGGTTATTTGTATGGATTACCTATAGCTGTTAAAGATTTAACTGATGTTAAGGGTGTTATTAGTACAAAAGGTTCAACAATATTTCAAGATTATATCCCAGATAGTTCTGATATATTAGTTGAAAATTTAGAATCAAAAGGTGGAGTAATCATTGCTAAGTCTAATACCCCAGAATTTGGAGCTGGATCTAACACTTTTAATGATGTATTTGGTAAAACTTTAAATCCATGGGATATATCAAAAACATGTGGAGGCTCTTCTGGAGGATCTGCAGTAGCATTAGCTACAGGACAAGTATGGTTAGCTACTGGAAGTGATCTAGGTGGTAGTTTAAGAATTCCAGCAAGTTTTTGTTCAGTGGTAGGTTTGAGGCCGACTGCTGGATTAGTATCTCACGGCCCAACAGTTTTGCCATTTAGTAACTTAGCAGTTGAAGGCCCTATGGGACGTAATGTGATGGATTTATCATTATTATTAGATGCTCAAGCTGGGATAAACATTAAAGATCCAATTAGTATGCATATTAGCCAAGTTTCATATTTAGATTCTGCATCTATGCCTGTTAGGCCATCAAAAATCGGGTATTCTCCTGATTTAGGAATAACTAAAGTAAATTCTGAAGTCTTAGACATATGTTCTCAAGCTTTATCAAAATTTGAAAGTTCTGGCAGTAATATAGAATTAATTGATAGTTATTTTGATAAAGCAGAAGAAACTTTCCAAGTTCTTAGAGCTGCTTATTTTGCTATGAATATGGATAATATATTAAAAACCCATCGTAGTGAACTTAAAAAAGAAATTGTATGGAATATTGAAAAAGGACTATCTTTAAGTTCGGAACAAATATTTAATGCTGAGATAAATAGAGGAGATATAGTTTTAAATACTTCAAAACTTTTCGAACAATATGATGTGTTTGTTTGCCCTACAGTTCTTACGCCTCCATTTGATGTTAATTTACGCTATTTAGAAGAAATTGATGGGATTAAATTTGAAACTTATATTGATTGGTTAGTTTTAACTTTTGCTTTAACTTTAACTGGATGTCCAGTTATTTCAATTCCTTGTGGTTTTACAAAATCTGGCTTGCCTATAGGATTGCAAATTATGGCTCCGTGGAATCAGGAAGGTAAGTTGTTATCAATTTCAGCTTATTTTGAAAGTATTTTAGAGGTACATAATAAAGTTCCAATATTACCTATAGAGAAAAATTAAATTTTCTAATTTGAAGAAGGGTAAGTAATTGATTTAGCTGAGTCAGCTAAATCAGCTAATAGCATTGAAAGTTCAAATTCTTTAAGTTCATGCGTAATTAGAATATTTCCGTATTCTAAAATGTAGCCTCCATCTATTTCGACTTCGGTTCTAGCAGAATCCCAAAACTGTTTGTCAATTTTTGATATGTCGTTAAAAAATATTATACTTATAGGATAATTACCTGGTTGAACCACATAATTAGCTCCATCATTGCTGCCGAAAAGTTTATTTAGCTCATCACTTATGGGATCTTTATTTAAAAGTCCATGTTTGTCGAAAGATTTTTCAACCTCAGTTAGACTCTCAAATTTCCTGTCTGGTCTTAATTTTGTCTCAAGTAATAATTGTCTGTATCCTGGTGTTGGTATATTAGCAGTAGGAGATATTGTGGGTGTGAGTATTCCTGTATTATTGTCAATTGAATTATTTGCATTACTGCATGCTGATAAAATTAGGAATAGAATAACTGAAAAAATAAGTATTTTTGAATTTTTTTTGTTTAAATTTGCCATAATTTTCCTGTCTTTTAAATTTTTTCGTTTTCACTATGATATTTTTTAAAATATAAGGATAATAAAATCATTAATCCGAAAACTTCAATAAATAGAGCTATTCCAATAGTATTAGATAAGAATTCTGAAAAATCAAATTGAAAAAATTGCCAGTATAAATATAAATTATTTACTAATAATAAACCTAATGATGCATAAATAAAATTTATAGTCTGATAAATCTTCATAAAAGTCTCACTGGATTTTTTGAAAAAATTTAATGAAATGTATTGTTTTGTATAAAATGATATTATAACAGTAATAAACATTTTTTTTATATTTTTTATAGGTGTGTAAATGGAAAAATTGAATATTCTTAGTATTAATGCTCATCCGCATGACTTTACTCATATGGCTGCGACTTTAGGAATACATAAAGCTAAAGGTGATAATGTTACGGTTGTATCTGTTACATCAGGGTTAAACACTCATAATGAAAAATTACATGATGAACTAATGAAACCTGTTGAAGACAGGGATCCAGTAATTGTTAATCAAGATTATAATGAATTAGAAAAAATAAAAAAATTAGAGTTAAAAAATGCATGTAATATTTTTGGTATATCAGATGTAAGGGTATTAGGTTATCCACAGCCTTTTAGATTAGATATATATCCCAAAGTTATAGAAAGTATTACTAGTATAATATTAGATATACGTCCTAGTATACTTATCATGCAAAGTCCTTATTCTAAAGGTCATCATGGAAGAATAGGAGTTAGTGCTGATGACCATATAGAAACATCAAAAGCTACATTAGAAGCTAAGGAGGCTGCAGCAATACCAGGTTTGCATCAAAAGGCCCCACATACTATTCCTACTATTTTGTATCCTGGGGTTTATTTTAATAATGATGAATTTGATTTTATAGTTGATATAAGTGAATGGTTTGAAAAAAGAGTTGAAGCTGAATCACTATATATTAGTCAAGGACATACATTAGAATGGTCAAGAAGACGTTTATTAGTAAGTCTTGGTAATACTGGTTGGTTTTCTAATACATTATATGGAGAATCTTTTGTACGAGAAAAGCCTGAATTAGTGACTGAAATACCTTTTTCACCTCTTGCTTTAAGAACATTAAAAGAACCAGTTTCAGAAAAATACAAGAGAATGGTTGGTAAAAAAGGTTTAGACTTTTAGCTTATAGCTCATATATTTTTTGTATTTATCCTAGTTAAAATAGGTACAGCAATTGTACCTAAAGCAACAATTATAGAAATTGCAGCTGTAATTCTAGCTAAAAACCCTGGCATGTCTTCTATAGTCCAAATAGCTAATAATAATAATAATGCTAAAATACTAATAGCTATTGTAGTTAATCTTTGAGATATTAATATAAACTTTGTAACAGGTTTTGCTATTAGTATTAATAGAATATGATTAGTCGAAAATGAAAATATACCAAATGTTGCAGTTACTTTGAAAAATATATCTTCACCCACTGGTTCTCCAACCCATATTAATAATAAAATAAGGCTAAAGAAAAATGTACAAGATATAAAACCAAATTTTGATATGAATTGGTAACGATATCTTTCCAGATAAAATAAACTAGGTAATGAGACGATACTGAAACCAGCTAAAGTAGCAGCAGTTCCTAAAGTTTTGAATTCTATTTCGCCAAAATCTCCTATTAGTATGAGTATGATCCCTATTATTGCACTAATTAAAAGACAAAATACAAGAGTAATGAATGCTAATTTTGTGGGTTTTAAATAACTTGAATTTTTTGATTTATCTATAATCTTAAACCTCTTCAATTAGATTTGTAATTCGAAATAGCAAATTCTAATTGAGGCAATGTAATATTACCTCCACTAGCAATTAATGCTACTTTTTTTCCTTTGATCTGGCTTTTGATTTTTATTGCGGCTGCTAAAGAAGCTGCACCAGCATGTTCAATAAGGTTATGAGTTTTTTCAAGATAAATTACTATTGATTCGAGTAACTCTTTCTCTGTAACTAATATAAAATCATCTAACATATTTTTTAATATTTCTTGAGTAAATTCGTAACCCATAGCTGTTGCTAATCCTTCTGCAATAGTATTCATAGGGGATTTAACTATTTCCCCTTTCTTCCATGATAAATATGCACCTTTAGCATTTTCTGCTTGAACAGCAATGATTTTAATATTTGGGTTTATAGCTTTTGCTACTACACATGCTCCACATGTACCACTGCCTCCACCTAAAGGTACAATAATTATATCTATGTCAGGTTCATCTTCTAAGATTTCTAAAGTATAAGTTCCTGTTCCTTCTACTAGTTTAGGCTCGTTTGCAGAGTGTACATAAAAATAACCATCTTCTTTTGATAGTGATTCTGCGTGATTTCTAGCCTGATCAAATTCTTTCCCATGGAATATTAATTCAGCACCTAGCCTTTTCATTGAAGCAACTTTATCTGCATTTGTACCTTCTGGGACTACAACTGTTACTTTTACATTAAATATTTGACCGGCATATGCAATTCCTTGACCAAAATTACCTGTTGAAGAAGATATAACTCCTTGTTTTTTTTGTTCAGTCGTCATCTGAGCTATAGTATTTAATGCACCTCTAAGCTTAAAAGCACCAAGAGATTGATGATTTTCATGTTTAACAAAAATTTCTGCATCTATAATTTCGTCTAAGGATGGATAATGATGTAATGGAGTCCTAGTAATATAAGGAGAGATTCTCTTCTGAGCTTTAATTACATCATTTAAATTTGGTATTTTGTACACAGTAGGCTCCTGAAATCTATTATAAAGTTTTAATTATATTCTATATCATTTGTTTTATTAAAAGAAGAATTATTTTTAATAAACATTATTATAAATTTGACTTCATTTATTTTGAATTGTAAACTTCAAATTGAAAAAAAATTACGGGAGGAGCTTAATTTATTAGGCTGAGAGGGCAATTTAATATTTGTCGACTCCTAAATATACCTGACCTGGATAATTCCAGCGGAGGGAATGTAAAAATCCCGAATACTTATTTAGTTCTTCTCTCTTCTCGAACATATTTTTTTGGTGTTGGAGTTAATTTTGGATATATCTTTACAAAATATAAGTAAATCATTTGTACAAAAAGATTATAGTACGTTAAATATCTTTAATAATATGAATTTAACTGTGGAAAATGGGCAACTAGTTAGTCTACTTGGGCCTAGTGGATGTGGTAAAAGTACTCTTCTTAATATTATTGCTGGCATTGAAATTCAAGATGAAGGTGACATTTATCTAGATAAATGTATTTCAGAAAACCGTTTAGGTATTTCAGGTTACCTACAACAAAAAGATTTATTGCTTCCATGGAGAAATGTTTTAGATAATGTGATTTTAGCTTTAGAACTTAAAGGAGATTCTAAAAAAGAATCTATTCGGAAAGCAATAAATTATTTAGAGAAATTCGGATTGAAAGGGTTTGAATATGAATATCCGTATAATATTTCTGGCGGTATGAGACAAAGGGCTGCATTTTTAAGAACCTTATTAGCAGATCAAAGATTGTTTTTATTAGATGAACCTTTTAGTGCACTTGATTCATTTAATAGAGCAAAAATGCAAGATTGGCTACTTAATTTAAAAAAAGAATTAGATAAAACGATAATACTGGTAACTCATGATATTGATGAAGCTATATTGTTATCAGATAGAATATATGTGATGAGCAATGTTCCAGCTCGTATTATATTAACTGAAGATGTAAGGTATCCTAGGTTAAATACTGTAACAATGTTTTCAGATGAAAATTATTTAAGAACTAGAAAAAATATATTAGATGCGTTGTCAGGCTTAGATACATAAATATGCTTAATTTAATACTGAATAATAAAATTATAAATAATATTCTTTCATTTTTACCTGCTCTATTAATAATATTAAGTTTAGTTTTATTGTGGGAGTTCTGTGTTTATATATTTGATATTCAGAAATGGTTATTACCTTCCCCTTCTTCTGTATTGAAAGATTTGATTAACAATCCAATTATTTTTTTAAACCATACTTACGTTACTTTAATTGAGATATTTATAGGTTTTATGTTAGCAGTAATAATAGGAATATTATTAGCTTCATTAATTGTAATGTTTAATATAGTTGAAAAAAGTTTATACCCTTTGTTAATTGCATCTCAAACTATCCCTATAATTGTAATTGCTCCTATTTTATTAGTATGGATTGGTTATGGGTTATTACCAAAAGTAATTGTAGTGGCTTTAATCAGTTTTTTTCCTATCGTTGTTAATACTGTTGATGGGATGAAATCTATAGACAGAGATTTATTAAATTTACTTCGTACAATGGGAGCTAATAAATGGCAAATATTTACCAAAATTAGAATTCCTAACTGTTTGCCATTCTTTTTTTCTGGTGCTAGAGTTGCAGCTACATTAAGTGTGATTGGAGCTGTGATTGGAGAATGGGTAGGCGCTAGTGAGGGCCTTGGTTATTTAATGATCAGATCAAAACCTTTGTTTCTTACTGAAAGAGTATTTGTAGCTATTTTTATTTTATCTTTAATAGGAATATTATTATTTCTACTGCTTTTAATAATAGAAAAACTATCTATTCCATGGGCAAATAATAAAAAATTTAATTAGTATTATAGTATGAATTTTTCAAATTAAGGAGAAGACATGAAGAGAATTAGTATGTTAATTATTTTAGGTGTATTTTTCATTGCTAATATAACAGCATGTGACATGATTAGAGATGATACTTCAAGAAATCTAGATGCAAAAACTAATGTGAAAATAGCATTAGACTGGTATCCTAATGCTAATCACACAGGTTTTTTTATAGCTAAAAATAAAGGTTATTTTAAAGACGAAGGACTTAATGTGACTTTGTATACTCCTTCAGACCCTTCAACTGTTTTACAAACGGTAGGAAGTGGGTCCGATGATTTTGGTATAAGTTACCAACCAGATGTTTTACTTGCTAGAGCTCAAGGAGTACCTGTTGTTTCAGTATTAGGTATAGTTCAACATCCATTAAATTCGATAATGACTTTAAAAAAATCTAATATTAAGACCCCTAAGGATTTGATTGGAAAAAAAATTGGTTATCCTGGTATTCCTACTGACGAGCCTTTACTTGAAACTATGTTGAAATCTACAGGACCTTATGGGTTAAATGATGTGGATTTAGTAAATGTAGGTTTTAATCTCTCAGAGTCATTGATATCTGAAAAAGTTGACGCTATTATAGGCGCATATTGGACTCATGAAAGTATATTAATGGAAAATAAAGGATATCCTATAAATATTATGAAAGTTGAAGACTGGGGAGTTCCTGACTATTATGAATTAGTTTTAGTTACAAATGAAGATAAACTTGATAATGATTCATATATAGTTGAAGCTTTTATAAAAGCACTTAGTAAAGGATTTGAAGATGCAATTAATGATCCACAATTAGGTATTGATATCCTTATTAAAGAATCCAATGATGAAATAGATGAATCAATAGATAGACTTGGTGTAGATCTATTAGTAAATGAATGGATGGATAGTTCAGGACATTTTGGAGTGCAAAAGTTAGATAAATGGCAATCTTTTAGTAATTGGATGTTTCAAAAAGGATTACTTACTGAAAATTTAAAAGTTGAAGAAGCGTTTACTAATAAATTTATAAAATAAATAATTATTATAATATAGAGGTTAATTATGATTAAAACATTATCTGCAATATTAGTTGAACCAAAAAGGCCATTAGAAATTGAAGAGTTAATTCTGCCCGACCCTACTTCTAAACAAGTTGTTGTAGAGCAAACAGCAAGTGGATTATGTCTTTCTCAAGTTCATGAAATAGATAAAACTCCTTTAGATCAATGCCCAAGAATAATTGGTCATGAAGGTGTAGGTATAGCAACTCATATTGGGTCAGCAGTTACTTCTATAAAAGAAGGCGACCATGTTATTACAACTTGGGTTCCAAGATCTAATTTTACAGGTCGAAATTTTGTAGACAACCTTACTACAGGAATAAAATATAAAGGTAAAATGGTAACAGGTAAAATTGGTACTTTTTCTCAAAAATGTTTAGCAGATGAGGAGTTAGTTGTTCCTATTTCGTCAGAGTATTATAGTGAAGAAGCTTCAATTGTTGGATGCGCTGTTTTGACTGGTGCTGGTTCTGTTTTACATACAGCTGCAGTTAGACCTGAAGATTCAGTAGCAGTTGTTGGAGTTGGAGGAGTAGGATTGTCAGCTATTAAGATGGCATCTTTATTACAGGCTTATCCTATAATTGCTGTAGATATATCAGATGACAAATTAGATTTTGCTAAAAAATGGGGTGCGACTCATACAATAAATTCTACTAAAACTGATCCAGTAAAACAGTTATTGGAAATTTCTAAATATGGAGTTGATTTTGCATTTGATGCTGTTGGAACTAAAAAAACCCATGAAATAATTTTGCCAATGGTTAAAGGTGGAGGTCCTGGAGCTTATAATACTGGTGGTACAGCTGTATTAATAGGTTGGCCAGACGATACTATGGAAATGATACCAAGAGATTTTTTATTTCATCAACGTCAATATAGAGGAAGTCATGGAGCTGCAGAGCCTGATAAAGATTTTAAAATGTATCTTAGATTAGATTCTGAAGGTAAATTTCCTTTAAAAGAGCTTGTTACAAAAAAATATGATTTTGCTGACATCAATCAAGGTCTTGATGATTTGAAAAATGGAAAAATATTTGGAAGAGCATTGGTAATATTTTGAAAAGTAATTAAAATTGTAATGTTTAAGGATTTTTAATATGAGTAATGATTTATTGTTTGGTAAATTAGAAGATAATTTAAATCATAAATTAGATGAATTTCCAGGAGTTGCAGGTCTTGCTATAAAAGATTTAACTAGTGGTATTGAGATTTCTATAAATGGAAATGAAATATTTCCAACAGCATCTATAATTAAAATTCATATACTGACTTATTTGTTAAAAATGTCAGAATCAGGTTCTGTAAATATAAATAAGAGGATTAATGTAGATGAATATGAATTTATAGGTGGTACAGGAATACTTAAATATTTAAAAGGAAAACCTGAACTTACATTAAGAGATATTGCTGTATTAATGATAATGTTATCTGACAATACTGCAACAAATATATGTATAGATTTATTAGGAATAGAAAATATAAATTTATTTATTTCAGATATGGGTCTTAATTCTACTAAACTTAATCGTAAAATGATGGATGAAAATGCAATTATAAAAGGAGAAGAAAACTTATCTACTCCTAAAGAACTAACCAAGTTATTAGAAAAACTATATTCAGGATTACCATCAAAATCTGTATCTAAGGATGTTTTAGCAATTATGTCAGAACCTAAAAATTCTTGTTTGAATATATCTACTCCTTCAGAAGTTATTGTAGCTAATAAAGGAGGAGGTATGGAACATGTCAGAGGTGATTCGGGGATAATATTTTTAAAAAATAGACCCTATATTATCTCTATTTTGACAAAATCTTGTTATAAAAGTTCAGAATTTCAAGAAAAATATATTCTTGAAATAGCTAAAGATGTATTTGAAATATTTAATGTTATATCAAATACTAATCAACATGGACTATCGATTCCAAAAAATATGAATTTATAAGGGATTGTATATGAAGGATATTGATTTACACGATAAAGTTGCCATAATAACAGGTGGAGGAAGAGGTATAGGTAGGGAAATTGCTTTAGTACTGGCAGAATATGGTGCTGATATTATAATTGTTTCTAGGTCTACTGATGAATTAGAAAATACAGCAGAAGAAATTAAAAAACTTGGTAGAAATGTATTACCTTTATGTATAGATGTAACTCAATCAGGTCAAGTAGATTATATGGTAGAAAAATCAATTGAAAAATTCGGAAAGATAGATATATTAGTAAATAATGCTGGTCAACTTTTAAGAGCTCCTGTTGTACCTTTAAATGAAGTTGAATTACATCCTCCACAAGTTACTCGCTACTCAGATGCAAGAATAACTGATGAAGAATGGGATAGCGTAATAAATACTAACTTAACTGCTGTTTTTTATTGTTGTAGAGCTGTTGCTCCTCATATGATAAGTCGTGGATATGGGAAAATTGTTAATATTAGTTCCAATAATTCTACCCAAGCTTTTCCTTTAGTTTCTGCTTACAATGCTAGTAAAGCTGCTGTAAATATGTTGACAAAAGTATTAGCGTTGGAATGGGCAGAATCTAATATATTAGTGAATGCAATAGGCCCTGGTGATTATAATACTAAAATGACAGAACCAACCTGGGTTGATCCTGTAGCACGCAAAAAACACTTAGATGGAATACCGCTGGGCAGAGAAGGTTCTCTAAGGGAGCTAGCTGTTTTAGCTGCTTATTTATCTAGTCCTGCAACTGATTATATGACTGGCCAAATAATTTATATGGACGGGGGTTTAACTGCAAAATAATTTATAAGATATTTAATAATTTTGCAGCAGTTTGACCCATAATCATATTTAATTCATTTTGAGTCATGCCAGTATTATTTTTATAATGATTTTCAATCCATTTTCTAGATTGTTTGTAAGTACAAAACCTGTTTTGAAAAGGCATATCAGTACCATAATGTAAATTTCCAAAACCAATATTATTTATCAATTCATCTAAAATTGGCCATATATCAACATAAGGAAATTCAAATATATCTCCTATTCTTACAGGAAAACATACTTCCATATAAAGATTTGGATTGTTAAACGGAGCCCATATATCCTTTGGCAAGGTTATATGGTTATTCTCCAAAAAGATTCTCCATGGAAAACCATGAGTTATACTACATTTATTATTTGGATATTTATCCATCCATTTCATTAGGATATTTAATTCTTTTAAATATCCATTTACAGCATCTTTATTTGAAAAATTTTGAGCTTTGAAATTTGGGCCTGTTCCTAAAGTGAAAAATATTGGGACATTTAATTTTGTAATTGTTTGCCAAAAATATTCATATATACCACTATCCCATGGTTGATTGCTTTTTAAATAACCTAAAGGATTAAATTTAATTGCATGTAAATTTAATTCTTTAATTGCATATACTACGTTTTCTATGACTGATTCTGGGTTGTCTTCAATAAGCCATTCGTCTACGGAAGCCATGGATAAAATTCTTTTCGGATAGAGTTTTACGCATTGAGATTGATAAATATTACTTCTACCTAAACTAGGATTTGTATGTAATAAAGCTATATCTATTCCAGCATAATCCATCTCTGAAATTAAGCTATGTGGAGTGAATTCTAAGTTTCTTAAATTGGGAGGGTAATAATATTGCGTATATAATTTACCGTTTGTTTTCCAAAGTACTCTTCCCGTTTTATTATCAATATCAAATTTCATATTCGATTCTGTTTTTGATAAGATTGTTCGGTCAGTAAGACTTATTAATGGTTGATGATGGCTTTTATTTGCATCTTTTATCCAATTGAGATGTTCTTCTTTGTTTTCATAGCCATCAATGTCATTAGCTGGTTTAAAACAGTATGTGTGAGAATCAATTATCATGAATTTCCATTTCCAGAAAATATAAAGTATATTTTTCAGTTTAATATATTATAGTAATATAAAGAGTAATTATGTATTACAAGATAATACATAAAAAATATATTAATATAAATCTATAATATTGTTAATTTGGAGGATTTATGCTAAATAAATGTGAAAAAAATATTACTGGTTATGCGATAAGTAGAGAGGATTATTATAAAATGGTAATAGATAATCTGGAAAATGATTTAATCAAATTACTAATTCAGAATTAATTTATATTGTGGAAACTATATTTGAAGAATTTAATATAGATTTAAGTGCTAGTGCTATTTTTAATGCATTTGTGTCAGATAATTACTCTGTATTTTTAGATAATTCGCTAAATTCTTCTACTTTGTTAAATTATTCATATATTACATCTGATCCATTTTTAATTATTACAAGTAAAGGAAATAATATAAAAATAAAAGAAAGGGAAACAGAGAAAGAATTTTTTGGAAATCCATTTAATATATTAAATGAATTAATAGATAAATATAATTTTGATGACAATATTAACATTGCTCCATTTCAAGGCGGTGCAATTGGTTATATGAGTTATGAAATGAGACATCATATCGAGCATATGCCATCTCATGCTTTAGACTACTTGGAATTACCAGAAATGTGTTTTGGTTTTTATGACTGGGTAATTTCTATAAACCATAGTAAAAATACTACAACTCTAATTTCAACAATTTTGCCAAACAATAATCATAATTCTGCCACTAATCGTATTGAATGGGTTAAAAATAAAATTAAAAATGCTAGTAACTTAACAAAGGAAAAAAGTAAAATAAAAGTTGGCAAATTGAAATCTAATTTTTCTGAAAAACAATATTTAGATTCAGTCAGAAAAGTAAAATATTATATTGAAAAAGGAGATGTATATCAAGTTAATATTGCTCAACGATTTGAGATTGAATTAGAAGAAAAAACATGGGATTTATATAAAAGGTTAAGACAAATTACCCCATCTAATTATTCAGCTTTTCTTAGATATCCTGAATCAGATATATTAAGTACATCTCCGGAACATTTTGTTTCATTAAAAGAATCTTTGGTTCATTCAAAGCCTATGAAAGGCACTAGACCACGAGGAAGCAATAAGAAATCAGACAATGAATTGTTAAATGATTTAAAAAATAGTTTGAAAGATAGAACTGAAAATTTAATGATAGTTGATGTAGTAAGAAATGATTTAGGTAAAGTTTGTCTGCCAGGTTCTATAAATGTAAAAAATTTATTTAAAATTGAGAAATACGAACATGTTTTTCAGATGATTACAGATATATATGCTGAATTAAATGATAAATATAATATTGTGGATTTGTTAGAGTCATGTTTCCCTGGAGGGTCAGTAACTGGTGCTCCAAAAATTCGTGCTATGGAAATCATAGATGAAATAGAACCTGTCCAAAGAAATGTTTATTGTGGAGCTATAGGTTATTTTGGGTTTAATGGCAATATGAAGACATCTATTCCAATTCGTACAATGATTGTAAAAAACAATATAGGATATTTTCATGTGGGTGGAGGTATAATTTATGATTCAAATCCATCTATGGAATATCAAGAAACATTAGATAAGGCTAAAGGATTTTTTAAGGCTTTGAATATTATTAATTAATAATATTCCTGTAATTTTCTACAACATCTTTTGCTCCTTTAGCTATAAACCCAAGTTCGCCTCCATCTTCAACAAATAGCATGCCGCTATTAATCAAGTCTTTTGCAGATTTTGTGTTTGCAGGGGTAGTCCCAAAAGGAACATTATATTTTTTACAAATTTCTAATATTTCTTTTAACGGATTAATAACATCTGGGTGTGACCAGTCTAGAGGTTGTCCCATCTCAATTGAAAAATCTCCAGGCCCTACATAAACCATATCAACACCAGGTGTACTTATTATGTGTTCGGCATTTTTATATCCTAATTTAGTCTCAATATGGATAACTGTAGTAGTTTCCATATCTTGGTCTAACATCCATTGTTTCCAATCAGTAACTGGTTTGTAATCGCTATTTCCTAAATTCCCATCGGCTGCACGAGTTCCTATTGGTGGGAATTTAATATAATTTATTAGTTCTTCAACTTGATCACGTGTTTCAGTTCTTGGAAGTTGTATGCCAACTACTCCTATCGCTAGTAATTTGGCAATTTCTTGGCGTTCTAATTGTGGAGTTTTAGCTATTGGAGGTAATCCGAAAGCTCTTGAAGCTAATACAGTATCAGACAGGGATTCAAAATCAAAGTATAAATGTTCATAATCAATAAATAGAAAATCGTAACCAGCTTCTTTATATATCTTTGCTAATGAAGGTCTAGAATATTCATTAATCATTCCTCCTAGAAGTAACTCTTTATTAGCAAGGCGGCTTTTTAGTTCTCTTCCAGGGCCGCCATTTGGATATAAAAATTTAGTTAAATCTTTTTGCTCATTTATTTTTTTCATTTCTCTCCTTTAATCAAAATTCAATTATTGCTCGTGCAACTTTGCCTTCTTCTAAAGCTTTAAATCCTTCATTAATAGATGATAAAGGAATTCTCATTGAAATCATATTATCTAATTGAAGTTTTTTATTCATATACAAATTTGCTAATTTAGGAAAATCTATTCGAGGCCTGCTCATACCATAAGATGTTCGAATGATTTCTTTGTCACCCATCATTAAGTTAAATGGAAATGTTACTTCTTCTCCAAATGGCGTTTTACCTAATATCACTACCCTGCCACCTGGACGTGAAGCTTCTAGGGCTTGTTTAATAGATATGTTTTGACCTGCAGCTTCTATGGAGCAGTCAGCTCCTCTGCCATTTGTTAAATCTTTTATAAACTCAAAGGGGTTATTATCTGTTGAGTTTATTATGTGAGTAGCACCTACGTCTAAAGCTGTTTTTAGTTTTTCATTATTAATATCTACGGCAACAATAGTAGATGCTCCAGCTATTCTTGCTCCTTGGATTGCGCTTAATCCTACAGCTCCACAACCTATAACAATCACACTAGTTTCTGGTTTGATTCTACCAGCATATACGGCACCTCCAAATCCTGTCATAACTGCACAGCCTAGTAAACATGCTCTATCTAAAGGAAAATCTTTTCTAACAGGAACTGCCCCTTGTTGAGGAATTATAGTATATTCAGCATGTGAAGATACGCTACTGTAATGATAGACTGGTTGATTATTTAAGTACATTTTTGCTTTACCATTGTAAAGCAATCCTTTTGTTCTCATTTTTCCCATTTCTTCACACAATATAGGCTGTCCTTGATCACAATAAAAACAATACCCACAGTTAGGTTCCCAAGAACATACCACATGATCACCTTCTTTTACTAACGTTACTCCATCCCCTATTCTATCTACTATACCTGCTCCTTCATGCCCTAAAACAGCAGGTAATATTTGAGGTTGATATCCCTTCATAGTTTCCCAGTCAGTATGACATAACCCGCTAGCTACTATTTTTATTCGTACTTCTCCTGGACCAGGTTCTTTTAGTTCTAATTCTTCAATAATTAAATCAGAGGGTGTTTGGTGTAAAACGGCTGCAAGCATTTTCATATTTTATAACCTTTCAAAATTGCATCTAATTTCTTATTGGCATGTGACTTAGTATAACGTACCATTTAAATTGGTCAAAAAAATTTATTCACATTAAACTATTTAATATAACGAAAGTCTTATTAATATAACGAAAGTCTTAAAATGGAAAAATCTAACGAACATATTCGAAACCTAGCGATTATTGCTCATGTCGATCATGGCAAAACAACATTAGTGGATTCTTTACTTAAACAAGGTATATTAACTAGAGATAGTGAAAAATTAGGTAATTTAATTATGGATAGTAATCCATTAGAACGTGAGAGAGGTATTACCATTTTAGCAAAAAATACTGCTGTTACATATAAAGATATTAAAATTAATATTATTGATACTCCAGGTCACGCTGATTTTAGTGGTGAGGTTGAGAGGATTATGCATATGGCTAATGGTTGTTTATTAGTAATAGATGCTGTAGATGGTCCTATGCCCCAAACACGTTTTGTATTGGATCAAGCATTAAATAAAGATGTTGTACCGATGGTATTAATAAACAAAATTGACAGACCAGAAGCTAGAATACCTGAAGTTATAGAAATGGTACATGACTTATTTTTAGACACAGCTAAAACTGCAGATCAATTAGATTTCCCTATATTATATTCTTCAGCACGTGATGGATATGCAATAAAGGATTTAGATTCTCCTAAGTTAGATATGGCACCATTATTAGATGCTATTATAGAACATATTCCATCTCCCAAAGGTGATCCGAACTCTTCTTTACAAATGCTTGTAGCTGCTTTGGATTATGATGTTTATTCAGGTCAAGTTGCTATAGGTAGAATCTTTAATGGTAGAATAAATCCAAAAAAACAAATTTGTTTAATAAAAGGTATTGACGGAGTAACCACTTCATATGTTATTGAAAAAGTACATGTTTTTGACGGTGTAAAACGTCTAGAAGTTAATAATGCTCAAGCTGGAGATATAGTATCAGTTTCAGGTTTAGAAAATATTTCAATAGGAGATACTATATGTGATTTAGAAAATCCATTACCATTACCTTCTATTCATATTGATGAACCTACAGTTAAAATGACTATTTTAGTAAACAATTCTCCATTTATGGGTAAAGAAGGAGTACATTGTACATCTAGATTAATATTAGATAGATTAAATCAAGAATTAAAAACTAATTTAAGTTTAAAACTAGAACCAACTTCAACTCCTGAAGCCTTTATTGTTTCTGGTAGAGGAGAACTTCATTTATCTATTTTGTTAGAAACTATGAGAAGGGAGTTGTATGAATTTCAGGTTTCAAAGCCTGAACCTGTTTTTAAAAAAGTTAACAATATTCTTCTTGAACCTTATGAACATTTAGTGATGGATACCAGGCAAGAATTTCTTGGTGCATTAACTGAAGAATTAGTATCAAGATTAGGGAAATTTTCAGATATGAGCAGTAATTCTGATGGCAACATAAGATTAGAATATGATATTCCGACTCGTGGATTGATAGGATTTAGATCGATTTTTATTAGAATAACTAGAGGTAATGGTATTTTAAATAGTGTCTTTGATGAATTCAAGCCTAAAATAGGTGAAATAAAATTAAGAGCTTCAGGTAGATTAGTAGCTTCTAAAAATGGGAAAGCAGTAATTTTCGGTTTATTAAATTCCCAAGAAAGAGGATCTACTTTTGTAGAACCTGGTACAGATATTTATGAAGGTATGATTGTTGGAATGCATTCTAGAAATCAAGATATTCATGTTAATGTTTGTAAAGAGAAAAAATTAACTAATATGAGGTCTTCAACTGCTGATATTACTAAGCGTCTTAGTCCATCTATTAAGATGACTTTAGAAGAATCATTAGACTTTATTGCTATTGATGAACTATTAGAAGTTACTCCGAAAAATATTAGATTGAGAAAACGAGAACTAAATTAAATAAAGTTTACATATAATACTTGAAATTATTACTTGTGTTATCATTATTAATTAATAATAATATTGAATAATAATTTAAAACTAATGATTAAAAAATATCTTAATATCATATTAGAGGTTCTCTTTTTAGCATTTGGCCCAGCATTTATTCTTACTGCTTTGGGTATAAGTGCTGGAGTAATATGGGGTTGGTCAATAGGTAATACTCCGGTATTTGTATTTTTTGGATTTATGACAGGTTTATTACCAGGATGTATTTTGGGGCATATTGCTGCTAAACAAACTTCTAATGATAAAAGATTGTTGTATTCTTATGCTGCAGGAGGAATTGTAGGTATACCAATGATTTTAATTGGATTAATTGGATTAATATATAAATTAGTTACTACTTTAATTTAATTAATTCAAACTCTACTTTTCCAGATTGTACTAGATCGCGTATGTTTCTTTGATCAGAGTTTAAAGTACTATTTGCAGTTTTAAATTCAACAAGTATAATTTTATCCTTTTCAAACTGTATTCCATCTATAGGTTTTCCTAAAAATTTGAAATTTCTCTTGTCCCATGGAAAAGTTTCCATGAAAGGTATGAATTGCTCTGTGATTTGACCATATAAAGTACTTTGACTACGTTTGCGCATATCTAAATCTGAGAATAGCTTTCTTGTATGTATATTACTTTTAATTAATAAAATTATAATTGACCAGCTAATAATTAAAACTATAAATAATGATAAAAAAATTATTGACATTATGTTCATAATTACCTCAATATTCATATAGTGTTATTTAATTTTATGAAATAAATCAGGTGGTATTTGAAAAACCATAACCTTATATCTTCTAATGGCGGATTATTTTACGGTTGGATTATTCTATTTATTTCAATATTAATATTATTTTTTTCTATGGGTATGCGCAATAGTGTAAGTGTATTCTTTATACCTATGGCAGATGAATTTGATTGGAATAGAACAACTATATCTATTGTATTTTCTGTAGGTTGGCTAATAAATGGAGTTACTCAGCCAGTAATTGGAGGGATTTATGATAAATTTGGTGGAAGATATGTGATATCTTTTGGTTTATTAATTATGGGACTCTCTACTGCATTAATTAGTGTTACTAATAATTTTTGGTATTTTTTATTGATGTATGGATTGATCATGTGTACTTCTGCGGGTGCTTCTTCAGTTGTTACAGTCCAGCCTTTGTTGGCAAGATGGTGGTATAAACGAAGAGGAGCTATTTTAAGTATAAGTAGCTTAGGTATATCCTTAGGTTCAATGTTTTTACTTCCCTTTTCATCATATATTATTCAAATATTTGATTGGAGATTTACTTGGGTAGTTTTGGGAGGGTTTTTATTAGTTGTATCATTTATTGCAGTTATTTTTTTACGTAATAATCCTTCAGATATTGGCTTGTTACCATTTGGTATCAAAGATAATTCTAATAATAAATCTAAGAATTCAACTATTGTTAAAGGGCCATTAGAAGTGACTTCATGGAAGGATGCGTTTAAGCATGTTCCAGCTTGGCAGTTAATTTTTTCTTATCTGATATGTGGATTAACTACTTCATTTATGTCAGTTCATTTTATCCCACTAGCAATTGATAGAGGATTTTCAGTTAATGAAGCTTCTATAGCATTTAGCATATTATATGGTTTTACACTAACAGGAGTGCTGATTTCTAGTCTTTTTGTAGAAAGATTTGGACAGAAAAATTTCTTAACGTATGTTTATTTTGTAAGAGCATTTGCATATATAGTATTGTTATTTGGACCAATGTATTTAGGTTTATGGACCTTTGTGATTCTAGCTGGATTTTCATGGGTAGTAACAGCACCATTAACAATTACATTGTTAACAGATATTTATGGTTTAAAAACTGCAGGTACTTTGGCAGGTATTGCTACTTTAGCTCATCAAATTGGAGGTTCATTAAATATTATATTAGCGGGAGTTTTATTTGATAAATATAATTCATATTTTGCTATATTTACTATATCTTTAGTATTATTAATTTTTGCAGGAATAATTACAATGAATATACAGGAAGATAAATTATCTGTTAGACGAATTAAGAATTTGAATACAAACTTTGACGGTGATACAAATATTCATAGTAAAATATCAATGTAATTTGAATTTTGACACAAAAAATATTAAGTTATAGATAGATAATCATTTAGGAGAATAATATGAGAGATTATATTACTTATTTTAATGGTGATTGGTTACCATGGAGTCAGGTTCATGTAGATATAGATGATTTAGGTTTTCAATTAGGGGATGTAGTGTTTGAGTATGCTAGAACATTTAATGGTAAACCTTTTACATGGGAAGCACATATTGATAGATTATATAGGTCTTTACAGTATGTTCGTAATAATATAAATGTTACTCAAGATGAAATGCTTAAGATACATTATGAAATTATTGAAAAAAATGAAATGTATAGAGATGAAGTTGGGGATTTTAATATTATCGCTTTTGTTACCAGAGGTTTATCTTTTGAAGGTAAAGGAAATGTATTTGTAAGAGTTAAGCCGATTAATTTTAGTGATTTTATACCTTGGTATGAAAATGGAGTACATGGAGTAATTGCAAAATCTAGAAGTTATTCAAGCGTTTCATTAGATCCCAAAGTAAAACATCATAGTAGAATGAATATGGTACTTGGTACTTTAGAAGCCAGAGATGTAGATATTGATGCATCTCCAATCTTTATGGATGTTGACGGAAATATATCTGAAGGCAATGCATTTAACATAATGATAGTTAAAGATGGAGTAATTAAAACTCCAACTGATAAGTCAATATTACAAGGTGTATCTAGGTCTGTAGTAATTCAATTAGCAAAAAACATAGGTATTCCAATTACTGAAGAAAACATTCAACCATATGATTTGTATACAGCTGACGAGGTGTTTTTTGTAAGAAGCACCCCATGTATTGTCCCTTGTAGTAAAGTAGATAATAGGAAAATTGGAGACAGTGATGAGTTTCCTGGGCCAGTTACTAAGCAACTTTTAGCTGCTTATAGTGAATTAGTTGGACTAGATATTATTGATCAAAGTAAATACTATGGGAACAAATAAAAATTAGTTAATTATTGGGTGTTATTTTAGGCAGTTCTAATTCATTTACAATGCTATTAAGTGCTTCTAGGTCATTTTGTATAATATATTCAATGTTTTTTATCTGTTCATCAATTTTATTCGAAATTTCTTCATATACTTTTTGAGCTTGTAATGTTGGAGCTCCATCAGCTAGGCCTATACTATCACTTAATTGACCTAGTCTATTGACCAAACCTCTATCTTGAAATGATCCTCTTTTTGACTTTTCTTGTTCATATATATCATCATTTCTTAATAGTATTGTTTCTATAGCAAAAATTTTCTTGTTTATATCTAATATAGATTGTTCTAATATATCTTTTTTATCATTATCACATTTATTTAACCAAATTTGGGATTGAGACTTAATGCCTAGTATCTTTTTTAATCCATCGCTTGAATCATTAATTTTATCCCAAATTTGTTTCATAATATTGAATTGCATTGTGATATCTGAGCTGGTTACAGTAGATCTAGGGTCTTTATTTATTGTGAATAGTTGAGTAAATTCTTTGTCATCAGTTTTTATTTTTACTTTGTATTCACCTGGTGGTGCAAATAAATCGACTAATCTACGTCCGTCTATACTTTTACCTTCTATTCCAGTAGGGTCAGGGTATCTCATATCCCAAATAAATCGATTGAGCCCTTTAAATAAATGAATATCTGGATTTTCTTCATTATTAGAATAAGTGTTAATTTCTTTGTCTTCTTTATCTAATATAGTTATTTCTACTAGTTCGGATATATTATTAATATAAAAATTAATTATGGCTCCATTTGGAGGGTTGTTACCTGAATCAAGGTAGGTTCTTTTTATTTCTCCTTTAGAATTCGTATCTGATATAAACGTTGAAAAAACTCCTAGTGTTAATAAATATGTTTTCATACCTATTGATTTATGTTTCATATTATCCATTTTATTGTAAAAAGACGGGGGATATATATACCTAATGGTTGTACGAGGTTTGAATAGAGTAATTTGTTGATTAATATTATCTTTATCTAGTTGGTGTAAAGGAGATAAATCGTCTAGTATCCAAATAGCTCTACCATGAGTCGCTACTACTAGATCTAAATCTTTAACAATCATATCGTGTATAGGCACTTTAGGCAGGTTAAGTTGAAGTGATTCCCAATTTTCCCCATCATCAAATGATAAATACACACCGCCTTCAGTACCTGCATATAATAATCCTTTTTTACTAGGATCGTGCCTTATAACTCTTGTAAAATCTATATCACGTATTCCGTTAGTTATTAGATCCCAAGACCTACCGTAATCATTAGTTTTAAAAAGATAAGGTTTAAAGTCTCCGTGCTGATAACTAGTTACAGCAATATATACAGTAGCCGGGTCATGACTTGAAGGGTCTATTGAGCTTACCAGAGACCATTCTGGTATATTGGGAGGAGTTACATTCTCCCAAGTTTGTCCTCCGTTTTGAGTAATATGGATGAGTCCATCATCTGATCCAGCCCATATTAATCCAATATTTAATGGAGATTCAGCTACTCTACTTACAGTACATCTTTCAAAAGGAGCTATATTTGTCTCAAGGTTTATATTTTCTTTTTCATCTAAATCATTTCTAGTTAGATCTGGGCTTATAGGTTGCCAGCTATTGCCTTCATCAGTTGATCTGAATACTACATTAGCGGCAGAATAAATAACTTCTGAGTTATGAGGAGATAAAGCTAGAGGGCAATCCCACTGGAATCTATATTTTTTATTTTTTATAGTTAATCCGATGAGATCTGGCCAAACGGTAACGCTTTTTTGTTCACCTGTTTTATGGTCGTATCTAAGAATTATTAAGCCTGCTCCTGGAGAACTACCAAGAGCGCCTGCGTATACTATATTGCTATCTTCAGGATTGACTATTATGTGTCCACTTTCTGCATTTCCAACATTATAGCAATCTTGCCAAAGTATAGCTCCTGAGTTAGATCTACTCGGCACACTTATCGCAGTATTATCTTGTTGTGTAGCATAAAGTCTATATGGAGTTTGGTTATCAGCTGTGAGGTGGTAGAATTCGGCAGTTGGTTGGTTATTAATAGTTGACCATGAATCTCCTTGATTAAAAGAGATAGACGCACCTCCATCATGACCATTTATCATGCGATTAGGATTTATAGGGTCTATCCATAAATCGTGTTGATCTACATGTGTAACTTCTACAATTTCAAAAGTTTTTCCTTTATTTTTAGATTTAAAGAATGGTTGGTTTAAAACGTATACAGTATTTGGGTCTTTTGTATCAGCAAACACATGATTGTAATATTGAGGCCTTGTAGTTAAATCTGGATCATTATTTACAAGTTTCCATGAGTTTCCATAATCTTCAGATAAAAATAAACCTCCCAACTCTACACCTTCTATGGATAAACCTGTTACAGCTGGAGCGTTACCTTTATCAAACAGAGCCCAAACCATACCTGGTTGAATACCAGCTGAGACGCCTATTTTACCTTTAATAGTATTACCTAACCCAGGGTTTTTAGTTAAATCGATCCACGTTTCACCACCATCATCTGATCTATATAGACTGGTATCTTCTCCACCATTATATGAATTCCAGAAATTACGTTGAGTTTGCCACATACTAGCATAGATTATTCTTGGATTATTTGGATCTATAGATAGGTCATTACAGCCTACATCTTCTTTTCTAAATAGTACTTGTTTCCATGTTTTTCCACCATCTATAGATTTATAAACACCTTTGTCTTTACGTGGGCCTTCTAGATGTCCTAGTACTCCAACATATACTATATCTGGATTAGTAGGATGTATTCTTATTCTAGAAATATGTTCTGATGTTTCTAGGCCTGTATGTATCCATGTTTTACCTGCATCAGTTGATTTGTAAATTCCATCAGCTTGTGAAGTCCAATGCAATCTAGGAACAGCAGTACATGCTTCTCCCATACCGACGTATAAAATATTTGGATCTGAATTAGATATTGCAATAGCACCAACAGCAGATGTTTTAAAGAATCCATCTGAAATATTTTGCCAGTAAGTTCCACCATCATCTGTTTTCCATACTCCACCAGCGCAACCTAAATAGAAAGTCATTTGTTCAGTAGGGTGTCCCGTTACAGCAACAGCTCTACCACCCCTAAATGGACCAATACTTCGCCATTCCATACCTGAAATATTCATAGATGTATTAATATTTAGCATATTTTGAGACTCCATCTAATTGTTAATACTTAATAATGAGGATACAATATTTTTTTATTATAAGTAAGAAAAATAGTGCTTTCAACACGCAAAATATAGGATTGACAAGGTATATCTATATATTTAGACTGATATAAATTTATATGATTACAATATAAATATATGTGAGGGAAATATTCATGAAGAGTGAAAAAGAATTAATTGCTCATTTACTTCGTAGGGCTAGCTTTGGTGGTACGTTAAACCAAATAGACAACTATTTTGAAATAGGATATGAAGAAACAGTTAAAGATTTATTATTTATTAAAGAATCAAATGGAATTCAAGATGATTTATTATTTCGATATCATTCTGATCATTCAGCTGGTATAGGAATGGCTGGATTTAATGCAAATTTTATTTATAAAATGACTAATTCTAATAATCCTCTTCAAGAAAAAATGGCTTTGTTTTGGCATAGAGTTTTTGCTACAGGATATGCAAAAGTTACTCAAGGTAGAGCTTTAATGGATCAAATTGAAATGTTTCGTAATAATGCTTTTGGTGATTTCAGAAATTTATTGGTGGCATTATCTAAAGAACCATCTATGATTTTATGGCTGGATAATCATGATAATCATAAAGATGCAATAAATGAAAATTATGGGAGAGAACTTTTAGAGCTTTTTTCTATGGGAGTTGGTAGTTATAGCGAAGAAGATATTAAATCTTGTTCTAAGGCTTTTACAGGATGGACTATATCAAATTTAGAATATATGACAATGAGAGCCAATAATGATTCATTATTTCCTTATGGTAGATTAAACCTGCAATTTGAATATAAAGAAGAGGATCATTATACGGATGAGATAGAATTTTTAGGAAATATAGGTAAATTTAATGGTAAAGATATTATAGATATAATATGCAAACAAAATGCTACTGCTAAATTTATTTCTAGACATTTATATAGTTATTTTGTATCTGATGAGCCACCTGTCCCACAATGGCCATATGTACCTCCTAAAGACCCTGAAGCAATATCAATTTTGTCTGAATCTTATTTTGATAGTGGATACAAAATATCAAATATGCTTTATACATTATTTACATCAGACTTTTTTAAATCTGAATCTATTAGGTTTAAAAAAGTTAAAAGCCCATCTGAATTAGTCTCAGGGGTTTTGAAATTAACAGGAGATAATAAACCAGGAGTTCCTAATATTCAAAATTATGCTAATTATCCATCATTTATGGGGCAAAACCTTGTTAATCCTCCTAGTGTAGAAGGATGGCATGAAGGTATTGAATGGATAGATTCAGGAGCTTTAGTAGAAAGAGTTAATTTTGCATCAAGTCAATTTTCAGATTTTGATAAGCCAGGTATTGTTAATATAGTTGATAATATTAATATAGAAGCAAAAAATATAAATGATATAGATGCTTTAATTGATATTTTATTAAAAAATTTAGGTTTAATAACTTTGTCAGATTCAAGTAGAAACGCATTATCTGATTTTTATTTTAAACAATTAGAAACTAGATTCAAAGAAAATGATTTTGTTTTTAATAGAGAAATGATTTCTCCAATGCTTAATATGATTGTTGCGACTCCAGATTTTCAGATGGCCTAACATTTATCCATATATAATATTGCAAAAAAAGATTTCACAATGAATAAAACTTATAATTTTCAAATAAAATATGATCAAACACTCGGTGCTGCAGCTATGAATAACAGAGGTTTTTATTACCCTGTTGATTTAGATTTTGGACCTGAGGGAAAAATTTATTGTTTGAATCGTGCCCATGAAGGAGACACTAGCGGAGTAAGAGTTTGTGTATTAGATTTGGATAGTAATTATTATGGAGTATTTGGATCTAACGGATATTCTGATGGACAATTTATTTATGCAACGAGTATAGCTATATATGATGAAATGATTTATGTGAGTGATGAACACACTAATAAAATTTCTATATTTGATTCTTCAGGTAAATTTATTAATAAATGGGGGACTCCTGGTTCAGGCAAAGGTCAAATAAATGGGCCTTCGGGTTTAAAATTTGATTCTAATGGTATTTTATATATAGTCGATCATTTAAATAATAGAATACAAATTTTTGAAAGAGATGGTAAATATATATCAGGATTTGGTTCGTATGGATCTGATCCAGGTCAATTTAATTTGCCATGGGGAATTACAATTGATAGTTTAGGGTTTTTATATGTATCTGATTGGCGTAATGATAGAATTCAAAAATTTACGAAAGATGGTGATTTTGTTTCTTTATTTGGTAGTAGTGGGGATCAAAAGGGACAATTCAATAGGCCTTCATCTGTTGCGGTAGATTTAGACAGGGATATATATGTCACAGATTGGGGCAATCATAGATTACAAGTGTTTGATAAGGATTTTAAATTTATAGACACGCTACGAGGTGAATCAACTCTATCTCCTTGGGCGAGAGAATTTTTAGAAGCTAATCCTGATGAAATGTCAGCTAGAAAATCTTCTGATTTAGATTTGGATTTAAATATTGACGATCAGCATATGTTATCTTCTCATGTTGAAAAACTGTTTTGGGCGCCTATATCTGTAAAAATTGATCAACAAGGTAAGATTTATGTTGTTGATAGAAATAGGCATAGAATACAAGTATATTCAAAAATTCTTTTTGATTAATGAAGAAACCAATAAATCATTTGATAGATATTGGTAATTGTAAAATTTCTTTGTTTGAATGGGAAGGAGTAGGCCCTCCTTTATTTTTTTCCCATGCTACAGGATTTCATGCTAGAGTTTGGGATAACGTTATAAGAAAATTGTCAGGAAGACATATATATTCAATTGATCTACGTGGACATGGACGTAGTGATAAAACTCCTTTTTTATACAATTGGGAAGTATTTGTAAATGATGTGATTACGCTTTTCCAAAAACTTAAATTATCTAATGTGATTGGAGTCGGACATTCAATGGGTGGGCATACAATAACTGCTGTAGCAGCACAATTATTAAATAGTTTTAAAGGTTTAGTTTTATGTGATCCAAGTATTTTCCCTCCTGATAGGTATACTAAAAAGCCTAGAGAAGGAGTTCATCCTGTTTCTAAAAGAAGAAATATATGGTCTAGTCCTTTGGAAATGCATGAAAGACTTAAATCACATAAAAACTTTATTAATTGGGAAGATGATGCGCTTTGGGATTATTGTAAATATGGGTTGATTCAAATTGAAGATCAGTCTGGATTTGAACTAGCATGTCCTCCTTTAGCTGAAGCAAAAATGTATGACTCTGTACTTGATCCTAAGATATTGAAATTACTTCCTGAAATAAATATACCAGTTAAAATTTTACGTGCCAGACCTAAAAAAAACAAAGCAGATGTTCCTGACTTTGATAGTTCAATAACTTGGCCAGAACTATCAGCCCATCTTCCAGTCTCTGAAGATTTAGTTCTGAATCATTGTTCTCATTTTATACCTATGGAAGATTCAGATTCTGTAGTAAATGCAATTATGAAGATTATAAAATAAGTATTTTTGGAGGAGTATAGCTATGAGAGTTATAGATTTTGGCAAGTCGTACATGACTTGGTTTGGTACTGGGAAAATGAGTAGTATTTCTAGAATATTATTAGATGGAGTTTGTACTTTAATTAACTCGGATGGCGAAGAAGATGTTTTTTACCTAATTGCACCATGTAGATCAGAGCATACTCATTCAGATGGTCAGTTAATTGTAATGCCTAATTATGAATTCAGAGGTATTTTCGGGTCTAAAGAGTACAAAATATTTCGTAATCATTGGGTGAGCAATCCTGATTATTTAGATGATCCAGGTTTAGATACAACTGGTGGTAGAACTTTAGAGGAGTCTGGTTTACATAATACAAAATGGGATGATGTTAAGCTAGATATAAATTACTTTGATAATACAAAAGAACTTACTAGTAAACAGAGTGTAGTTGATTCAACATTAACCAATTCTATTTTAGTTGGACATACAGAATTAATTAATGACAAGACTCAACAAAAAGCAATACTCGAATATCCAATAAAAACTATGAATGTAATAAAAGAAATTCCAAGATTTCAAGTTGATACAGGGCCAATTTTAGTACCAAATTTTAAATCTGATGAAAAATTAAAAGTTAATTCATTAGATATAGCACACATAGTATATAATTTATTTGATCGAGGTGAATATATTTCACGTAAGCCTGTACAAGTTGCAAATACAGATGATGGACCTTTATCAGTCACAGATTATTCTGAATTAGTTGAATATGTAGGTATTAATAGACTTTATGCGGTAATTTAAATCTTATGGATACTTCTTATTTAAATTGTGATGTTTTAGTTATTGGCGGAGGACCAGCAGGTATATCTTGTGCAATTGCGGCTGCTAGAAATGGAGCTAAAGTAATATTATGTCATGACAGATCAGTATTAGGTGGCAATTCATCTAGTGAAGTTAGAATGCATATTGTTGGAGCTGATGGGAGTGGTAGAAGAGGTGTTCCTTTAGAAACAGAGACTAGAGAAGGTGGGATTATAGAGGAAATTCGTCTTGAGACTACCGTTAAAAACCCCCAGCGTTCTGCTTCTATGTTAGATTTAATATTTTATGACTTTTGTACTAAAGAACCCAATCTGACTTTAATGTTGAATACCTCAGTTACTGAGGTTGATATTATTGATTCTTCAATAAATTTTGTAACAGCTTATAGGCATTCAACAGAAGATAAATTTGAAATAAAAGCAAAAATATTTTGTGATTGTACAGGAGATGGTCGTATTGGATTTGAAGCTAATGCAAAATTTGTTCAGGGTAGAGAGAGTAAATTAGATTTTGATGAATCATTGGCTCAAGATAAAAGAGATAATAAAAGCTTAGGTTCTACTATTTTGTTACAAGCTAGAAAATATAATATACCTATGCCCTTTACTGCACCAAAGTGGGCAAGAAAATTTACTGAAGATGAATTAAGTTTAAGGCCTCATGGAGGACTTGGAGTAGACCAAGGATTTGAATATGGGTATTGGTGGGTAGAATGGGGAGGTCAGTTAGATACTATTAAAGATAATGAAATAATTCGTGATGAATTATTATCAATTCTATTGGGTGTTTGGGATCATATAAAAAACAGTGGCAATCATAAAGCTGATAATTGGGCTTTAGATTGGTTTGGATTTTTGCCAGGAAAAAGAGAAAGCAGAAGATTTATAGGTCAACATATTATCAATCAGAAAGAAATACAAGAATCTATACCATTTAAAGATGCTATTGCATTTGGAGGTTGGATGATTGACACGCATCCTCCAGAAGGAGTTGATGCGATTGACGAAAAACCTGCAAATCAGATTGAAATAGATCATATTTATGATATTCCTATTAGATCTTGCATTACAGAATCTCCTGATAATTTAATGTTTGCTGGTAGAAATATTTCAGCTACACATATAGCTTTTGCATCTACACGAGTAATGGCTACTTGTTTTGCTATTGGTCAAGGTGTTGGAACTGTAGCCGCATATTTGTCTGAGAAACAAATATCATCTAATAAAATAATTAATGATCCTGAAGGCATAAAAATTATACAACAGCGCTTATTGAGAGATGATGCATATTTAATCGGAGTATTTAATTCAGATGTGAATGATTTAGCTTTAAAATCCAAAATTAAAACTTCTAGTGAACAAGAATTTGGAAATGCATCAAATATTATATCTGGTCAAACTCGATCAGTTCATGGAATAAAAGGAGCCAAATTAGATAGAATTATTAAAGGTTCAAATAGATGGATTAGTATTCCAGAAGATGGGTTCCCTGTATTTGTAGAATTAGATTGGGAAAAAGAAATTTCTGTAGAAGAAATACAGATAATTTTTGATTCTGGTATGCATAGAATTTTGACTTTGAGTCATAGCGATGCATATGTAGATAAAATGATTTGGGGTAAAGCTCAACCAGAGACAGTAAAAGATTATAAAATTGAAGGATTTTATAAAAAAGAAAGAATAATAAATATAAATATACTTGATAATTTTCAGAGAAAGAACATACATAGTCTTAAAGAAATAAAAAAAGTAGATCGAATAAGAATTACTATTTTATCTACTAATGGTATTGATCATGCAAGAATTAACGAAGTAAGAATTTATTCATCATCAGATAGATTTTTTTACTAACATTACTCCATCTCTAATAGGAAGCATAACTTGCTTTACTCTATTATCATTTGAAACATAATTATTAAAGTTATTTATATTGTGATCAGTTTTGTCTATAGGGTTTAAAACTTTTCCTCCCCACAATACGTTATCAATAACTATTAGTCCTTTATCAGATATTAAATTTAAAGCAACGTCATAATAATCTTTATAGCTAGATTTATCAGCATCTATAAAGATTACGTCAAATGGTTTAGATAGTTTTCTTATAGTATCTATAGCTGGTCCTAAAATTAATTCTATTTTGTGCCCATGTGGACTTTTATCAAAAAATCTTTTTGCAATTTCTGCATGGTTTTTATTCGTTTCACATGTAATGACTTTTCCATCTCCAGGTAATGCTGCTGCCATCATTTGGGCACTAAATCCAGTAAATGTCCCTATATCTAAAACTTTTTTTGCATTAGTTGTCCATACGATAAATTGTAATAAAGTACCCTCTATTTGTCCGCTTATCATTTGAGGAGAGTTACAGGATTTATATGTTTCCTCTATAAGTTCTTGTAGATAATCAGGTAGTTTACTCGTGTTTTTTTGAACGTAATTTTCAATTTCATCAGAAATTAGTGATAGCATTTTACCTCCAATAATAAATTAAATATTAGTTTACCATGCATCAAAATATATTTTTTTAAGGTTGAATTCTTTTATACTTAATAACATTATTATTATAAATAATATTCCACCCCATAAAAGTAAATTAGTTGCTCCTAAATGAATTTCTAAAAACCCATTAAATAAATTTATTATTGCCATGATACCACCAACATGAACTGCATATACAGCTCCGACTCTTCCTCTAACTTCATCCAATGTATTACTTTGAATAATTGTATGAGCTAAAGTCATAAATCCTGCTTGAGATATTCCCATTATAAAACTAGAAAATATAGCATAATTAAGGTTTGAGGATGTGACTAAGATTATAGGGCCTACACCGCTTAATAATCCAAATATAAAAAATATATATCCATTGATTTTAAATTTAGAAATTAATGTAATAGTTATTACAGATAATAGTGAGCCTGCTCCAACTCCCATCATAAGATAACTAAATCCTTTCCCTTCTGCTTGAAAAGTTTTTTCAGATAGTACTGGTAATAATGATTCAAATGACATAGTTAAACCACAGTGTAAGAAAGTTATAAACATAACCATAAGTAAAAGTTGATTTTTGTACACATATTTAAGACCAGCAATAAAATTTTCGAAAAAATTTAAATTTTTTGATATTACACCGGTTGAAATAGTGCTAATCCGTAAAGATGTAAATAAACTAACAACATAAAATGCTGAACATAAGTAAAATGCCCATTCTAAATTAACTAAAGACAATAGTGGCACAATTGCTGCAGGTCCAAATAATCTTGAGCCATGTAAAGCAGCTTGATTCCAAGCTATTCCGTTGAGTAACAATTCTTTTGGTATTAAGTTCGGTAATAAAGATTCAGAAGCAGATGTTTGAGCAGCTCTTGCAGAGCCATTTATAAATGCTAACACTGCTAAAAATATTATTTTTATATTAACTGATGCATCAGTTGTAACTAATATGCCTAGAAAGATATTATGCACAATATTGATAGCAAACATAAACGCTAAAAGTTGCTTTCTATCAAGCTTGTCAGATAGGTATCCAAATATGGGTGTAATTAAAACCCTAGGTATCATTGCTGAAAATGTAACTATAGCAACCCAAGCTGAAGATCCATCAGTGATTTCATACATTAACCAGCCTCTTGCTACTATTAATGCCCAAGCTGAAGAACTACTGAACATAGTTCCAATCCATAATAGCCTAAAGTCAGGATAGTTAAATGCTATTTTACCCTTAGGTTCTTTATTCATATATAATTTTTTGTCCAAATTTTTATATGTTATGATGTTATCATGATTAAGTTAGATAATTTTGTACGTTATTTATTAATATTATTTATTTTCTTTATTTTTGGTGCGTGTAACTATAATAATAGTACTGAAAGTACTGACACAATAAGATCTGCTTCCTTCGCTATGCCTTCTAGTCTACCAGCTCCTGCTTTGATGAAATCTGTCAGTTTTGAATCTTCAGATAGTATGAATTCAAATATTGATAGCAATCAGAATGGTTTAATTTCAGATAATAGGAAAATAATTAGAAACATAGATTTAAGTCTGGTAGTTGATGATATAAATAAAACTATTGAAAATATATCTAATTTAGTTGATCAAATGAATGGATTTGTGGTTTCATCTTCAATTTCAGGAGAAGAAACTATTAATATGTCTGGATATATTACTATAAGAATACCTACAGAGAATGTAGATCAAACTGTAAAACTTGTGAAAAATATGTCTGTAAGAATTTCTAATGAAAGATCTTATACTACAGATGTCACTGAAGAGTTTATTGATTTAACTGCAAGAGTTAACAATTTGAAAGCAACTGAATCGCAATTAGTAAAGTTATTAGATAAAGCTGAAAAGATTGAAGATATACTAGCTATCCAACGAGAGTTAACCTCAATGAGAGGTCAGATTGAGAGTCTTGAAGGACGAATTAATTATATAAATAGAACTTCTTCTACAAGTTTAATTTCTATTACTCTTTCACCTACAATAGATAATAAGCCTATTTACGATAAAAGTTGGACTCCACTAAATACAATTAAATCAGCTTTAAGAGGATTATCAGGGTTTTTTGAAAGTTTTCTTGATTTGTTAATATGGATTGCTATATTTTCACCGATATGGTTAATTATTAGTGGATTAACCTTGTTTATATATAAACGTATAAGGAAAAGATTTAAAAAGTCCTAATAAATTTTCTAAATGTGAATTCATTTGCCATCATCTATATACTAATAGCGACTTTAATAATATTATCAGTTCTATTTTCATACATTTCGTATGCATTGTTTGCAGATTCAAAATTCAAATTGTGAGTTATCATTTCACCTGGATTCCACCATCCTCTATCTTTTAATTCAATCATTCTATTTATATGACCAATTGAATCACCACTAGACCCTCCTGCAGTAGGTATAATTGTTGCAGATTTAGGTAATATATATTGAGTATCTAAAGCTATTGTTTTATCGTTGAATCCATCTTGAATACCAAAAAGTATTACTTTACCGAATTTTTTTACTAATCTAATGCTTGAATTTAATGTTTCAGGGGTCCCTGCTGCTTCAATTGTTATATCAGTACCTAGTCCTTCAGTAATTTCTGCTATAGCTTCATCAATAGATTCTGAGCTAGGATTTATAGTATGAGTAGCTCCGAATTTTTTTGCATATTCCAGTCTGTAGTCTAATAGATCAGCTACAATCACTTTACTTGCTCCTGCCCTAGCACATATAGCTGTGAAAGATAATCCTATTCCTCCTTGACCCAATATGAGCACAGTTTTACCTAATATTGTTCCTATTTGCTGACAAGCATATAAAACAGTACCTGCTGGCTGACACATCATCCATTCTTTCATATCTCCATATTCAGGTAATAAGGCAATTTTATCATCATCACCTGCTATATATTCGACTAATCCGCCTGAACTTTCTTCTGAAGGTAAAACGATCACTCTTTGACCTTCTTTAAATTTTTCTGATCTAGTTTCAGCAATAGTTCCGACTAATTCATGGCAAGGGTTACCTAATTTCAAAGGATATTCTTCTTCAGGTAACACAGGTCCATAAGAATGCCTTATATCGCTTCCGCATATAGATACGTAATGTAATTTTATAAGGGATTGTGAATTTTTTATTTCTGGAATAGGCGCGTCTTCAAAGGATATTTTTTTAGGTGCAGTTAGTCTTGCAGCTTTCATTTAATTCTCCGATATTAGTTATAATTTCAACTTATATATATATTATTTAACTATTTTATTTGTTTAAATTAATTCTTACAACTGCAAATGTATTATTAGGAATTATTATGGTGAAATATTTTAAATTTTTTCTTTATTCTTCTTTATTAGGTGTATTTGTATCAATTTTATTTATATTAGCTCATGATATTCTTACTCAGGATAATCTATTTGAATTTTGGGAATTTCTTTTAACTTTATTTATCCCATCACTGACAGCTACTATATTTTCTAAAATATTTAAGTTAGAGTTAATTACGTTTATAGCTATTAGTAATTTAATATTTATCGTGCCAATATTAGGAGCTGCCTTTGGAGCTTCAGGTTCAGAACCGTTTATATCTTATGTTTTGTTGGGGTTAGTAGGTGGAGCATTTTGGAGTTTACCATTTATAATTTATACAATTGTAAGAAATAAACTAAGCAAACATTAATAATATTAATAAGTATATTTGAAAGAAATTATAGATAATGAGTACGAAATTATTTCAGTCTGGAGTGGTTGGAAGTTTACCTAGACCAAATGTATTACTGGATATGTTACCGCAAAACCCTGGCGAAGAATCATCTCAAATAGCTAGTACAAAAGAAATGGACAAATTAGTTAATTATGCGATTTCTATTCAAGAAATTGCTGGTTTAGACTTAGTTAGTGATGGTGAATGGAGAAGGCATGCATATACACATATAATAGCTGATATCGCTACAGGATTTACCCCTGATAATAGAATTGAACCACATCGATGGGGAATTACAATTACTGAAAAAATGGAAGTAATTAATCAAGGTTTAATTGCAAAAGAAGCTGAGTTCCTGGTTAATTCCACAGATAGAAAATCAAAAGTTTGTGTTCCTTCACCTTATTTATTGGGTGAAAGATTATGGGAAAAAGAATTATCTACAAAAGCTTATTCAACAAGAGAATCATTTATTCAGGATTTGATTCCTATTCTTAATAAAGAATTGTTATTGTTGAAAGATACAGGAGTAACTGTTATTCAAATTGATGATCCTCATTTATGTGTCCTAGTCGATCCTAAAATTAGAGCTCAATTTAAAAATCCAAAATATGAAATGGAATTAGCCGCAGATAATATAAATGCTATTTTAGATGGAGTAAATGGAGTTACATTGGCTTTACATTTATGTCGTAGAAATTGGGGTAGATCGGGATGGGGAGCTGATGGAAGTTATAATCCGATTATTGATGTTATGAAAAGAATAAATGTTGATCAATATGTATTGGAATTCAGTATTCCT
>Ga0114993_10000747_pt1 | contig 37598 bp, 79 predicted proteins | sample ArcticOcean_MG_C_FD_87042 | JGI IMG/M metagenome (GOLD analysis project Ga0114993, IMG submission 87042) | Marine microbial communities from western Arctic Ocean - ArcticOcean_MG_CB2_150 | ecosystem: Environmental > Aquatic > Marine > Oceanic | place: Arctic Ocean: Canada Basin | collected...
CTCAAACGGACATCACACTTGGTGCAGAAGGAAGCCCACGGGTACTCCTGCCGAAACTCCATGGGATGTGAGCAGTCGAGGATGTCGGTGACTTTGAGATTCATGGTGTCTCTGATGAGGGCAGATAGGGACACCTCGGCTTTCTCAGCGGCACGCTTCCATCGTTCCCTGTCGTTCTCGGTGGCCCGTATGAGGATCTGCTTGTCAGCAGGCCCATCGTCGTCGCTCACCTTGGTGGACACCGTGAGATCCATGCCCTCAGCGAGGTCGTTCATCGCAGCCTCGATGTTGTCACCGACAGGGACGAGGTGGTCCTGACCGGGGGCGAATGTCGCCACTCTGTCTAGAGGCTCATCGAGCGCAGGCCCCACGGGTAGATCAGGTACCTCTTCGGCCGCGTTCCAGTTGGTGGCGTCAGGGTGCAGTTTGTTCGCACGCGTGCCTACTCCTGATGGTGGACGCGAGTTTGAGGCTACTGGTGCAGGCAGGGGCGGTAGAGGTACCGACATGCTGACAGTTACCGAATCGTTTGCTGGTGTCGCCGGATCGGAACCTCGAACACCTATGGGATCACTTGCCATTTGTTTCCTCCACTATCTCTGCTTCTACTACGTCGCTGTCGTCATCGATTCGATGTTGGTATTTCAACAAGTCAGCAGAGGCCTCTGCACCCAACGCGCCCTCTACCTCTGTGGGTGAAACAACACCCGATTTGACCATGAGAGCCAACAGTTGTTTGGCTTCCTGCTCGGGTGAATGGGCAGTCGCGCTTGGTAGAACCGCCACTCCGGCCATGGCCAGACGTATCGATTCGCTGGCTCCGTCAAGACCGATCTTGACATCAACCTGTTTTTGTTGGACTTCCATGCCGAGCAGTTTAGACCGGCGATCCATCACAGAAAGCACCTGCTGGATTGCCTTCATATCCGGCTCTACGGAGACCTCTGTCCCGTCATCCAACGTAATGCGCCGATGTTGAGTCATTGGCCATATCGCAGACTGCAAAGAGTCGAGTCGCTCCAACTCCATGCGAAGCACCTCGGGATAAGCCAAAAGTGCCTCAGAGTTCAGTTTCTCAAGTTGCCGATTCACAGAACGGCCCACGACAGCAACGCTGCAACCGAATCTACGGGCAATCTCTTGACTGGCCACGCCAGCCTGCCTCATCTTGAAAATGCGCACATCACGTTCCGCTAAGAACTCACGGGTGAGTGTGACTTTGCTTTCTTCTGCCATCAGACCGTCATCCAGTCAATCACTTCGAATGGGAACCTAACCCCACGTTTCATGGTAGCCGGCCAATGTCTTTCGTCACGGGCACCCCTGAAATGGGAGATTCGATATACATATTCTCCCACATTTGTCGGATCGGGTGTCAAAGCGATGCCAAACTCGGGCCACCGGGACCACACAGCAGAACCGAATGGTCGCAGGTCACGACTCGCTCCGGTGCCCAACGGGGCGTGATGTTCCAGCCACAGGGCCACCCCGTAGATCGCACGGAGGGTGTCTAGGTATTTGGCGATTTCTGTGGCGATGGCTTCGCTTGTTCGACCTCCCGGATCGACGAACGACTTGTACAGGGGGCCGAGTAGTAACAGGTCGGGTTCGACCTCTTCAATCTTGCTCTCCAGAAGCAACCGGTCGGGCATCTTCATCAAATCGAAGCCATCGGGCTTCATGTACAGGTGGGCGTCCAGATTCGGCTCGAATCCCATCGACTTTGCCGCACCGATGATGCTTCGTGATGTACGACGGATAATCCGCTCCGGATTCTCGAGATCAACGCTGAGAGTGCGTATGGGTGGCATCGGTTGAAAGGAGAATGGCTGAACGCCCATCGCCGGAAGAATCGCAGCCTGCCGGAGAAGCATCGTCTTGCCGACACCTTCAGCCGCAACCACGATGACTCGCTCACGTCGTTCCAACAGCCCCGGGATCAACCAGTCATAAGAATCATCGTCGTCCTCAGCAACGAAGTCACCCCACATGACAAGCCGACCTTGATTCGCAGTGGGAGTGACCTCTGCGCTCCCCAACAACAACATCGCCTTATGCATGATGCTGGCAGGTGATCGCGTGGTGTCATCCAGCAGCCCCCTCAGTTGAGAGAGCGTCTCGTCCACGGGTGAGAGTGGCGCCTCCTCAACCTCGACAACTTCGGGCAGAGGCTGATCTCCGTAGTCATCCAACTTGTATTCAACGAGTTGTTCGGTGGTCCCACCCGCTGCGATGTGATCGGTGATGTCCTTCTCTTCGGGACAGATCCATACGGCTACGTCACAGCCAGCCTCTCGAAGTTTGATCTCGACATCTGCTGCGTGCCGTCTCCCTGGGTCGTCATTGTCAACAATGATGTCGACTGTCGCCCCAGCAAGTGCACGGGTGTGTAGGTCCAGCCACTTGCCGGCACCACCGGGCATGGTTGTCGCACAGGCACCCAGCCGGTTCAGGGTGTCGCAGTCCTTCTCGCCTTCCACCACCCAGATCGGCAGTCCCTCTTTCTTCTGCCTGAGCACATCGGGCAAGTTGTAAAGCACTTTGGGTATGTCGCCGAGTTTGTAATCCCAGCCACCTTTCCCGTCGGGCTTCCTCTGCCGAAAGGTTTTCTTCCCGTCGGGTTCCGCGAAACGGACTTTTTGGAACAGCAGAGCACCGTCGGCATCTTCGTAGTCGTAGGCGGCGACGTACTTGAGTTTCTTCTGCTCGATCTTCGGGTACTCGCGGCCCGCTGTCTTCTGCGGATCCTTATGGAAGAGATCCGTGATCCCGAGACTGACAGAGTCAAGAATGTCAGCGGTACTGCAGCCTCCGTTGCGATGGCAATGCAGGAGCACTTGTCCGTCGTCGTTCTCGTGAACGGATAGCGACGGGTTCCTGTCGTCTTGCCGGCATGGGCAACGTGCTTCCCAACCGTTTGCTGAACTGACCACACCCTCTAAGCGGGCGAGAAGATCATCCGTGTGCTTGAACATGCGGCATTCGTTTAGACCTTGTAGAGCGTAAGCCCAGTTGGTTGCGAGACGATTTGATTCCTCCGTGAATGCGGAGGAGCCTTCGCTCCTGTTCGTTCAGTCCACCCCAAATGCCGAATGGTTCATGCTTCAAAGAGTATGCAAGGCACTCTTCCGAAACTACACAACCGGAACAAACGCTCACTGCGCGGGCTGTATCTATCATCAGATCGATGTCGATGGAAAAACGCGATCGCTTAGGTCGGGGTTCCGGAAACCACCACTCGGTCGGCTTGCCATTACAGGCACCGTCCACGGGTGGAAGAGCGCCATCTTCGTTGAAGAAACGAGGCAGATCAGACACGGACCAACCGTTCGATGTCTCCCGGGGAGAGAAAGACGACTGCTGATTCCACGGTTAGTTCCGCTCCCCTCTCGGTGACCACGAGGTCGACTGCTTCGGCTGGGACGCCCAGTGCAGAGGCAAGAGATCCTCGAAGGCGGGCGACGTGGACCTCATTCTGGCTCAAAATCTCATCGTAGTCAAGTGTCATTCGTGGACTCATCGTGACAGCCCCGACATCACGCTCTTTCTCGACCGTGCGGAAGCACCATGCACACCCCAACTTTGGTGCCCGTGAAGCACGGGTACGGATCTCCGTATGACCGCATTCCAGCAGGTGATGGTACTTGACGGTGCCGTGGATGCCCATGCGGTCGATGCTCTCGATCCTGCGACGAGGGGCCTTGCGATGTTCGGTGGTCATCGGTCCAGATTAGTCCTGCGATCTCCCGAACACGGGACCCCCAATCTCCGACAGGACTGAACGCTGGAGCACCCACCTCCCATTAGGGGAAGTAGGGGTGCACACCTAATCGCCCAGCACCCATGGGAAAGGGGTGGAACGAAACAGCCGGCATCACTGAGAGAAGCAGTGAGAGCGCTTGTTGGATTTCGGCAGCCGCCGGTGACTAGGGGGCTATCGAACAGAAGTTTCTCAGGTCGCCGTGCAACTTTCGGCGCTCCGCAGACATGTGGTTACTAGGCGCTGCAAGACGCGGCGCTCCACAGGCATGAGACTAATAGGGCCGATGCGCCCGGAAAGAGAGTGTTGTCAAATGGACAGCCATGATTCAACTAACCACGGGTGGGGCTTCGAAATCGGCGCCATCCTTCAGGAAGCCGAGAGCAAGGAGAGGTGGGATGAATGTTGCGCCTTGATAAGCGTGGCGGTGGCCGCGTACTGCGACGAGCAGTCTGGTGAAGACATGATGGCCGACGAGGAGGGCCGGTGCTTTGTGTTTGCGATAACTGATTGCATCACGAACCTGCACTCCCTGTACCTGCCGTTGCTGAAGCGCATGGATGCCATCAGCCGAGACTCCCGTTCCATCCGGAAGCGGTGCAAGTCGGATGCGCCACCCGTGCCCTCCGAGTCGCCGGACTCTCCTCAACGACCGCTATGGGAGTGGGACTGAGAAAGAAACTTTCCGAAAACCGGCCTATTTCGATCGGATTGACCCGTCTCACGGCGTCTAAAGGGGTGACAGATAAAACACCGAACCTCGGAAAGGGGGTGAACAAGTGATCAACACCGACGAACTGGCGCCGAAGTGCGACCGCTGCTTGCAGCCGGTCTACTGGGAGCGCTGGGACCAGTTGGATAACGAAGGCAATCCCATCTGCCTCCGTTGCCCGACGACTGACTAAGACTCGGCGCCCGGGGGAGCGTGGCAACAGAATCCCCCCACCACCCCGTGGCCATGGAGTCGTCGATAACCAACGCCGACACGCCACTCACGGGGCTTCCCCCTGGCGTCCCGACGCAACACGGATTCTCTCAATGAAGCCTTGACATCGCCGTCTGGTTCCGGTAGGGTGGAGATACAACCAGATGGCCAGGGGCCATCGACCTCCTGAGCATGAGGGAAAAGGCTCACCTACCTACGCTGAGAGGCACCCCTAAATATGACAGAACCAGCCACCACGACACGCTACCCATGCGACCGCTGCGCCGTTCCGACACGCTCCGTCTTTGAAGGCGAATCGACCTTGGAGGACTACAGCACGCAGTTGAACGGTGGCCTCCACATGACCGCCTCAGGGTATTACGGGGGTTACTGGGATACCGCCTCCTTCATGGGCGACGAGCCTATCGATTTTCACCTATGCCATGACTGCGCCACATGGCTGTCACGCGAGATCCCGAAGATGGCTCAGGCGGCAAAGGGTGGCCACTTCGCAGCCAACGTAGAAAGCGAAGGCTCCCGTCACGCCCACGAGGCACGCGAAGGAACCGACAAAGAGTGGTGCAAAGAGGAGAAAGCCTTGGGCATCAAGGTCATCGAGCCATGCTGCGAGTCGGGTGTTCTTACTTCATGACACCGCCCAGCGAACAAACGAACGCACAACGACAACTTCGGGCAGAGGCTGACAGGGAACGATGGAAGAACCGGCATGAGAAACTGCACAAACAGGAGGCTGCACGTCTCAAGTCGCAGCAACGCGACTTCGACGGGTTCCTCAAGGCCACGAAAACTTGGGAGTTCGCTGACTGGGTGCACGATCACCACGACGAGGACGACTGGGGCACCTACGCGCTGTTTGCCTTCGCGCAAGTTCTACGCAAGATGCTTCCGAACATGACGCTTTGGGAGTTCAAGAAGTTAGCGACCCAAGAAGTCGGCTGGGACAAAGAGAAGTCATGGATGTTGCGTGGGGGGCTATCCGACTACGCCACCGGGCAGTTCTCTCTAGCCAAGGAAGATCTGCGATGAGCGCCACCACGACAACCCGACCGGATCCCCTCGATTGGCGCACGGTAAGGATCGCTGTCAAACAGCATCTGCCCACGATGAACCGTTACGTCGGGGCTCGCCGGCTCGTAGCCGATGCCCTCGGCATTCATCCGGAAACACTTGACATCCCCTTGACAGGCGAGTAGGATGGGGTCATGAATCACCTGACTCACATGACTTTGACCTGCTTTGGTAGTGAAGAGGAAATGTACGACGAAGAAGACGCTTACAACGACATGCAGTTCGCCAAAGAAATGGCGCGACCCGGATCGTCACGGTTCGACCCCCGCTGGCCTGAGGCTCCGTGGTCAGCCCCAGTGAGGATACGCCGACGAGAGCGTCGATACACCTGTTCACGGCCATGTTGCGGACGACAGGCAGTCGTGTCGGTCTACACCGACATGGAAGGGGTCAGGAAGGTGAACACTGAGGTCCGGGCGTGCAAGCATTGCGGAGTGGCGTGGTCGGTGACGGAGGGGAAAGTCATCTGTGACTCACACACCGAAGAGTGTGCAAGATACGGGGAGCATTCCTCATCAGAACAAGAAGCGGCGTGGGATGCGCTTCTCCCTCCCGTCCTGTCACCCTTCTAATGGGGACGGCAGAGCACTTGACAACCCCTTGACGAGCAAGTAGGATGGGGTCATGACCACAACAGTAACTATCAACAAAGGTGACCGTGTACGTCTGATTCGCACTAGCGATGCGTACACCAGCCTGCTCTCTGGCGCTCAGGGAACTGTGCGTCGTATCGACGCCCTCGGCACCGTTCACATCAACTGGGATTGCGGTTCACGCTTGGGCCTCGTTCCCGGTGAGGATTCGTGGGTGATCCTGTGACCTCCACCCAAGAGTTCGTATCCTGCTGTGGCTACTGCGGGTCGGCAATCGACTACTGCCAAGGTCACGGAGAAGACGAGCGAGCCGAATACGGATTCGACTACGACTCCGATCAGTACGAGGCACGACGCGACGTGTTTGAGACTTCGCTGAACTTCGCCGACGACTGGACCCGCTGGCAGTCACATACTGAAGCCGACGCTCTGAGGGCGACCCTTGACGACTCCTTGACAAACGGATAGGATGGGATCATGAAGAACACCGAAGCAATCGTTTACTATCGCAAGAACGCCGACTGGCTGAGCAAGACGCCGTGGCAACCACCGTCAATCACACGCCTAGACGAACTCGACGAGGTTCATCGCATGGACATCATGCCGATGCCAAGCGTGTATTGGCTAGAGCACGTCTGGAAGACGATGCAGAACATCGACGGCGGCGACCTACCCCAGCAGTTGGGCGTGCGTTCAATGATGGTCGGCGACATTGTCGTCATCGGCAACGAGGGCTGGCAGGTCGAAGCGACCGGCTGGTCTCCCGTATCCAGCGACTGGCTGACCAACGAACCCCTGTACGCAAAGCCCTAAATCTCACCGGCCATACGAGGCTCGCTACCCAGAACACCCACGCCGGTCACCACAACCTCACCAGCCAAAGCCTTGAGCCCCTCCGAACTCGTCCCGGTACCCAATGAATCAGCGGGGGGTTCAATAATCTCACTAGCCAAGGCCCTCCCGATACCCAGTACTACGCCGCTAGTTAGTCTGAGTCACCGAGGATGAGTGCATCCCGTGCGTGATCTGCGGCTGCCTGTTCGCTGGACAGTAGGTCCGTCAGGCGATTGACCTCATCCACCAGATGTACGATCCTCCACATGTACCAGTCCATCCCCATGTCCTTGCCCGGCTCGTAATCCTGCAAGTCCATGGTCAAAACTTCATGGTCGGATAGGAGGTCCGACCAGTCGGCGTCGCTTCTTTCTTGACTTTCTTCATCGCTCGCCGGTTCCTCTTCTTCTGGTACTCTGCTCGCTTCTGAGCCTGAGCCGTCTTGCGCTGTTCCTTGTGCTTCTTCATGCCGGCAGGTCAGACATCGACGAGTAGCGAGCCTTCTCCGGGATCACCCATCGAACACCCCCACGGGGATCCCTCACATCTCCCTCTCGTCGCGGAATGACGTGAACATGTGCGTGCTCGATGGTTTGCCCGGCGGAAGCCCCGACATTCGTACCAATGTTCATGCTGGTAACTCCAGTAACACGAAGGTTGTCTGCGATCAGGTTGACCAACGACCACAGATCGGCCCGCTCGTCCTCGTCCAGTTGAAACACATTCATGACGTGCCTGCGTGGGACAACCAGCATGTGACCTTCCGTGACTGGGTAGTTGTCGGGAAAAGCGGCTGACGATCGACCCATCGTGGTGCCGGCTGCGTGCCGTGTCCACCCGCTATCCAGTCCCGCAATGTCGCAGAACGGACATTGATCTATACGAACTCCGGATTCCACAGACGCTCCCACGTTTGAGGACCAACACACCCATCCTTGGTCAGTCCTTCCATCCTTTGGAACTTCTTGACGGCCCAATGGGTACGCCACCCGTACACGCCGGTGTTCTTCATTGTTCCGAAGAAGCCGAGCATGATGATGCGCTCTTGCAGAGTGCCGACGATGGGGCCACGCGAGTTCCGCCTTTTCGACAACGGTGTGGCTGCCACCTGATCTGCGCAAGCAGCGATGTAGGCCAGGATGGCAAGAAAGTCAACTTTTACTTCAACCTTCTCTTCTTTTGATTCTTTGACTGCTGGGGCATCGAACCATCCGTTGGCATCTCGGGGTTGATGATGCCACCACTCGCGGGCTTTGATGGTGGGGACGACGCCGTAGCGTTCAGCGATGTTGTTGACTTCCCACTTGGCGATCTTGTTACTGACCATGTGCAAATCGACCGCATAGCAGAATCCATCGTCCTGCGTCATGTGCCAACTTCCTCTCCACCAGCCGCCGGCCCCGAAGCGGCGGTCTGGGTTGGCGGCGAGATTGCCAGTTCCTGCCTTGTATTTCTTGTAAAAGTACGCCTGCTTTGCGTAGGTGCGGCATGCGCTACTGACCTTCACCCGACCAACGATCTGAGGATCTTGGAAGAAAGCCTCTAGTCGTTTGACGAAGCGCGGGTGGAGAAGAGAGAGGTCAACGTTCTTGCCTGTGACTGGAATCATGCAATCACAATAGCATCCGGCTTGCGGCTCTAGCGGATGGGTACGACTTCCGCCATCAGGCCATCGTCTTCAGTTGTCTCGGGTGTCGCTGGGTTCGGTTGGAACAAGGTAACCCAATCGGAAGAAGCCAGCATTCCGTCCTCTACCTCCGGGCCATGCCATGAACGCAACATCTTCATCCATGCATCCTGTAAGCGGATGCCGATGTAGCGACTGGCTGGCCGGTTCCCGTCCTCCATGCGCTTCTGCCACTCCGTGGAGACGGCACCGGCTAGGGCGCCAAACTCTTCGGCGGTCAGTTCAAGGGTGATGGTCTTGGTCTTGATTGACATTAGTTCTCCGTTGGGATCTGGACAGTCTGGCCGATCTGAAGGGTGGCCGAACCGTCATTGAGTTGGATCATGTGGTGGACAGCGTTCTGGAGGTTGCCTTCGCAGTTGTCGGAGGCGATCTGCCAGATCGTGTCAAAGGCTTGGGCCACAACTGGCTCCGTTGAGCAGGTGAACTTGACGTGTGCTGCGTTGGCTGTGCCGAACGCCCACACTCCACCGGCTACGGCTGCTGCCATGAGTATTCCCGTGAGTCCCCTCTTTATGTTCATGCCTTCATCCTACAACCTGTTGACACGGCTGTCAAGTGCGGCTATGCTGGGTTCGGGAGGCCAAAGGTATGGTGTCCCCGGGTAATGTAAATGCACAGCGTGGCGTATTGCAGCGTGAAACTGTGTAGCCCGGGTATCGCAGGGTTCAACTCCCTGTCCGCTCACTGCTGACTGGCTCGGCGGGGAGGGATCGAACCTCCAACCTCCGGGTCCAAAACCCGGCGTTCTGCCAGTTGAACTACCGCCGACTGGTACCCCCAACGGGGATCGAACCCGTGTTACCAGCGTGAAAGGCTGGCGTCCTAACCACTAGACGATGGGGGCTTGGTGGGAGCGGAGGGACTCGAACCCTCAACCGTCGGATTAAAAGTCCGCTACTCTGCCAGTTGAGTTACGCTCCCCTTGGCTCTCCTTCTCCCGATACCCAGAAACGCTACGCCATACACGGGGCTCTCGGCCCAGAAAACGCGCAGAAACTTACTCGGGCATGAAGAAACCCCCGGCTTGGACCGGGGGCCTTGCTCACATCTTGTGAGCGACCATCAACACCGCTCCTAGAACGGTGCCGATGCAGAGGATCGGGAAGATCCACATAAAGCATCACCTCTCTTACTGCTCCCATCTTAGTCGACCGTCAAGGAGTTGTCAAGTCTTTCGTGGAACATTACCCACAACCGATCCATCGTTCGGCTGGCCGTCGACTCGAACAGGGCCGGAATGATGGCGTGCACTGTTGCGGCTAAGGCTCCCCGTGCCATCAGGACGGCACACCGCAAGGCGAAACGGGCGTGCCCACCCCACGTCTCGCCAACCGAAGCCGGGTGTTCAGTGAAGAAGTTCATCCTCATTCAGGAACCGAAGGCGAGATTCATCACCAAATCGCTCGTCGAGGCGGCAGCCCCGTCGGTGACACCCTCAGTTGCTTGGTTGACAACGCTTCTTTTGGCATTGATCAAGTCGTAGATCTGCTGATCGATGGTGTCGACGGTCAGCATGTACGTCGCTGTGACCGAACCCTCCTGTCCGATGCGGTGCAATCTCGCAACCGTTTGGTCAACGTCGGCTGGAGTCCATGGCTGCTCAACGAACAAGATGTCTTGGGCTGCAGTGAGCGTGTGGCCAGTCTTGCCGGCCTGAATACTGAGAACCATGACGAGGTCGCCCGGTTCGTCTTGGAACAAGGCCTTCGCTTCCTCCACCTCGTGAACGCTCATGCCTCCCTGGATCTTTAGTCCTCCGTGTTCTCGGGCGAGTTCGTCCACAATGTCTCGATGGTGTGCCGCGACAACGACTTTGCGTCCTTCCTCCATGTGGGCTGCGACCCATTCATGGGCTGCCGCCATCTTCGCCTTGGCTGCAATACGCCGAAGTACTGAAATCTTGACTAAATGCTCGGAAGCCTCGGCCCGGAACCTCGCACGGACAGCAGCCGACTGATGGTTCAATCCCATCTCTTTGGCGATGGCACGAGCGCGATCAACGAGATACTGAACGATGTCCTTCTCTGCCTTGGCGTACTCCTTCATCACGGAGGGTGTGCCGGCAACGAGCACGGGTGAGTGGACGATGGGTGGCAACTCCTTCATTACCTCTGGCTTGGTACGCCGGATGTAGCAGGTTGAGCGTAAGCGTTCGTTGAGTTCTTCAAGATTCGAGTGCCCCTCCAGATGCCACTGCCCCCACTTGTCTTTGAACGCATCGCAGTACCTTCGGTAGAACCCCCACGTCCCACCGAACTTGTCGATCTGTCCGATGATGTCCAGTTGGGCTGCGTACTCGGCTGGCCTGTTGGTGACTGGCGTTCCGGTAAGCAGCATTATCGGGGCTTCCACGCCGGCGGAGCGCGCAAGCCGTTTCGCAGCCTTTGTTCGCTGGGCGGTCGGTGTCTTACAGTAGTGAGATTCATCGAATATGTACGACTTGTGACTTGACAACTGTCGTACCCAAGTGGTAATATTGGAATACCCAATCACGACGATGTCGTAGTCAGTCGGAAAGTCTTTCCGGTTTGTGACTATCTGGACATTCCGATTCGGAAAGAACTTCCACCACTCCGCTTGCCAGTTCAGCACCAAGTTCGGTGGGCATATGACAGCCCCGGGGAACACGTCTTCCCCCCGTGAGGCCAACAGTTCGATTGTGGCTGCTGCCTGCACTGACTTGCCTAACCCCATTTCGTCTGCGATGAAACAGCGTCGGCTGGCTAGGGCATAGGCGACTCCGGCGCGCTGGTACGGGAGCAGTTCGCCCGACATCCCAGGGACATGGATGGCTGCGTCCGTGGCACGGCTGGCTGCCATTGTCGTGTCGAGTTGGCTTCTGACCGTGCTGGCTTCCTGTCGTACCGCCGCCTCTACGGGTACATCGAATGTCTCGCTCCATCTCACCACTTCATCAACGCTCGTAATCGGGGCTTTCCACGCGTGTGTCGCCTTGTCCCATGTGATGCCGGGGATCTGCTTCACGGAGGTGACTGCAACCCGGTCGTAGGCGAATGCGAGATGAATGAATCCATCTGGATGCATGTAGATGCGTCGGCTGGCGTGGCGAAGCGTGGGGAGGGTGAGAAGTAGAACTTCTGGGTCGATGCTGAACTCGTGGGTGGCTGCGAAAAGCCGAACTTGATCGAGACTGGATACGGGTGCACGCCACACCCGACTAACTTTGTCCCACTTCGCACCTTTGAGTAGGCGCACTTCGGCAACCTGAGCGGAGTCGTAGGGGAAGTCCAGAATGAGGTGGTCGTCGGCTAGGGACAGTCGCATGGTTCTATCGTACCGGCGGGGCTCGCCGGCTGCGGGCGCATCAAAAGCGAAAGACCCTCCCCCGATGGAAGGACGGGGGAGGGTGCAGAGGGCCGGTTGGCTGCCCTCGGGCGGTCTGCGCGGATGAGGGGTCCGGCGACCTGCCATCTAGTTCGTTGGGATCACGTTCATCGGGATCAGTGGGCGATCCATGTCCTCCACCATTCTAACTGAGTGGTTGTGATCGGAGATCCTGACGATCAAGTCTTGCGTCGCCTCGAACGTCGCCGACACGATGTCGGCAATGAGGAAGTGGCGAAGGGCCGATTCTGCCAGTTCGCTTTCGTTATGTGTCATCTTGACTGTGTATGTGTCCATGTCTCTATCTTACTCGACGCAACCCCGCCCGTCAAGAGGTCATCCGGACTTTAGGCCTTGACTTGTGCGAACTCGCCCTGTAGGGTGAAGAGCCCCGCCCAGTCCATTAGCGCTGCCCAACACACACCCGACGGGCATCGAACATTTGTTCGATTTGCCAAAGATCACACGAAACCCAGCCGCCGGACGCAATCGAACAGGTGTTCGACATGAGGGAAAACCCAGAGGAAATACTCGGTTCAAACTCAAAAAAGTCAGAAAACGAGCCATCCGCGCATCGTTCACCAGAATCGCAACGCTCTTTTTTACTTCCATCATTTATTACGGTGGAGGAAAGGACTGTCCTCATGGGTTTATCACCCTCGTAGTGCGGGGCTTTCGTAGCGCTCTTGCATCAGAGACAAAAAAAGGCCCCCCGAAGGGGGCACTTCGTTGATTGCCGGATCGGTTAGAAGCAGGTATCGCAAGTGCAATGATTGCGTCCACCGCTCTGGCAACTTGAACTGGCGGAGTGGTTAGGGAAGATTGCTTTCCCTGCCCTCTCAGCGTCCGTGGCGCGATCGCAGTAAGCGCATCCGCCTCCGAGTGACATAACTGCTATGTGGTTTGTTTCCATACCCCTACCTTACTCGCCCCAGCACCCCCTGTCAAGTCATTCAGAAACTTTCTCACAGCCCTTGACACGGCTTGATCCATCAAGTAAGGTACAGACATGGACACAACCACAGGACAGACCATACTCACAGGAAAGCCCACCAAAACATATGGTGGAGGAAAGCGCCGCATCTGCGACGCCCCCGACTGCTCAGTCGTCATCTCCAAGTACAACGCCAAAGAAAAGTGCGCCTCCTGCTGGAACGCCATCCCAGTTCAGGAACGCCCCTACGCCTACGCGGACGGCTGGTCCAGCCTCCCCAAAGGATAAGCCTGCAGGGTTGTGGCCCCTGCATCCTCCCCCCGCCCCTCTCGCGGGGGGAGGACTTTCTTTTCGTACCCTCTTGACGCCATCCCGGGGCTGCTGTACACTACGAACATGACCGAAACCACCACCCCGTTGATCGCAGAAATCGAGACCTTCCTGTCCCTCACCGCGAAGCGTGAGATGTTCACCTCGCAGGAGATCCAAGATCTACTACTGGACCTCCGCATGCTTGCCGAGCCTCAGCACAACTAACACTTGACTTTCCGGGGCTTTCGTGCTAACTTCCCAGTTCGCGAATAACCCCTTGACATGCCGGCCGAAGTCAAGTAGGATGGAGTTGTGAGGCCAGCGTTGTAGCCAGCGAGACTGTCGCAAATGGCTCAGCCGTCGACGGGCACCTCACGGAAAAGGACCCTCGGCTGATCGACACGATCCAGCGGGGGTCTTTCTCATGCCCAAATCTCGCCGGCGTGCAGCGGCCCCGGGTACACTCCCTGGGTCAGGGAGTGCCGTGACACCCCACCTCAGAACCAAGCCAACTAGTAAGCGATACCCATTGACGCCTCGCTTGGTTCCTGCGGGGCTCGCGCACAGCAAATCCAAGTTCAGGACAAAACGACGAAAACCCCCGGTCACTACCGGGGGCTTTATTCTCGTTTCGTTTATTTGAGGGTGGGTGCTTCTCCGGCCTTGAACGATTCCCATGCTGCTGCTTCGATTGCCTCGTGTTCACGGATCGCCGCAGCGTCGGGATCGTTCGACTCCAAGAACGCCTTGAAGGGTGCGAACAGTTCATGCGTTCCGTTCTCCAAGTCTTTGAGTTCGCTGCGGAGGCGATTACGCTCTTCCTCTAGGAAGTCGATCATGGCATCGATCTCTTCGTTCCGACCCGCCATCTCGGGGTCGTGGCCCAGAGCGATGACGCACTGGTCGTACATGTGGATTGCATCTCGCATGGTTTGTTCTAGTCTCATACTCTTACCTTACTCGCTAGGCAGCAGGCTGTCAAGGGATTGTACGTCAGAGTTGGGTGTGTTCCAGTTGCGTTCCGCCCACACCAGAACTTCCGGTCGGACGGTTTCAAAGTGGAATGGGTCAAGGGCGTGGCCGCACAGTCGCTCCGCGAGCCCCGGCTTCGCCGACGACAGGTTGTTGAAGAACGACTGCCCGTAGCGTGGTTTCAGTCGAGGCAGTCCCTCGTGTGGCTTAGCGCACCAGCGCAGGAAGCCGTTGAAGTCGATCACTTCCACCATTTCTTCTTCTTTCGCTTCTTCTTCGGGCCTTTGATGATCTTCTTTGCCCGATGGTATGCGCCTCGCGCCCAGAAGTCCATTAGAAGTCCCCGTCGTCTTCGTGTAGTTCCTCAATGTCGTACTCAATGTCGGTGTAGAGGTGGGCCATCTCGTTGGCCTCTAGGAGCGCATCGGCCCTGTTCGGGCAGTCAAGCACCTTCTCGAACTCGCCGTAGATGTTGGCGTTGATCAGATACTTAGGCATGAGCCATCACCGTGTGAACGAAGTCTTGGATGGCACGGGCCTGCTCGTCGGTCATGTCGGGCGTGCGGTACACAAGCACCGGTAAACCCGCTTTTTTCCATTGGCTGTTCTTAGTGCGATTCATTCCGGGTGCCCCCATGGGTGCTTGTCGGCGCAGAGGTAGAGCAGCAGGGCCATGAAGCCGATGCCCATCGCGGTGGTGAGGAAGAAGTGGATTGTTTCCATGACTCCACCTTACTCGCCTTGCAGGCCCCTGTCAAGTGGTTATCGGAATGATTACTGCAGCGGGGTCGGGGCCGGCGACGAGCAGGCAGAAACAGACCCCCGCCCGAAGACGGGAGCCTGACCGGAGCCGATCAGTCGGCATCGAGGCCGGTGACCGACAACTCGTAATCGTCGCCCCAGACGACCTTCTTGGAGGCCAGCGTGGAGAGACTCTCTAGAGCCTCTTCGGCGTCCATTGCGTCAGCCGCCTCTATGGTGACGGTGCCCTCTAGTCGGACATACCCTGTGAACTTCATTTTTTCTCCCTTCTGTGGCATAACCACATCTTAGCCGATCGTCAAGGGGTTGTCAAGTCTTTTCTTTGAGAATCGTTCCCACTTTCAGACTGCCGACACACCACGGATACACCACGGACACGCCACGGAAACCCGGGGCCGGCGGCCATGTGTTACGCAACACTCACTCGGTGGCGGAAAGGACCGTCAGTAATCTCGAAGAACCCCTTGACAAGCCGGTCGGGATCATGTAAGATGTAGTTATCGAAGGGAAGGGGGTGACTATGTCCAAGCCACGTTTGCGTTCCGCCGAGGAGCGCGCCTCTGAGCCGTCCGACGACGACGGATCGGGGCTGTACTGGGCTTCCAAGGATGCTTACTACGATTCTTGGGATTCCGACCCTGATCAGGTCAACGACTGATCCGGTTGGCCCCTGCCTTCGGGCGGGGGTTCTTCCGTAGCCAATCGGGAAGTGCCCCCTTCGGGGGGCTTTTCTTCTGCCCAAATCAACCCCTTGCCGGCGAGCCCCGCAAACTGTAGGCTCACCACATGCCCCTCCCCCCACTGCACTCTTGCCACTATTGCCAGGCTGAACTTAGCCCCAAAGGACACAGCGTGCTACGACTAGTAACCGGCTGGGTGACGGGGCCTACGGGCAAAACAGTCAAAGACCAAGTGCAAGAACATTACAAGTACTGCCATGAAACATGCCTACCCAGAAAGGTGGAGGACGCAACTCCACCAATGTTCTAAAGAAGACAGCCGGCACTCGAGCCCCGCTAACTGGAGTAGTCGCTCCATTGGTAGATGTGGCCGTGCGTGGCACCGATGGACTTCTCGTCGGGTTCCGACAAAGCCAATCGCATCTCAACGATCTTACGGTTGAGATTCTCGATTTCTCGAATGATCGCTTCTACATCGCGCGTGTTCTTTGCGATCTTGTAAGCAAGAAGGTCATCGCGCTGTTCGTCCATACCTAACGATACTGCTAGTGGTGCGGGGCCTCAGAGCACAACACCAGTTTGGGGCAAAACGAGGCATACCCCCCGCCGAAGCGAGGGGCAAGACGCAGAAAGCGTCAGCGGTGAGGGCGCAGAACGCCGAGACCGGGCACGACCAGAGCACTGTGGCGCTCGCAGTACGGGAGGCCCGGCTCCACGGAGAAGGGCGGCCCAAGCGGCATAAACATCTCGCCCTCGCAAGGCCCAACGGCCCCGTCGGAAGCAAGGAAGCAGTCTTCGTGCGTGAAATCGGTCATGATGTTCCTCTCGTTCGGTGTACCCCCACCCTACAGGACCGTCAAGGGATTGTCAAGTGATTCTTTCCGAATGTTTCAAATCACACATTCAGAACGAAGGCCAGCCGGCGGACGGACTACGGGTATCGCCTCCCATATGGCCGGCCAGCCCCGATGATGAGACAACCTCGCGCTACATCAACACGGTGGAGGAAAGGACTGCCCTCAGGCGAAGTCGACCCACTCGTTGACGTTACGAATGATGATGGGCGTGTTCTCTCCAACCCACGCACCAGCGATGTTGAAGGAGTAGTGCTCCCACGCTTCCTCGAAGGGCAGACCCTCTACCTCAGTCAGATGCTCAATGATGTCGTCCTCGTTGTAGACGACCACCGTGTTCTTCGAGTACTGGCAGCCCCATCCAACGATTGCGGAATCCAGTCCGTCCATAAACAGGGCCTCAGGGTTCAGTTCTTCTAGGGCTGATTCCGTGATCTTGCGAGCGCGAGTGCCTTTGAGTTGGCGTTCGTTGGCTTCTGGCTCACTCTCCATGATGGCAGCGTTGGCCTCTAGTTGGGCGAGTGCTGTGGGATCCCCATCTTCGGGGTCGTGGTAAGCGGGCATGCCCCTACCCTACAACCCCTTGTCACCCGTGTCAAGCCATTTCTCAACTGTTTCCGGCTTCAACCCCATCACCTGAACGATCCGCTCGGGGCTAGCGCCAAGCGCGTGCATCTCACGAACGTGATCGGAAACCGTCCAAGCCTTGTACCCACCACTCACCGCCCGCGCCCGCAGCACACCCTCCCCTTCGAGAGAACGATGTCCGCAGCCTTCGCCATCTTGGATACGAAGTTTTCGTATTCCTTTTTGACTCCGGACTTGGATGGCATCCCGCCGAGAGCCCCGCGATTGTCTGGTTCTTCTTCTTCTGTCATGTCCCTATTGTATGTTAGAGTGCGCTTATGGAAGTCGACCCGCAAGCAATCATCAACGCCCTGAGTCAGCAACTCGGCGCGCTGCATACAGAAAACACCATTCTCAAGATGGCGCTTCAGCAGCAACAAGTGGCTTTGGCCGCATCCGACGGGGCTTCCGCTGAAGAAGGCACGGACAAAAAGAAAAGCGCCCCGAAGGGCGCACCAGATTCCGAATAACTCAGAAGCGAACTTTGCCGCGACAGATGCGGCGTGCCCCTTCCTTCTTGCGATCTACGAAAGTCGATGCGCGGTTCCTGCGTCCTTCACGGAGGGCTGAGACCTGATTGTCGCGGGACAGGCGACGCAGGGTTGTCATGTCCTGCTTGCTCACCCGACGGGTGGTCTTGGAGATCGGCTTAGCGTCTTTCTTTCGCATAGGTAAATCATACATCCTCTAGACAGCCTTGTCAAGTCGGATGTGTTCGATTCGGATGCCCCACTTCACCAGATCCCCGAGGCGGTAGGTCAGGGTGCCGTCGTCGTCTTCCTCCATCCAGTCGGCGGCGTCGTCATCCAGAACGACGGCCTTGCCACCGTCCCAGCGGACGATCTTGCCGTGGATGTCTTGGTCGACGACCTTCACGCGGTCGCCAATGCGGAAGACGGCCCCGTCATCGCGGGTGCGGTCGGGCGTATCGGACCAAGGCGGGAGGGTCATGCGTTCATCATTTGCTCGGTGTCGCACTCGGCGCAAACCTCGCCGAACGCCCAGTTGCTCTGGGGGAACAGCGGGAACTCGTAGCCCGGGCCGGAGCCGTGGCAGGTCTCGCAATGGGGAATGTTGTTGTTGACGTGTGGGTTTTTTCTCATGCCCTCACCTTACTCGTTTGTCAAGAAGTTGTCAAGTCTTTTCACTCCGGCCACGGTTCACTCACTCCCACCTGCGTCAGGCCGGACATGTAGTTCAGTTCGGGGTTGTTCCCAGCCACCCAGAGTGCCCACTTCTCGGCGGGCTCCTTCTTGTGGCGCTCGGCCCAGATAGCGTTAGCGTTGGCCTCGGACTTGATCTTGACGTTGCCGACGGTTTCCTCGGACATGCCGTCATCGGCCAGTTCCTCAGCCATTTCGATGAAGTCGTCGGCCCCGAAATCCTGGCAAACGAGCGCCATGGTCAGCGACATTTCCAGCGCCTCCTCATGGGATGCGGGGTACGGGACGGGATCGCCCCCATCCACCATTTCCCAATGGAAAGGGGTGCGTTCGGGCGTAGTCATTTCTGTACCTCCACTTTGGTTCCTAGGTCATAGAGTTTCGGATCGCCGGGGTTGTCCCAAGTACGCAACCCGAAGGAACGGAGTTCCTCGGCCGCAGCCTTAGCCTCGGCCTCGGAGTCCGCTTCGACCTCGAAGTCCCAGCGTTCCTTGATCCTGACGACGTAGGTGGTCATGCCGCCACCCTCTCGCCATTCCTTGTGCGGAGGGTCGCTTCACGCTTGACGAAGTTGGCCGTGCGACCAATCGACATTGTGGTGAAGAACATGGCAGCGACCGACAGGGCCGATGCCTGACCGGCGTAGTCGTAGCGGTAGATGTGCGGACCCCAATGGATCGACACCTCGTCGTCGGAGACCTTGATGGCCCCCACGTCGGAAGCGGTGGCGTCCCCATGCGGAAAGAGCCAAAGGTCGGAACGTCCCTCGCCCATGCGGGTGAGTTCGGCGGTCACGATGCCGCTGTTGATCGGGTGGGTATGTTCTGTGGTTTTCGTGGTTTTGTCCATGCCCCTACCGTACTCTCATGCCATACCCCTGTCAAGGGATTCTTAGACATTTCTAAGAGATACTTTCTATCTCACATTCAGATAGGAAACAGCCCCCTCCCGGCGTTTCCGGCTTGGGTATCGCGTCGCCCGTGGCCAGGAGAGGACCGGGGCTTTCGCTCTCATGCTACGACCACACGGTGGCGGAAAGGACTGCTAGAACCAAGCGTCCATGCCATCGCATTCGGCGGCGGTCCAGCGCAGATACCAGATAGCGAACTTCACCTCGTCAGTGAGGTCGGTCACCGTGGGCTCGCCATCCGTGTAATCCAACTGGTTGACAAACGTGAGTTTCCCGCCTCGCTCATTCAGGGTGGCCTCCATCTGATCGGCCAGATCACGGCACTCCGCAGGTGGACGGTAAAGCCCATCCTCATCGGTCCCATAGAAGGTGTCCTCACCATTTGTTTCCCAGACGTAAGAGTCGATCTCGTGGATGTTGGTGGTGTCGGAGTTGAGGGCGTTGATGAGCCAGTTGCCGTGCTTGCCTCTGTACCAGCAGTAGGTACCCAGCATCCCGGTCACTTGACCGGAGGGTGGGGAGGCGTTCGTGTAGGGGCAGCCTTTGGCTTCGATGGTTGCAGCGCAGTTGATACGTTCGTCCGTGGAGCCGTCATGCAGGGTGATGGTTTCCATGATGGCGGTGCCCCCGGTAGTGCAGGGGTAGGCGTGCGGCATGTTGTCTAGGCCCATCAGACAAGATCCTTCTGCTCACACAATGCGGCAGCAAGTTCCGTCAGGTACGGGTAGGCACGACGGATCGGCCCGCTGTGTCCAGCGAACATCTCACCCATGATGACATGCTCGTGTAGCACGGCAGCCAGCGAGTCAGCCTCGCTAGCGGTAAGCGTGATTTTGGTGCGGCGGAGCACCCTGTCAATCTTCATCTAGTTCCCCTTCGTTAGTAGGTACCCATCACAGTACTGGAGTCAACGAAGGATGTCAAGGGGTGATCGCATAAAGACGAGAAAAGACACGGGGTGGGGTCTGGAGCCCCGACAAGGAAGGGGGGAACCTGCCGGAACTACACCACCGAACAAACCCCACCCGGTGCCAGTTCGAAGAATAACACGGGGCTCGCGCACGGAAAGCAACTATGGACAAAAGAAAAACCCCCCGAAGGGGGCTTTTCTCGGCGGGACGTTCCTAGCCAACTTGTCAGTAGGCTTAGAGGTACTTCCTCTTGAGTTTGATTGGGCGAGGGGGCGGGTCTTTGTAGACCATCTTTGTGGTGCCAGCCTTGGCCCCTTTAGCCCCGGGTTCGTCGGCCGTGTAGACGGTGATCGTGCCCATCTCCGTTTCGTGGATGGTGTACCCGATAGCGTTCTCAGTCATCGTATTTCCTGTCGTCGGGACGTAGGCACTTGTCGCACACGTCGATGTAGCCGAAGCCCCCACCCAGCGGTTCGACGATCTGGTGTTCCTCGTCAATGTCGATGGTTGCTCCGCATCGCTCGCACTCGCGGCAGCAGCACATGAGACAGGTGTCGCCCAGTCGCATGTCGGGTGCCTCGCCCGCCAAGACGGACTCGCAAGGATCGGAAGTGCAGGTGGTGGTCATGTCTGAATACTACCTTCGTTCTGAATGGCTGTCAAGCCCCACCGGGAAGAATGTTCCCGATGGGGCCGGACGGGCCAGCGTTAGATGGCGTCTGCCACCGGGACTTCGACCACGTTCTCCGTGGCGTCGTTCACGTTGACACGGACGTAGGCGGTACCCGTGACCACGGCCTCAACCGTGGAATAGGCGATGGAGCCGTTGTCGACCAGACGGTCGAACGAACGGGAGTCCACGGAATGCTTCACCGTAGCGTTGTAAACCACATCGCTAACGGCCTCACGAAGCGCCGGGACTGAGAACGAGCGACGGAAGGCCTCGGTCAAAACGACCGCCCTACCGTCAACGACGACGGTGGTCGTCCCTGCGTTCTCTGCAGCGTCAACGAGGTTGCTTTTGGCATCAGCCAAAGCGCCCTCTGCTGCGGATTTTGCTGCGAGACACAACAAGTATGTCTTAGCAGCCTGAGCGTGATTGCTCATATTTCACTCCCCTTCGGGGTATCAGGGTCACCGGCTCTCGGCGACTAAGAAACACGGTACTTGACAGGTGTCAAGGAGTCAAGCGATTTCTTAGATTGTTTGTCAAGATAACGTCCCGTCTGCAAGACCCGTCGGTCAGGGCCAAAAAGCCAACTTCTTGCCAAAACCCCACAGACGTTCAAGGTCAAAACCGTCAAAGAAATCCTAAGAAATCTTGCGCTACCTCAACACGGTGGCGGAAAGGAACTGAGAGGGGAGGCGACCAAGGGTGAAAGGACTAAACCCCCCCGCGCCTTGCGGCCACAGGAACCTCCCCACTCAGAGATCAGGTCAAGACGCTGATTACGTTCAGGGCATCCGTTTCAGCCCTGTCCATCAACTCCTGCCAGCGTTCAGTTATGGCTTCCAGCGTTTCCATCTCCGCCGTGCCATCGTCCTCAATCTCAGCAGCCTCATGGTATTGCGTATGCAGGGTGCCCAGCACGGGGTCTTCGTCCCCGTAGTAAGAGTGACGAACCTCGCCGTCCTTGTAGGCGTTGGCACCCCAGAAGTCCATGCCTTCTTCGAGGTATGACTCCACGAAAGATAGGAGCGGGTTGAGTTCCGACAGTTTACTGACCAGTCCTTCAGCCGGACCCCACGCCGTCTGGTAGGAAACGGTCGCTGAACTAACGTCATCGCTCACATCTATCAATATGTCGTGAACGTCTGGCGCCCATTTGGTGCCCCACTTGGCGATGTTCCAGTCGTACCAGTTGTTGTAGCCCGTTTCTTCGTGGGCTTTCTCGCCCTGTTCGATCTGTTCGATCATCCCTGCCAGATACTCGTCGGTCACCCACGAACCGTTTTGGGTTTCGCCGTCGAAGTTGTCACCGGCACGGAGTTTGCCTGCGTCACGATCAGCACGCATTTCCTCTACCGATTCACGGGTCTGCATCGGTGAACGGGTACCCAGAAGAACGTGAGGGGTTGGGTGGGGCAGGGTCAGGTCGTACACGTCGGGCGAGACTGTGACGGATTTGACGAACTCATCCAGCGCCGTGGCATCGCCCTCATTGGCGATGACGACCAGTCGGTTTGTGCACCAGTTCGGCATTAGCCCTCCCCTAGGAAGGACTGCAATACCTTGATTTCCGTTTGCCAGTCATCGCCGTATTGCTCGTTTTCTTCCAAGAAACGTATGACCGTTTCTACATGGGCTTTTGTTCCAGTAGGCATTGGGTTTCCTTCTCTTAGTAGTTGGGTACCAGCATAGAGGACACCCGGCCACTTGTCAAGCGGTTATGGGATTTCTACCGTCTCTACCGTCACCAACTCGAAGACATCCTGCCACTCAATCTCGCACTTGTCGCAACGCACCCATTGGTACACCATGTTCTCGAAGGCTTCCAACTTCGTGGCCTCAACGGCCCGATGCTCGCAGAAGGGACAGAAGTAAGGGTGCTTGATGTAACGCTGCAGGGTCGCAGCATCAACAGCCCCGGTCTCCACGACAGACTGGTAGCCCATCGCCTCGGTCGGTTCGGAGGTCACGATGACGCCCATCCGAAGAACAGGAACCAGCGTTCGCCGTCGTTCTTAGGCTGCTCGTCGTCGGTGAGTTCGATAGCGATGGCGCTGTCCCACTTGTCGTCCGACATATTGACGATCTTCTCAGCCTCGTCGTGTCCAAACCACTTGACGATCTTCTGGAACGCTTCCTTGCTGGCCGTGCGGGCTTCAGCCGCCTTCGCCGCATATTCCGGCTTCTGACCCGGCCAAACGTGTGGCACGCTGTTCCAGCCCTGAGCCGTCACGATCACGTCCTTCACGTTGCGCGCCCTCATCCCCGAAGGCCTAGGTATGAGGTAGGCGCTGTCCTTCTCACAGATCGTGCCCGTGTAGCCAGCGTGGCCGTAGTCGTAGAAAGCGCCGTCGACAGCGTGTCGGAACGCTTCCTTCACGTCCTTGCCGTTGGCTTCTGTCTCGAACTGTTCAGCGCCCATTGCGCCACCCCTTTCATTAGGTACCCCCACCCTACTCGCCCACCATCCGCCTGTCAAGAGATAAAGAAAGATTCGATTTCCTATTGACAAGACCAACACGTTCACCTACTATCCAGTCATGACCAACACACAGGAATACATCACAACCAACTGGAAGTGCACTGACGAGAAGGGCACCCTTCTCAAAATCATCAACTTCCCTTGCGACTACGGTGACTTCGGAGGCGAATCCATGTGGGTCCGCCTTATCGAAGGCACCGACAATGATGGGATCGGCTTCGTCTGCAACGACCCGGCGTTCTCATCTCTGCGCTATGGCGACGTGATCGCCTACGCCGGAGGCACTGACGACACGAAGGCTCACTACGCCGGACGTGCCGTCAACGTCTTCGAGTACAACGGCTCACCACAACGTGAGTACCTGAAGGAAGTTGCCAACGAGACTCCAGAACTCCAGCAGTTCAACGGACTCATGAAAGACCAAACCGAATGCGGTGAGTGCGGCGACCCTCTCCACCAGCATGATGTCACGGTTGGCGAATGACATGCCTGTCATTAGAAATCTTATTGCAGAGGTTGCAGAAGCAGACCTACCCCATGTAGTGTTTCCTTCTCGTACTAACACAAACTGTCAAAGTTGCTTATCATGCCCGTAGACACGAAGCCGTCAAACGGCACACAGTTCGCCCGCACTATGGACGGGAAGATCAACTTCGACGCCTATGCGGGGCTAACTGGCACCGTTGTCTGGGCGAACATGACAATCGACATCATTGTCGTTGACGCACGTCAGAGATACGGACACCTGGACTTACAAGTCACGCCCGTCTCCGGCCACGGCTTCATCTGGCTAGAACGCAAGAACGTACACCTGATCGACGATCCGGGTCTTGAGCCACCCAAACCGGCTCCCCTGATCGACATTCTCTTGGAGGATCCTCCTCTCAAGGACTCCACGGTGGGGGATAGCACCCCTGTTAGATCCGTGGATGCCGGGTTCTTGTCGCTCATACGAGCGGTGACAACCCGTATCAAGTAAATAACAACAACCCATGGAGATGAATAATCATGGCTATTCCCCGTAAGCAGTATCAGGTAGTTCTGGAAGTACCACCCGAGCCCCAGCGTGGGCGTCCCGGGCATGGCAACCTCCAGAAGTTCCTCGCTCGTCTTGAGGACGAGCATCCCGGCGAGTGGTCGGTCCTTGACCGGAACCGCAAGCACATCGGGTACATCTACAACCTGAAGAAGAAGTACCCGAACCTTTCGGTGAACGCTCGTCAGAACGACGACGGCACCTACGGCGTTTGGGTGAAGATGGACAAGGCCGAGGCCTCCGTCTAACTGATCTTCACCACCAAAAAGATTAGACCGCGCGGTTTGCCCGTGCGGTCTTTTCTTTTGCCCAAATCACTCTCGAGGTGTGAAGCCCCGCAAGATCTTTTAGTCGTCGGACTTCTTGCCCTTCGGAGCGGCTTTGGGGGCCGGGGCCGCTGTACCGAACCGTGCACCGATCGTGGTGACAGTCGGTGCATGCCCGCTGGCGGTGCCGAACTCGGGATGCATGGAATCGTCTGCGTCAAGACCTGATTCGTCTTCCGACATGACTCCGGTGACATAATGACTCGGTGAGGTTACTTTGCGCATGTTTACTCCCAGTTGGATTGTTCCCCTATTCTACCCCACAGGAGATCTTCAAGAAATCACTTGACGCCTTATGCTTGTCTGGTGTAAGGTGATGTTCGTACTGACAAGGGGACTACCTTATGAACAAGAAACAAGAAGCAGCAGCAGCCCATCGTGAACTCAAGGATGCCATTCTCTATGCACAAGCACTAGAGGACGGCTACGAGTTCCCCGATGAGATCGTCCTGCCTGCCGGCACGCTCGTATCCGGTCGGCTGTTCCAACTCTCTAAGCCAGACGTTGACGGTAACCACATTCGAGAGTTGGGCTGGTACCGCTTTGATGGCGCCGTCAAGCAGCCTCCGTCAAGAATCGGCATGGGGTTCGGCTACTGGGGCACCATCGGCACTTGGACCATCCTCGCCCATGGCCCCTACAACAAGAACGGATCTCCGAAGGGGCATTGTCGCCAGATCGACCTGTGTGTCGGCGAGGGTGCTTCGGGTCGTGTTGAGACTCGCATCTGGAAGATCGCTAAGGGTCGTGAGACTGCCAACTCTAGGGGCGTCAAGTTCGTCAAGGTTGCGGAGAACGGTCGTGCCGAACAGTACGCCGACTTCGAGGAATGGTCGGGCGACCATGAGGGGGAGCAGTTCTCAACCCAGGAGTTGGTCGAAAAGTCTGGTTTTTCATCACAGACCGTATTGAAGTATCTCAAGACCTCGGCCCACTTCACTAAGATCAAGTCGGGCTTGTATGAGTGCGGAAAGAATCAGACCGCCTAAAGAATCTTCCAATAAACCCTTGACAGCCCATATTGACTGCTGTAGGGTACTTACATACCTACCGATAACAAGTCCATAGGAGGACTACTAATGAGCAACTCAGAAGCCACACTCCCCGACTGCTGGGAAAAGTTCCAGCAGGTCCTAGACAACGGGATCGACCGTGTGATCCTGTTCGGCCCACCGGGAACGGGCAAAACCTACTGTGGTCTGAACCACGGAAACGTCGATGCAGGCGCCTTCCGTCTGGTCTGCACAGAGGACATGACCAACGCCGACGTGACCGGCTCCTTCATGCTTGAGAAAGGTGACTTCCGCTGGGTATCCGGCGCAGCACTCAAGGCGTGGAACGGGAACGGCAATCAGGGCGGTCGACTCGTCGTGGACGAGATCGACAAGGCCGGGGGCGACGTGTTCGCCACGCTGCTCGCCATGCTGGACACTCCTGAGTCCGCTTCGTGGGAGAACCCGCAGAACGGTCGTGTCCACAAGCCGAAGGATGGCTTCACGGCGGTCATGACGACCAACGTCGAAGAAATGCGTGAACTCCCTCCGGCACTCACCGACCGTTTCCCTGTCCGTATCCGTATCGACCAGCCTCATCCCGATGCTCTCCTGCTGCTCTCCCGTGACCTTCGTGGGATTGCCGTCAAGATGGCTGATGCCGGGGAACGTCGCATCTCGCTTCGCCAGTTCATGTCGTTCGACTCGCTTCGCAAGGGGCTGGAAGTTGAGCGTGCCGCTGAGATCGTGTTCGGTAATCGTGCCGAATCCATCATGGATGCCATCGCCGTGGACGGTGTAGCGTGAATCAGCCCACCCACTTCCCTGAGCCGGAGATTCTCTCCCGTGAAGATACAGAACACGGTCGCTGGACCGTAGAGGGCTGCGCTCCAAAGCGTGGGCTTCCCCACACAATCATCCCTGAGCGCATCATGCACGCCCCTGTCGACACGTCCGACATGTCACGCTGCATCCGTGCCCATGAGATGATGCACGCCAAGGTTTCTCCCGGCATTGAGTTTCAGACTTGGATCGACCGTGGCTTGGCATCGGAGCAAGCACTCAAATCCGTTGAGGAAATGCGTGTGAACCACCTTTGCCAACTGGCCGGGTTCGACATGAAAAAGCATCTTTCCGACGACGGCGAGACTTACGACGGGGAACGTGGCGTTGCCCTGCGTGATTGGCGTGGCTGCGTACTCATGGCAATCGCCTGTGCCGGCACGGCTTCCCACAAAAAGTTCCTGACTGGCGTCCGTCGCCACGATCGCTTTTGGGGGAAATGCCTGCTGGACATCAGTAAGCGTGCAATGCGTGAGATGAAAAAGGTCTACGCCGTCGACCTCGCCTCCACAAAGGTCCACAAAGACATCGGCATTGCTCCCATGGGATTCGCTCACACAGAGCGCATCGCTGAGTGGATCGACAGGATCGCTGAACAGGAGCCACCACCACCGCCAGAGTCAGAGACTGAGAAGGCTTCGACTCCCGACGCCGACGACGCCGACGAAAACGAGGGCCAAGAGGGTGTCGCGGAGGGTCGCAAACTCACCCACGACAACCGTGGGAAGGAGAACCCTCAGAAGGAAGAAGGGTTTGGAGAACGCCTAAAGGGCATCACTCCCGATCGCGGCTTCTACGATATTCCTCGCTGGAATGAACTCCGTGTCGAAAAACTGCCTTTGACTACTCTGGTCCCCGGCACCATCGGCAAGAAGCGCATCGCTTCCAACACGGGTCGCCACCCTCGTCGCCTCCACCGTTACCTAACCGATCCCGAAATGCGTATCTTCGATCGCGTAATCAAGGGCGTGGGCGGGGTGCTGGTGCTGGACTGCTCCGGCTCAATGGATCTAACCAAAAAGCAGATCCGTGAAATCTTGCAGGCCGCACCCGGCGTAACCGTGCTGGGCTACACCGATCGTGGCAACGATGGCCCGAACGCATGGGTACTGGCCGACAAGGGGCGCATGGTCGACGATCTTCCATTCACCGGCTCCGGCAACGGCGTCGATCTCCCCGCAATCGAATGGGGCGTCGCCCACAAGCAGCGTTCCGGTGCCCCCGTCATATGGGTGAGCGATGGCGGCGTCTGCGGCGCCGGGCAAGGCTCATCGGATGCGCTGGCGATGCAATGTATCAAATACTGCATCAAGAATCGGGTCATCGTCGTACCCCACTTGAGCGAGGCTGTCGAAATGCTCAAGAAGATGAAACGTGGAGAAAAAGGGCGCACTCGCTGGCCTAGCCAACTCCGCTACGTCTACCGCAACATGAACGGCTCTCGTCTGGAGGACGACTACCCGAACGGTTGATGGTAAAAGATCGTTGGCCCCTCCGGAGATTCGTGTCCTCCTTGCTCCGGAGGGGTCAGCCTTTTCGTTTCTGACTGAACAACCCCCGGTCCCACAGCCGGGTCGCCATAGTTATGGCAACGACTGCTGAGCATTGCGCCCAGCGGAGATCAGCGCCCAGGATCTTGAGGATCCCCCACAGCGCCACGCTGTAGAGCGGTAGCGACAGGATAATGAACAACAACGGTGCGGTTGCCGTTAGTTCGTTGGCGTCCACGGTCTCAGGCACTGGCGAATGCCTCCGGCCCAACGATCTGGTGGATGCGTTGCCGCGACAACTCGTATGTGTCGGCTAACACCTTGACTCTGGCTCCGTCGCCGTAGAGACGCTGGATCTCCTTGTTTCTTGCCGCTTTTGACGCCGGCCCAGGCCGTAGTGGTCCCCACTCCCAACCCGGGATTGATTCAAGTGCTTCTTCTCGCTCCCGGAACTTGACAAGGTTCGACTCAAGTTTTCGAACGGCCGCCGAATCTCCTCGGTTTCGTGCAATATCCCGGTCTTCTCGCAGTTTTCGCCGCCGCTGCCGCAGATAAGACACAAAGGAGCCAAGTTTGACTTCCATGCCTTCGAGCACCTCGACGTGGAGGGCCGGCACGCGGCAGTGTCCCTCCCGTCGAGCGAACTGATTGAGCGCTACTACATACCACTGGAACCGCAGATTGTTGTCCATACGTCTACACTAGTACGAGAGTCGTACAACCGACAACCCCCTCCACCACAGGTGAATAACATGGACCCTCAGGAAATAGAGGACCTCAGAGACGAGATCATGAAGTTCCTTCAGGCTCTCCCTGGACCGGAAACCTCAAAACTCAAGGATCTGATGGACAAACTCGCCGAGCAGATGATCGAGACGCAGTCCGATGGGAATGACGTGCTCTTCTGCGGAAGCGATGGGAAGACCATCATCAAGGCCGTTCACTTCCCGAGATCTAGTCTTGGTAGCGACGGCCCCGTGATTCTTCCGAGTGCCGATAGCAAAGTTATCCTTGCTGCGTTCTCCGATGAGTATGTCCAGACCAATCTGGACGAGGTGCGCAACGTTTTCCAAGATCCTTCAGTGCGCGAGCACCAATGGGAACAGTTTCTGAATGGTTTGGCCACCCAAGTAAGCCGGGCTCATGCTGAAAGTGACGAGTTCGACTGGTCCGGTGCTCTGCCCGAGTAAAAGTTGGCTTTCTCGTTTACTCTTTACCACCTTGTGGGAACCAATAACGCTCTGACCTGCAGGTTTGCGAAAAGCACCATATAGGGTATGTGCTACATTGAAGCACATTGGGATGGAAGTGCATCAGCCTGAATGCTGAGAATAATGCAAGCGGGGACCTTGCATCAAAAAATGACTTTAAGGATCCGACCCCCGACTCTCATCCTCATTCCCACTGATTCTCAAAAGTCTTCCAGGGGAACGCTCAAAAAGCCGGTTAAAAGCCGGTTACTCCTCCTGGCCGCCTCGAGGAGATAAACCAGAAACTTGACTTTTCGATCCAGGTGCAGTAGTTGCAGTGCTCGAAAAGTGGACTTTTGGGCATCCACCACGAGTAGCCTGGTTTGCTGATATCTCAGTTTAAACAAGCAGAACCTTGCATTGCGAGTTCGGAAATTGCCGATCGCCGTCCTGGATTTCGATTTCAAATCTCGCGCGCTATGCACCGACGGTGGTGGATAGCACTACGGGTAGATGAGGGCGACCCCCAAAAATGCGGGAGCCCGGAGAGATCAGCGCCACCTGCCACCACTGAAATATCCCCGGGCTCAACCGCATTACATTCTTGCTTCGCCGTCTCTTGCCTGCTCCGGCTTTACCAGATTACCACGTTTCTGGATTTTCTTGAGATAGTTGCTTGCGCCGGCGGCCCGCGAGTGCTAGTTTCACAACTCACAACCAAGCGGCCGGCCCGGCGCTCATCAAGACTGTTGAAAAACCACGGTCTCGGATCGACGCGTCCATATATCAGTCGAGCATTTCTAAAGGTTCCCCCCAGACCCCCCTCCAAAGGGGGCTCAGGATCCTGAAGGAATCACTTGACGAGGTCATTGAGTTTCTGTATACTCTCGCTACCACTACCTGGTGGCGGAAGGACTAGATAATTCAATGGTCTCTGAGATCTCATGACAACTCCCAACTCTAAGGGGCGTGGCGAGTCGCGCCTGAAGAGAGATCAGCGGCGTAAGGCTGAACTAATCCCTGATGCCCTGATATCTGAGGTGTATGAGTACTGGCTGCAGGTTATGAGGCCAGGACGCACCCGGGTGCCGGCTTTGGATGCGAAGCGTCGTTTAAAGGTGGCTTCCGCTATCGCCGACTACGGGGCCGCCGATTGCATGCGTGCCATCGATGGGTGCGCCCATTCGGATTTCCACATGGGTAGGAACAGGCAGAACAAGAAGTACGACGATCTTGAACTAATTTTCAGAGATCAGGATCATATTGAACGGTTTCTGGGTAGCGCCGAGTCAGTGCCCGAGTCTGGCGAGTGGGATGCCGAGCCCTCGAGGGAAAGGTGCAAGAATGCTGAAAACTGAACTGAAGGACCTGGTTCTCAGATCTTTCGCCTTGTTTAATCAGACCCTGTACGCAGCGGATCAGCAAATCACTTTGACTTCCTGGTTTTCTGTGCTGCATGACCTGCAGTTCGAAGACTGCCGGCAGGCCCTGGAGACGTGCGCAATTGCTGACAAATTCATGCCAACCCCTGGAGCGCTCCGCCGCTTGGTTATCAGCGAGAAAGAAGACATCCCAACCGAACACCAATTCTGGTCATACATCCAAGCCGGAATAAAAGCCCGGAACGAAGGCACCACAATAAAAACCCGGAAAGAAATAGCGGAACACCCCATAGTCATAAAAACCATAGAAGAAATCGGGCACGACGTAGTCTGGGGACTACACACAAACGGAGACAGGCAGTGGGCACTAGCCGCATATAACGAAAACCTTAAACGCTTCATGGCTAAAGGCATCACGGTGGTGGAAAGCAATGCGTAGAAACCCCGGACGCCCACCCAAAGAACCCACAGGCGACAAATCAACCCTCACACTGAAGATAACAGCCGACTTCAAACGCCTACTCATGCGCCAAGCAGACGCATACGGCATGACACTAACCGAATACATCATAACCCTAGTCAAAAGAGACGCAGAACAACCATGAGAAAGGCAACCAGAGCCCAATACCCCCACCGAATGTACAATATTGTACTCAGAATAACCGGCAAAGAGAAAAACAAGATCCTCAAAGCCTCCAAAAAAGCCGAACTAACACTCACAAACTACATAAAGTACTGCATCTACACCGAAACACGCCGAGAACAAGGCTTCCCCACACCAAACAAAACACTCCACCCACTCCCAACCATACAAGAACAAATCAAAGCAATCGCCACAGGATCCAGCCTGGCGCAGCCCTGTGGGGCTTTTGGGTGTGATTTGGTGGTGGTGGATGTGGCTTCTATGAGGTTTTGTGAGGTTTGTAGTTTGAGGGTGGGGTAGGTATGCTGTTCTTCTCGGGGGTCATCGATTTACCGTTACCCATCTTCGTTGCGTCCCTTGTTTCTTTCCCCGGCTACAGAGTTCACGGTACCCACCGAAGCCGCGCCGGGTTGTTTCTGAGGGGGGCCACGAAAACCACGATACCCGAACTGGTTTCGCCCCCCTTGTTTCTTGCCTGGCCATACTGCAGTCGTTATCCAAAGAAGGCCCGCCGGGTGGTTATTTTGCTGCGTTCCACATTTGGCTGAGGGTGGGTCGTGTTGGTTTTATTTGTTGTCTTCTTTGTTCTGCTGCTATTTGGCGTGAGGTCATTCCTGCCCAGACTCCGTGCATGTCGGCTGGTGGGAATTCGAGGGCGTAGTTGAAGCAGTCTTGTTTGACTGTGCAGTCTTCGCAGATGGCTCGTGCTTGTTGTATGTAGGTGATGTCTTTGTGTTCTTTGGGGAACATGAGGTGGGTGCGTCCTTTGCAGTTCGCTTTGTCCATCCATTTGAATCTGTGTATAAACAGTCCGTCTAGGGGTGTGGAACTATTTTCCATTGTTTTCTTCCGGACTTTTGTTGAGGGTCTTTAGGCGGGTGGTTGCTTCCGTGATTTGGGTGTGTTTGAATGTTTCCCCTTTGGAGAATCTGCCTTCCAAATGGGTGTCTAGTTCTTCGAACAACACGATTTTTACTATCTCTAGGAGTTGTTCTTTGAATAGGTGACCGTCGATGATTGCTGCGAGTACTGCGTTCTCTAGAGCCAAGGCATGCAAATCCTTGTTTTCAAACAAAACCTTGTGTTCTGCGAGCAAACGGGCATTCTCGCTACGCAACCCCTCTATGTAGTCTTCCCCTGTAGAGGTAACGGCGTCTCTCGTAAACATTGAAGAATGAGTCGCGGCGTTTTCTTTCCGGAGGTTGTTGTTCTTGTCGAGGAACCAACCCATTAGCGAGGCCACCAGAGTTTTGTTGACCCGAGGTATTCCCAGAGTTTGGTGAGTTGGCGCATCAGCAGTACGGGGGGCCGCAGAAGAATGCCACTAGCGCCCACCGTTCTCCTTTCATGAGTGGTTTTACTTCATGCAGGGTCCAGGAGGGGAAGAATGTTGCGGTGCCTTGGGTTTTGTCGACCATCCAGGGGTCTGGTCCGTCGTGTAGTACGACGTTTCCTCCCTTGTAATCTTCGGGAGGGGAGAGTTGCACTGTGAGTGATATCTTGCGGTCGTTTGCTGTTCCACCCCAGTCGGTGTGGGGTCGGTAGAAGTCTCCGGGTTTGTATCTGATTACGTCTAGTCCGGAGAGGATGTGGTTGTCGGCGTACAGTTTGAAGCCCCAGGGGTTTGATACGGCTTCGTTTATTAGGGGGATTGCGATGTTGGGGTGTTCGTGTGGGTCTAGTCCGTGCCCGGTGGCGCTACGAATTGCTGCTTTTTTGCCTTGGTCTTGGAGGCGGGCTTCTTTGACTGGTTCAAGTAGGGCAGTTTCGATGATTTCTTGGCAGAATGCTGCGTCCCACAGGTCGATCTGTTGGAAGGTGTCGGTTCGATGGTTGGGGCGGGCGTCTGTCATCAGGTGCCTCTGTCTTGAGACGCGGTTAGTTGACTCATGACTGGTGCCCTATCGAGTCTTTGTGACTGCAGTGCGGGCAGGTGAAATTCTGCTGAATGTAGAAGGGTAGGTCTTCGTGGCCTGAGGCGTAGGACCACCAGTTTTTGCAGTTAGAACAGGTGAAGTTGTAGATCTTCTCTACCGTGTATAGGTGAGACATGGCTCAGTTGATTAGGTGGAGGTTTCCCCATCCTGTTTCGTCCACCGTGAGGGTGAGCGTTCCAGGTTGGGTCTTGACTCCCATGCTGTCTTGGAAATACTCACCTACGGTAGTAAGGCTTGGGCATATAAATAGAGCCCGCCCTTCTTGCTCTTTAACATTGAGATGGTGATAGTGGCCTGCTATTAGGATGTTTGCGTCGGCCACTCCAGGGTGGGCGCGTCCCATTGCCTGCTTTGTCCACCAGTTCCATATGGATTGCGCGGCGTTTTGGCTGGGCTTCGACAGGTGCCCGTGAGTAAACGCTACGATGTGGCCGGCGAGATCGATGGACATGGAGAGTTGTTCCCGTGGAATCTTGAATCCGACGTGTCCGTATGCTTTCTTGTTTTCCTGGAAGGCTTCGGCGATTGGTTCGAAGACTGCGACATCGTCGTTGTCCCCAGTGGTGGTGAACGCTTTGCCTTTCGCCCGGTTTTCTCCGTGGTTGCCCCCCACTGTGAGGACTGTGACTTGCGGTGCTATCGGAGCGACTGCTTTGATGATGTCGGCTATTCCGCGGCGCACCAGTTTCATCTGGTCTCGACGGTCTGCTTCTATCCGGAATTCCATCGCGGGATAGAAACCGCAGGATCCTTCGGCCAGATCACCCAGTCCGGCTATAACTACATGACCGATCTTGTAACCCATCTTTCGGAGATCGGCGATGCGTCGGGGGATTAGGTCCACGAGATTGGCTATTTTCCGGGCCTGTTCCTCCATCCCTCCGCCGTCTCTGTTGCCAACCTGCCAGTCGCTCAGCGCAACGACAAAATGACAATCACCAGATGGGGGCTTGTGCTTTACCTTTTTACCCTTCAGGATGCCCTGATAGACATCTTCCTGAAGGATGACAGACGCCGGCTTCTTGAGTTTGATCTCTGCCCTGAAGGAGTATTTGATCATTCCGTCAGCGCCATCCCATGAACTGAACCTGGCGGTATCACCGACGACCTCGTACACCTCGGGATCCAGGCCGCGAGCGGAGAGCATCTTGTCCCAGTTGGGTTGGTCGGAATCGACTGGGCCTGTGGAGATTGTCCCTTCGGTTCCCTCCCAGTTGACACCGGCCTCCCATCCGGAAGGCATGTTTTTGTCTCTTAACGCATCCGTTGTTTCGGCTTGCCCTTGGACCGTTGCGAGTCGATCCTTTAAGGATTTGGGAGGTTTTTCTCTACTCACTGTTCTTCTCCGTATCCGCAGGCACACTCGGCGCCACCTTTGAAGCATGATCTTGCTGCTCCCAGGGTGCTTCTGTCCACAACGATTCCTTCTTTGCGCAATTCCATTGAAATCGCTCGAGAAGATGCAAGGCTCTTCATCACGTTGATGAACACCTCTTTCGTCTCATCGTCGAAGTCGTCCATCATTCGTCCGACCCTGCAACCGGGTTCCTCTGGTTCGAGAAGAGACTCTAGGGTTTCCTTGAGCATCAGATCCTCCTTGGGTGGGCAAGCGCAACCCTATTACATGTGGACGACTGTCGCGTGGACCACCGACTAGAGTTGAGGAAATGAGTCAGGATCTCACCTCGTCACAGTTGCGAAGGGTTCTAGCGGAGGCGGCTGATGCCCCACCCGGAGACCCCATTGTCGACAGCCTTATGCTTGCACTTGACAAGACCAAGTTGTTCAGATACCACAACGACGAGCCCGTCGCCCTGCTCTCTACCGCCGGCAGGGTTTTGATGGCAGCCATTGAAGATCCAACAATGACGCAAAGAGCCATCGCTGTCTACTTGGGATGCAGCGAGTCCTTAGTCGAGAAGACGTTGAAGACCCTGACGACTGGCGGGCTGGTTGTAAAGACAAAGGTTAACCACAGAAACGTGTACAACGTAGATCGTAAGGCCGTCGAAACCCATAGTGATATACGCCATCTGGCACGCCTGTTGGAAGCGCTTGATCCACCCCCGCCAGTTGACACAGACGAACCTTTTTAGATAGCATTCCCAGGATGGTTGAACCATGCGCTGATACCGATATTGCCTCCGGCGTCACTCTGCAGGAGTGTGCCTTCTGTGGCAAGAGGTCTGTGTGGCCACCAGATGAAGGTTTGATCCACGCCCATCGAGGTTGCTACATCGATTACTGTCAGGGTCTCGCCGACGACCACTTGCTACAAGAAGGTGACCGGGTCCCCTACGAAGATTGGTCGGGGTCGGAGGAGTGAGTCATCCAGGCGTAGAAAACTTCGTCGTTGACCGGAACAAACCATAACTGAGCGGCTTCCGGGTCTCGCTTGTCTCCGACAATGGCCCAACAGATGGCCATGGTTTCCTCGGGTGAACACACTCCGATGTTGCATTCCATTCCGAACCGTTTGATGAAGTACTGGACGATGCAACCCAGGCCATCGGGCGATTTGCTGCTTCGTCCATCGGAAGCGCAGGGTCCGCCGTTGTCGCTGGGGCAGGAAACTTCCACGACTTCAAGTTGAGATTTGTTCAGGCGCAGAGTCACGATGTGGCCGTCGTTGTGCCACTCCATTTCTGGGCCGCCTATAGCGGTGGTTGTCATGGGAATAGATTACTCGGCTAGATTGGGGAGAGCAACCCTTCTCTGACGTGGGCGACCAGGGGGGAAGGACGGTCGGAAACCCTGTCGCCGTTTACATTATACCTAACTAAACGCACCTCTGGCATGATCACCGATGTGTGTGTCTAGTTCCTCTTCGGTACGAATGGCCGTTTGTTCTACTCGATCAATCGAACGTCCCAGACCGTCACCCATCTGTTCAAGCATTCGTAGGACCATGGCATGGTCTCGTTGGTTGCTACGACGACCCCACTCAACCATAGAGGCAATTAGTAGGCCGAGTACGCCTAGTAGTGCAACGACTATTTGTTCCATAGCGCCATCCTGTAAAGAAGTAGGACTATGGCAGGGTGTATCTATTTTAGTTGACGAACGTCACTGCGGAGTGTCTATCGGCGACGTTTTCTTCCAAAGATTCGTATAGATACGAGCATGAAAAGGATACCAACAGTGAGGCCGCCGAACAGGCCGACAAAGCCGGCGAGAATAAATCTCCAATCCATGGCCTCATATTAGGTCGCTGAATCCCGTCCTGGTGACACACGCCACCGCATCGACATGCCGGAAGGCTTTAGGGACCCGGTAAAATTGACCCTTCGCATCAATACGGAAACAAGGACAAATGAAGAAACTAATAAGCCTTTTGAAGAAGATCCAACCTCGACCCACGACCTACTACTATCACGGTCAACTCCTGACCGACGAACTGGAACGGGAGTTGATGAACGCTCACATGGGTACCGGCATCAGGGGAAGAAGACAACGCTTCTAATCCACAATCTCAATGTAAATACATTCCCCTGGACACTCATCCGCTGATTCGATGGCGGCCTCCACGTCCTCGCCAGGAACTAACGCCAAGCCTTTGGCCATTTGGTAAGCGGGTTCACCCCGGGGGCTGCCATCTGGGCCAAAGATGGTCGGCCACTCCGCCTCCTTAACATATGCCAAACCATCATCATGCATTTGAAACACTGACGGACAAATCTCAGCACATAAACCATCTCCAGTGCATAGATCTTGGTCGATCCAAACTTTCATTTTTACCTCATCGTGTTGCATTAGTCGTCTTTGATTTTTGTGTACAAATAGAGGCAAACCATTGACATTGCGCCACACATTGCATAGATGATGGCTTCTGCGACATTTATCATTAGTTATCCTCTTCAATGGTTAGGCGGTACCAGCCACTGTTCGCTGGGTTGTAAACCGATGCCTGCACCACATAGTTGCCCACAGCCATGTCCGTGCGGACGATGCGGGCATCCCACTGATCGCTCACGTTGTCGATCACTGGGACACCATTTGAGCAGGCTCCTCCGGTGTTGCAGTAGGTAATAGTGGGTGTCTCATCAACATCCACCGCGCTGCTCGGAGGGTTGGTGCAAGTGCTTCCACAGTCACGTCCCCCATCGTCGTCCGTTTCAATCGTGCCGCCGGGTGCGATGCTGTCAACATCCCCTGAGTGGTCCCCCTCATCAGAGTCCGTATCTTCTCTGAGGTAGAGGTACGGGTCGGCAGCCTCGTTACTTGTATCGAACTGGGCGCGAGTCAG
>Ga0114993_10000752_pt1 | contig 37402 bp, 32 predicted proteins | sample ArcticOcean_MG_C_FD_87042 | JGI IMG/M metagenome (GOLD analysis project Ga0114993, IMG submission 87042) | Marine microbial communities from western Arctic Ocean - ArcticOcean_MG_CB2_150 | ecosystem: Environmental > Aquatic > Marine > Oceanic | place: Arctic Ocean: Canada Basin | collected...
CCCAGGAACAACAGCAGTAGATCCCGAAGTTGTACGGCCTCTTATCGCCCTCCCAGACGTTCGTCGATAAACGCCAGAGCCTGCCCGATGGCATCGGACAATACGTCGAAACCAACGCCGCTCAATCCGTGCCCCGCACCCTCCACCGTGACGAGTTGGTGGACGACGCCGTGGCGCAATAACTCGGCGGCGAGACCAGCGGACTCCGCGTACGCCACGTCCTCGTCGTTGGTGCCGTGCACGAGAACGGTCGGCGGGAAGTCGCCATCTACATTGCGCACGGAGGCGAACGAATCGAGCTCGCGCTGTTGGGTGAGAGGATCGAGACCGCTGACTTCCTCGAGCCACAAGCCCTGCTGTCGCAGGTAGAGATAGTACGGCCAGCGGCCGTCCATGCCCGGGCCGGTTGCGGTGAGCACCTCGCCGCCAACTGCGGCGAATGCATCGGCGCGATTGACCAACGGCGATGTCGAGCGGTAGAACTCCGACGGCTCGGACTCAAAAGGCGCGTCGGCCGCCCCGTAACCCCAGAACGACGCGATAGCGGTGGGCCGTGGCGTCACACGGAAGCCGCTCAGCAGTGCCAGGTAGCCACCCGCCGAAGCGCCGGCCACTACCAGCTTGTCGGGATCGGAGCCGAAAAGTTCGGGCCCTTCGTGGCGGATCCAGCGGATCGCGTCCTCTACGTCGCCGACGATCTCGGGGAGCTTCACCTCAGGCGCGAGGCGGTGATCGATCGACACCAAGACGTAGCCGCTCGTCTCGGCGAAGGCCTTCATCTGCGGCGGCGTGCCGGATCGGCTGCCGAAGATCAGCGCACCACCGTGGATCCAAAGGATCACCGGACGCGCGGTATCATCGTCGGCCCGGTAAACGTCGGCCTCTATTCGCGTCTCACCCACCACCTTGTACGTCAGTGTGCGCTGGATAAACTCGGCTTGGGGCGGGGCGGCGATCGACGTCACCGGAGCCACAAGTCCTGCAGCAAGACACAGTGTCAGAAGCAGGGCACTTCGGGTTGAGACTCGTTTCATGACCTCCTCCTCGCGACGGCGATCGTTACGCAATTCGAATTCGAGCGCTGGGAACCCGGTTGCCGGTGTCCATCAGATGCTCCCCTCGATCAGGGCGGTGACACCATCCATGCCGTCCGTCAATCGACGAATCGCCTCTAAATAGCGTGTCTCCCACTCGGGCACGTCAGCGGGATCGTCCGTCTCGATTTCGTAACGCAGACCTGGGAGCATCCACGAGGCGTACCCGCTGAATGGATCGGGGGAAACGTACAGCGACCGGCTCCATGGACGATCCTGAAGACCACGGTCATCCAGCCATGCCTTTTCGAGCCCAATGAATGCCGCGTTGATCCGCTCGGCTTCCACCGACGGGACCGGACCCAGGGCGACTCGAGTACTTCGTGCCGCATCGAGAGCGGTCGCGGCGCGTGCCAAGTCCGTAGTCGCCGCGACTAATCGACTCAGATCGACCTCGATCCGCCGGTACTCAGCGACCTCGAGTAGCGTGTTCACATGCGTCCGCGTGTCGACGGCATATCGAGTCACGTCGTACGGAAGGAGATCCGCGTTCGCGAGCCGAAGCGACAAGAGGCCGTCTACCGTCGCTACCATGGGGCCGTAAATCCACTCGGGATCTCCGAAGCGTTCGAACCAAGAAAAGTTGTCGTAGTTGGAGTGGGCGACTCCACTACGTCCCCCTGCCCCCGAGGTGATCCCCGCAGACGGGATGCCAGCATGGGTGTAAAAGGCGATGTGATCCGAGCCTCCGCCGAGGTCCCCCAGGACGGGTGTGCCGCCCTCCGAACGTTCGGCCCACCAGTCGTAAACGCTACGGCCTTCCTTGGGATAGGGAGTGTCGCGGATCGCATCCAAGATCGGCTGCTTCAGCGAGGGGGATGCCGAACCGCCGAAGAAACCACCCGAGACCGCGGCGTCAGCGTTGATGTAGGCGACCGCACCTGTCGTGAGCGGCTCGAGGAACTCTTCGACCCATTCAGTGGAGCCAATCACGCCGTACTCTTCGGCATCCCAGTGCGCGATCAGAATTGAGCGGCGGGGCCGGCACCCCTCTTCTGCTAGCTCTCCGAGTGCCTCGGCGAGCGTGAGAAGCATTGCCGTGCCACCGTTGGGATCGACCGCACCAAAACCCCACGGGTCGTAGTGCGCACCCAGAATCATCCACTCGTCGGGGAAGTCGCTACCCTCGAGCGTCCCCACCACCATCGTGGCCCGAGTCAGCGCCTTTGGCTGGTTTACGCGGACACGGACGGTGAGTTCGTCCCCACCGGTTAGGCGGTAAGGCATGGGCAGGCCACCCTGCCACTCACCTGGCGCCACTTCACCCGTCATCCTGGACAGGATTTCCGACGTGGCCGTGTAGCCCAATGGGAGTACCGGGATGGTATGCAGCCCCACATCGTCTGGATCGAGTCGATTCACCTGAACGGGTCCATCGACTGGTAACGCAGGTTCGAACGGCGTAAGCGGGTCACCCGTCCAAGCGAGGGTCAGGACCGAACCACGCTGGATGATCTCGCCATTCAGCATGGGGCCCTGGGGATAGGGATCTTCCTCCACTGCCGGGGCGTCATTGAACATGATGACTCCGGCCGCTCCACGCTCCTCCGCGAAGAGCACCTTGAATCCGCGAAAATTCCCGCCGTAACGTGCAACGACAATCTTCCCCTCGAGTGAGATGCCCATAGAGTCCAAAGCCCTATAGTCGGCTCGGGTTCCGTAGTTCGCGTAGACCACTTCACCGGTCACGTCTCCGCTTCCGGAAAAGGCGTTCCACCCGTTGAGCAAGTCGGGGTGCCCGGAGAATCGGTCCTCGGGCAAAGCGGGCTCGCGATTGTTTAGCCGCATCGAGACCGGGGTGACGATCTGGGCTTCGACATCGTCCGTGAGCTGTGGCAGATACACGTCATACGGATGATCGCGCACGCTGAGGCCGGCGGCCCTCATGACGCGGCTCAGATAGTGGCCAACCTCCACCTGCTCGGCGGAGCCGGTCGGATGCGGATTTGCTGTGATGATCCTCAGGTGTTCCCGAAAGGAGTCGCCTGAAGGCAGGCCGACGAACTTCGCCTCGCAATACGATTGTCGAGCTGCGCTCTCGGCAGTGAAGCCGACAGGGGCGCTGATTTCCACCGAATTCTGCGCGGATGCGGCCTGGACCACACCGGGCAAGACACGCGTCGCAGTGAGGGCGAGGAATAGGAAGAGCGAACGCGAAACGAGCGAAGGCATGCGAAGCTGCGACTCCATTGGATTTCCTCTGAGTTTTCTGGCCGGCTCGAAGAAGCTCGCCCCAGGCAGGGACGACTGGGGACAAAACCTGTGTGGCACCGAAACGCAGGGTAGGATAGGGCACGCGGGCCAGCAAGAAGTGGGTTGATATCCCGTGGATGACCGGCGGCCCTCTCCCCGCCCGAAACCGCGGGCCTGACACCACCGGAGAGATGAGTACCCTCCGACCAACGAACCCCACCTCCCGGATCAAGGGGATGGTCAAGGACATCGTCTCTACAGCAGAAACGACAAAAAGCCCCGCAACGCCGAAAGACGTTGCGGGGCTTCTCGTTCCTCAAAAGCGGGAGACCGGGTTCGAACCGGCGACCCTCAGCTTGGGAAGCTGATGCTCTACCAACTGAGCTACTCCCGCGAGGAGTGCAAATCTAGCCGAGGCATCAGGTCGGTCAAGAAAGAGCCCGCGTCCCCGGGGCAAACCACCGCAAACCCCTGAACGACGAAGCGGGCGGCCCCCGAAGGAACCGCCCGCCGCGTTGTCAAAACCAGCTAGGCACTGGAAATCAGCCACCCGTGAGGGTGTAGCCGTAACCGCCGACCTGGTCCATCGAGCTGAACTCGACCTGGAAGATCTCGGTCATGTTCTCGCCGGCCACGGAGACCGTGTGGGCGACCGTGCCCATCGCATCACCAGCGGCGGTATAGAACGTGAAGTTGAGCGTGACGTTGGTGCCCTGAGCCAGAGACTTGTTCATGACCGAGCCACTCACAATCGCGCCGCCCGTGCCCATGCGGGTGATCTGCATGTCTTTCACATCAACCGAAAGACCGTCGATCGCCCCAATCATCTCCCGGGCTCCGTCCTCATCTCCGTTGATGTTCAGGGCCTGAGCGGACACCAGATATGCGTTCTGGTTATAGGGATCAAGTGCGATCCACCGGGCTGCAACCTCTGGAATTGCCGCATAGGCAGAGTCCAACTGGAGCGAACGCGCCCACATCTCGATCGCGTCACGATCATTCGTGTTAAGCCCAGCCGCACCGGAGAAAGCCTCGATGGCACCCCCATACTCGCTACCGGTGTAGAAGCCCACTCCGATGGTGTAGAAGTCCGCCGCCTCGAGTCCTGGGCGGGCCAAGATCTCATCATACACGCCGAAGGCTTCAGCCTCATTCCCCATCCGTATGAGGACGCCAGCCAGGTTGCGCATGGCTAGGACATCATCAGGATTGGCCTCGGAGATCGCGCGGAAGCCCGCCGCCGCTTCTTCGAAGCGACCCGCGCCGGAGAATACCTGAGCCTTCAGCATCGGGAGATCGGCTGCCTGCTGCGTCCACAGCGCCGCCGTCGCCGAATCCATCTCGTTGATCTTCTCGGAGCCGATGATCGCAAGCGCGCGATCCGCGTTTTCGATGGCAGCGTCATGGTTGCCGAGCTGGGCGTGGAGCTGTGCCAGAGTGACCATTGCCTCAGGGCGTTCGTCGTAGATCGCGTTGGCGTTCTCGAAGTGGCCGACCGCAGTCTCGTAGTCACCCCCATTGACCGCAGGGATAGCCAGCCCGTAGAGCTGGATCCACGCGCGCTCGCGGATACCGATATCCTCGAACTCGTAAATCGGACGTAGGCCGGACGCATGATCAAAATGCGCGCCGGCGGCCGTGTAGTTCTCGAGCGCGAGGTTGCTCAGCGCCGCCTGGCGGTGTGCCAGCGGATTGCGACCATCCTCGGCGATCGCGGCCATCGCGGCTTCGAGCGCCTGCTCATAATGCATCCGGGCCTCTGCGGGATCTTCCGCATCATCGCCGGCGTCCATGTGCCGCTGCGCAGCACGGGTGTTCTCAGTCTGACGAGGGCGCTCACCTTGAGCGAGGGCCTCGCCGCCGGGCACCGAAGAGCGCGCAGCCGAGGCCGAATCACCGCTCGCAGCACCACCGCTTGCACAACCGGCGGTACCGAGACCGAGAGCCAACATCAGGACGAGGCCGAAACGGATCTTCATCCGGGGATCCTCCATTGGGGTCAAACACTTCATTGAGTAGACGGAATAAACTAGAAGGGGGCAAAAAGCACGCCAAGGGGCTATCAGCGTTGATTCGAGTAGGCAGTTTCCGCTCAACCGGACTCGTTTGCCCCTGTCGGTGCATTATACGCTGAAAATCAAGGTTCTTACAGACGTTTTTCCGACGCTCTTTGTGAATTCGGAATTTTGGTCACCGGCCGAGATAAGTCAGGATCCAGCTGGCCAGCGCCTGGGAAAAGCCAGGGACCCTGGCGATCTCCTCTTCCGTCGCCTCCTTCACACCCTTGAGCGACCCGAATCGCCTCAAGAGCGTGCGCTGACGCTGCGGCCCGATGCCTGGAATCTCGCCTAGGTCGCTACGGATCGTGCGCTTCTTTCGGAGTTTCCGGTTGTAGCGGACCGCAAAGCGGTGCGCCTCGTCCCGAATGCGCTGAAGGAGATGCAAAGCGCGGTTGCGCCGGTCGAGGAGAATCGGGTCCGACGAACCCGGCATGAAGACCTCCTCCTCTCTTTTCGCGAGCGCGATTACCGCCACGTCGCCCAGCCCCAACGAGGCCAAGGCTCCGACCGCCGCGCTCAACTGGCCCTTTCCACCGTCGATAACGGCGAGATCCGGCAGTGGCTTCTCTTCATCGCGCCGCCGCCGGAAGTACCGCTGGACAGCTTCCTCCATGGAGGCGTAGTCGTCGTTCCCCCACTCGCCTTTGATGCGCATGTGACGGTAGGCCGCCCGCCGGGGCTCGCCATTCTCGAATACGACCGCGCTCGCCACCGTGTCAGAGCCCTGCATGTGGGATACATCGAAACACACCATGAGTCGAGGCACGACCTTCAAGTCCAACTCGTCCTGCAAGCTGAAGAGGGCATCATCCGCCCGATCCGCTGCGTAGGCCATCGCTGCGACTTTGTCCTCAAGCACTTGCCGAGCGTTCTCCTCCGCCAGTTCGATCAGGCGGCGTTTCTCGCCCCTTTGCGGCTCGAGCACGGCGACTTGCCGTCCCGACGCCTCACTCAGGATTTCCGCCAGCAATTCGCCGTCGGCGAAGGACCCCGGGAGGAGTACCTGACGCGGTAAATCCACCATGCCCGCTTCTCCGGTTCCCAGGTAGTGCCGAGACACGAGAGAACTCAGGATGTCTTCGTCCGACTCGTCCATGATTTGAGCGAAACGCTGCGCACTGCGTCCTAGGAGCAGCCCGGACCGCACTTTGAGCACCACCCCCGCACCGAGGTCTCCATCGCGCGCCAACGCCACAATGTCGAGGTCTCCTCCTTGAGCGTTGTGGACCCGCTGCTCGTTGGCCAGCGCATCGAGTCCCGCAATCACGTCCCGCATTCGCGCAGCCTGCTCGAAGTCCAATTCGGACGATGCTTCGTGCATACGCACTTCGACATCACCCCGTAGCTGCTCAGTGTCGCCCTCCAAGATTCGGAGAATCTCGTCCACCATCCCGCGGTAGTCGGCTTCGGACTGGAGCCCCACGCACGGCGCCTTGCAGCGCCCGATGTGATAGTCCAGACACGCGCGCTCTGGGCGGTCCTTTGGAAGGTTGTAGCGGCACGAGCGGACCGTGTGTAAGCGCTTCACGACCTCGAGGGCTTGGCGCATTGGACCCACGGCCGTGTACGGGCCGAAATAGCGTGCACCATCGTTGATGACGCGCCTCGTCACATACACCCTGGGGAACGGCTCGCGCACGGTCACCTTGATGTACGGATATTTCTTGTCGTCCCGCATGAGGATGTTGAATCGAGGCTTGTGTTCCTTGATCAGGTTCGCCTCGAGAATCAGCGCCTCGGCTTCGGTGCCAACGACTAGGGTCTCGACCGAATCGATCAGACGAACGAGCTCGCGATTCTTCGGACTCAAATCCCCCTCTCGCTGGAAGTAGCTGCGCACTCGGCTGCGAAGCACCTTCGCCTTGCCCACGTAGAGCACCGTGCCGCCGGTGTCTCGGAATAGGTAGACGCCCGGCTTCCTCGCGAGAGCCTTCAGAATTGCAGGAGTTACTGGCAAAGCAGATCTACCGAACGGTGGAGGTGGAGCGCCTCGCCTCTTAGGAGCGTCGGACCGAGATCCCTTCTCCCAGCATGCTCGAGACGATGAGATAGACTACCCCGAACGGAAGCAGCGTTTCCAGGGCCAAGACTGTGGTACTCACATCGGACGCCGTGAATTGCAGTAGGACAGCGACCCCACCCGCTACCGAAGCGGCGAGCGTCATCCTCAGCACTGGAGCCAATCCTGGCCCATGGGGACCAATCCTGGCTCCTAGCTTACGCCGCAGAAGCGCAAACTCTACCCAGGCAGCGACAGAAGCCCCAAGGGCCAGCCCTGCGGCTCCGAGGCGGAGCCCAGAGAAGCCGTACTCGTCCAACGGAATCATCGCGGCCACACCCACGACCAAGGACACGACCACTCGCACGTAGGCGATCCTGGCAGGCGTCTTGGTGTCACGCAGCGCATAGAAAGCCGACGAAAGCGCGCGCGAACTGGCGGTAGCTGGCAGCCCGAGCGAGAACGCACCCAGCACCCCCCACGTGACCAGCGTTTGCGTCTCACCGAACTGACCCGTTTCAAAAAGGGCGGCAATGGCGACGTCTCCGAGCAGCAGGTAGCCCACGGCCGCCGGAATGAGGAAATACGCGATGCGTTTCAGAGCACGGGCCACGCGCTCACCAAGGAGCGCCCGGTCCTCTGCCCTCATCTGTGACATCTCCGGAAGCTCAGACGCAGCGATGCTGATTCCGAACAGGGAGATCGGAAGTATGTAGAAGGTCTGGGCATAACCCATAACGGCCACCGATCCGCTGGAAAGCAGACCAGCCAGGAAGATCTCGAACCAACCACTGAGGTTCACGACGCCGCGTGCCGCAACGACGGGAACGAAGTTTCGGATCGCTTCGGGCACCCCCGGGGCATTGCGATCGAGGGAGGGTCGAAGCCCCGGCAAGTGCTTCAGGGCAGCAGACGCCTGAATCCCCAACTGGACGAAGCCACCTGCTAGAGCACCCCAGGCCAAAACCACGACTAGGTCGCGCTGCCCGAGTCCCCAAAACATCCCGCCCGCCACCATCGCGCCGATCAGCGCCACGTTCCAGAATGCCGGAGCGACATAGGACACGAAGAAGCGTCTGTGGCTGTCCAACACGCCCATCGCCCACGCGGCGAGGACGAAGATGCCGCTCATCGGGAAGAGGATGCGCACGAGCGTCGTGGTGAGTTCCTGCTTCTCCGGGGTCCACTTCGGGAAGAAGGCCTGAACCAATAGAGGGGCGACCAAGACACCAGTCAGCGCAATTGCCCCGGACACGACGGCCAAAAGGCCGAGCACGGCACCCGCAAACCGTTTCGCTTTCTCCTCTTCGCCCTTTCCCACGAACTCCGAATACACGGGGATCATGGAAGCCGACAGCGTGCCTTCACCCAGGAGATTACGGATCACATTAGGGAGCCGCAGCGCGGCTCGCCACACGTCGGCGAAGTCGCTGGACCCGAAATAGTGTGCGAAGACGCGGTCGCGCACGAAGCCCAAGACACGGCTCACGAAGATGCCGGCGCCGACCCTCGTTGCAGCACGGATGCCCTTACCCGTGCCGGCTCGAGGCTGCTTAGATGGAGTCGTCACCCGGGGGGAGTGCGGCCTCGGAATCAGACCGTTCGCTGAGGAGTTTGGTCACGAATTGCCCCTCTTCGTCGAGTCGCGAGATCTCGCTGGTGAGCCGCTCGACTTCCCCTTCTAGGTATGCAACGCGTTCCGCCATCAAGTCCGGTGGCCCGTCGAGGCTTCGTCGCTCCAGCCTGGACGCCAAGGCGCGGCCGAGTTGCGAATCGAGAAGAATCGCAAGCAGCGGAATGAACACGACGAGAATCAGAACGAGTTGTAAGAACATCAGCCGAAGTTAGAGGTCGAAACGGACACCACACAACAGATCATACGCAACGCGATCAGGAGAGGTTCACACGAAATGCGTCATAGAGTTCATCAAGAACCGCGCCACCGTACCGCGTCAGGAAGTAAAACGGGTTTTGCACCCGTTCGGCAGGCTTCCCTAATGGGAACAGATGGACCTGCGCCTTCTCCAATTGCCCTAGAGCGATCTCATTTTCTCGCTTGAGCGCGTGCACGATCTTCTTCTCGAGCTCGTCGATGGCAGCAAACGACTGACTGCGAATGTGTTGCACCGGCCCTTTCAGCGTAGGATCAATGGGCTTCACAGCTTGCGTTAACTCCCCAACGCTCTTTCCGATGGCACCCCGCAGTCCGCCCAAGGCTTTCCGGGCTTCCGGTGGCACCTCATCCCGAGCGATATCACCTGCGACCTCGTGGAACGGGCGGTGCAGATCTGACACCTGCAAGTCGAACTTGTCGAGGACTTTTCGGATCTTCGTTTCGACGGGAGCCGCCGAGAAACGTGGGAAGATCACCGGCATTTCAATGCCGTGCGCAGCGAAATAATCCTTTTGTTGTGCGAAATACGCCATCTCGCCAGGTCCGCCCACATAGGACAACGTCGGGAAGACCGAACTTTCAACGACCGGGCGGAACAGCACATTCGGGCTCAAGACCGTCGCGTCTTCGCTCTGCGCAGCTCGAATCTCCTCCCTGGTCACGTTGGTCTTGGAGGTCCGCTGCTGAAAAGCTTCCCCCTCGCGATACAGCCGCTCCCGGCCTGCGGGGCCATCGAGGAACAGGTTCACTCCCCCGGGAAGGATCGGCACCTGAAGAGCGAAGCCCCCGGCTTCCAAAGCTTGGGCGGTCTCCGTGAGAACGTTCTCCATCTCCTCGGAACGGTCCAGCTCCGCCAAAAGTGCGTCCGCAGAATGCCTCTTGAGCGCCGGATTCGCTGCATCCGTAAAGAACAGCCCGAAACGTCCAAGGAGCTCCTGAACGACCTTATGAAAACCATCAGCGAGCGTCGCATCTGGCGAGAACGCACCGCGAATCAACTCGAAGTACTCGGCACTAAAGTATGTCTGTGGAAGGAGTTGCAGAAATTTCTCTACTTCCGCTGTGATCGCCTCACCCGTGGGAATTCTGTGAATCGCCGGGTGCACGGAATCGTCCGGTGCAGCCAATTCGACTCGGTGCAGCTCGTTGTCCGTCCCAATCACATCTGCGTGGTTGGCCTCCGCCCAGTCGTGATCCTCGGAGGCTACCCAGAAGACGGGAATCACCGGCTTTCCCAGGGCTTCCTCGAGGGTCTCTGCGAGGCGAACCGCTGTGAGCGCCTTGTGGATGGAATAGAGGGGGCCACCAAAGAGGCCGGGCTGCTGGCCAGTTGTGACCATATAGCCCCCCTGCTCCACAAAAGCCGTCAGTCGAGCGGCATCTGCGCCAGGTGGCACGATGAGTGCCTCCACAGCCCGCTCGCGCGCCTCTCGATCGAAACGACCATCCACTTCCTCTGCCTTGGACCTGAAATCGTCCAAAGACGCGAAGTGTCGTCCGAAGAACGAACAGGCAGCCTCGTCACCCTCGATGTAGCCGCGAACGACATCCGAGCCACCAGGACGTCCGACAATCCATTCCATATATTTAGCCTTTGTGATACGGCTCACCGCGCAAGATCGTCCCCGCGCGGTATAGTTGTTCAGAAAGCACGAGTCGAGCGACCTCGTGCGGGAGAGTCATCTTGGAAAGCGACAATCGACGACGCGACCGGGCGATCACACGCGGGTCGAGACCATATGCACCGCCGATCACGAACGCCACGCCCGGGGACGACCGCACCGCATGTTCATCTAGGTACCCGGCCAGTTCCCTCGAGTCCATCGATTTTCCGTCCCGGGTAAGCGCCACGACGTCTACCTCGGCTGGGACGCGCGCGAGGAGGCGCTCCGCTTCAGCACTCATGACCGCTTGAGCGTCCTTCGATCCACTTTTTGTGCCAGCCGGAACTTCCTCAACGGAAAGCTTCCAATGATGGCTGGCACGACGTTCATAATCTGCCACAACGGGTGCGAGGGCACCTTTGACGGCCCCAACAGCGACGATCAAGACCTTCACTGAACGGGCCCGGCGGAGAGAGTGAGGAGCACCTCGATATCTTCTCGTCCTGACTCGAAATAGACCTCCTGGTGCAACACACGGACGTCGCCGAGACCGTCGGAGTAGGGCCTGAGTTTCATGGAGTCCTTCTCCGTCACGACGATGACTCGCTCCCCTGCGATCCTCTGTATGTGATCAACGTCGGCGGCATCGTATTCGTGATGGTCCGCGAAGGCCAACAACTCGACTTCCTGGCCGCTTTCCCAAGCAACCACATCCCAGAACGCCTGTGGTCTCGCGATCCCGGCTGCGACGAGCACAGCCGTGTCTGGAGCCTCAGCCGTCTCACCGGAAAGTGTCGTCCACCCGGAGGGCCTGAGATGCACTAGGGCAATAGCCGAACCGGGCGCCCATCGTCGTGCCTTCTCAAGGAGTCCCTGGGCGGTCTCGCGAGACGCTACTTTGCGCGTCACGATTATTCCGTCCGCCCGTGACAACCCCCGCACGGACTCCCGATAAGGTCCAGATGGAAGCAGATGGCCCGGGAACCGGTCCTCGGCTGCCAGCAGCACCAAATCGACATCCCTGGCCAACCGGCGGTGCTGGAAGCCGTCGTCCAAGACCACAACGTCCGCACCCTGAGCCGCCGCCTCCAATACACCGGCAACCCGATCGGGATTGGCAATCACTGGAGTGCCTGGGTGCCACGAGGCATGGAGAGCGATCTCATCGCGACCGTACCCCCGCGCAACTACGGCCGGCCGATGCCCCTGCCTCAGAAGCTGCTCGACCACCCAACCTGCCACAGGCGTCTTTCCGGTCCCTCCCACTGCCAGATTGCCTACCGAGACTACCGAGACACCTTCTGGCCGTATGGCACCGCCCCAGTCCAGAAACTGGTTTCGAACCCCCACCGACGCCCCATAGATCCAAGAAATTGGCCGAAGTAGCACAGAAACACTCTGGTAACCCGGTTCACCGTCCCACACCTGCCGGGCGATGGCCTCGAGTGCCCCGCTCACTGATTCTCGCCCGGGCCAGACTCGGATGCAGGGTCGCGCGGCGGGTCGGTTACTTTCGGATTCAAGCGAGCGGTGAGGGCATTGAGGTCCTCTCCGATTTCGCCGCCGATCCGCTCGAGATCCTCACGTGTCGCTCCACGCCTCACGAAACGGGGCGGCAAGTACTCGAGCCGGATCTTCGAGAGCGGCCTCGGAACCAGAAACCCATCCCAACTCCGGAAACGCCAACCGGACGAAGTCCCCAATGCCAGAGGGATCACTGGGAGCCCTGTCATCTGCGCCACAGCCAATGCACCCGTCTTGAAAACGCCCTGGGGGCCCTTCGGTCCATCTGGAGTCAGAGCCAGGTCTTTTCCCGCTCGAGCGGCGCGTACAAGCCCTTTCAGGCCTCTCTGTCCACCGCGAGTACTCGAGCCTCGCACGGTCGCGAACCCATTTCGCTGGAGAACACGAGAAACGTATTCTCCGTCGGTGTGGTCGCTCACGAGGGCGACAATGTCCTCGCGCCTGTGATAATGGATGAGCGGGAGCAGTTGCCCGTGCCAAAACACGAAGATCACGGGGGTGCCTTGTCGCCGAAACTGCAGGTATGACTCCTCGCCCACCCGCTTTACTCGGGTGGTGCTGAAGAGCGCGCCCATCAGACCAGCGCCCAAGACTCCGGCTGCCCCGAATTTCAGATCGTTCACCACTGCGCCTCCAGCAGGGCGACGCCAAGATCGGCCACCCGGGCGGAGGCGCCTGGCTCACCCAGACGGGCACGGATCTTGGACAGCCCTTCGACCTGCTTAAGGTGTTCACTCGACTCGATGTCCATCAGTGGAATCAAGTGCTCCGCCATGCGTTCTGGAACCATCGAGTCTTGTATGAACTCGGGCACCACCTCCGCGCCGGCGACGAGGTTCGTCAGGGACACGTGTTCAATGCGGAGCACTCGCTTCACGATCGCCCAGGAAAACGCCGACGTCTTGTAAGCGACGATAAAGGGCGTGCCCTCCAAAGTGGCCTCGAGCGTTGAAGTGCCCGACTTCACGAGGCCTGCACGGGCGTGCCTCAAGAGGCTGCGTGTGTCATCCACCACCGCAAAATCCAGTCCGGAATACACATCAGCGGGCAGGGTACTGGCCCTCCCCACGACCACCTGGGTCTCCGGACGGGCTTCAACGACCATGTTCGCAGTGCGCACAAAGGCGTCCATATGCCGGGCCAGTTCCTGGCGTCTCGAGCCGGGAAGCACCGCCAGAATCGGTCGGTGGGCATCCAGGCCCCACGCTTTATGGAAGTCCGGTGCGCTCGCGACGTCGTCTGGGCGATCGAGGAGCGGGTTGCCCACGAACGTCGCGCGCGCTCCAGCAGCCTCGAGCATCTCCACCTCGAAGGGGAAGATTGCCGCGACGTGATCCGTCGTGCGGGCCAGCTGTTTGGCCCTGCCCGCACGCCAAGCCCAAAACTTCGGCGAGACATAGTAGACAACGGGTCGCCCGGCTTCATGAGCTGAACGGGCGATCCTCATGTTGAAGCCAGGATAGTCGATCGGAATCACGAGATCTACGGACCAAATGAGCTCTGTGACCTTCCGTTCGAGTTCTCGAAAGAACTCCAGGTGGGATACGATTTCGGCGAAGCCCATTACCGCGAGATCATCGAGCCCCGCAATCAACTCGACTCCGGCCGATGCCATGAGTGGTCCACCCGTCCCAACCAAGCGGACCCCGGGAAGACGCGCACCAAGGGCGCGGGCCACATCGGCACCGTATCGGTCGCCGGACGCCTCCCCTGCGAGGAGAAGAACGGTGGTTGGTTTCACGTTAGCCGGCTGACACCGGTGCGATCAGAACCGTGATCCCAGGTACCAGATCATTAGCAGGGTGATCACGAGCAGCGTCACGAGCCGGGAGTGCGGCATACCCTTCCGTGCGTCGATCCAATTCTTCTTTCGGGCCTGGCGTACTTTGATCAGTGACATAATTCCTCTCGTCAGAGCGTGATGCCGCGCTCACTCCCTCGGATGAACTCGAGGAGGTGCCGCACTTCGGGAATGGCGGGCACTTCCTTTTCGGCGCGTTCCAAGGCTCGAGAGACGTTTTCACTCGATTGGAACAGGATACGGTAGGTCTGCTTGAGCCCTTTGCGGACGTCTTCGGAGAAACCGCGACGGTCGAGGCCAACCGAGTTCAAGCCATAGAGCTTCAACGGGTTCCCAGCTGCACTGCAATACGGCGGCACGTCTTGTGGCACACGAGAGCCGCCGCCGACAAAGGCGTGCGCCCCGATCCGGACGAATTGATGGATCGGCGTGAGACCACCCACGATGACCCAGTCCTCAATGACAACGTGCCCACCCATGTTTACCGAATTGGCGAGGACGACGTGGTTCCCCACCTCGCAGTCATGAGCCACGTGCGTGTAGGCCATGAGCAGGCAATCGCTGCCCACCACAGTCGCGCCGGCCGCGGAGGTCCCGCGATTCAGCGTGGCGAACTCACGAATGACGGTCCGGGCGCCGATTTCAAGCCTGGTTTCTTCGCCCTGGAACTTCAGGTCCTGAGGGTCCGTCCCGAGAACGGCGCCATTCGAGATGTTGCAATCCTCACCCAGAGTCGTATCTCGCTCAATGAGCACGCGAGGGCCTACCTGGGTGCCATCGCCGACTACGACACGCGGACCGATCATGGCCCACGGCCCCACAGTGACCCCGGCCCCTAATTGCGCCGCAGGATCGACGAGCGCCGTTTCGTGAATCTGCGTTTCACCACGAGTCCCGATCGTCAGGTCGCTCACTTGTCGACGATACTCGCCATCAACTCGGCTTCTGCAACGAGTACGCCATCTACGAATCCCTTCCCTTTCATTTTGCACACACCACGGCGGAACCGGAGCATCTCCAATTCGAACACCAGAGTGTCTCCAGGTGTCACCGGGCGTCGCCATTTCACGCGGTCCACTGACATGAAGTACACGACCTTGTCTTCTGGCTTCTCGACCTGATCCATGATGAGGAGGCCGCCACACTGAGCCATGGCCTCGATGATCAGTACACCGGGCATTATCGGATGTCCCGGGTAATGACCTTGGAAGAAGGGCTCGTTGATCGTGACGTTCTTGATTCCAACGAGCCGCTTGCCGGGCTGGTAGTCCGTGATGCGATCCACGAGCAGCATCGGATACCGGTGCGGCAAATACTCCATGATTTTCGTGATATCCACACGAGCCGCCCTACTCGACTGGCGCACGTGGGTCTCGATGGCACGAGCCAGAGCAACATTCCCGGAATGACTCGGACGCTCAGCGACCACATGCGCCTGGAGGCGCCCGCCCAGGAGCCCAAGGTCGCCCACGAGATCGCCAGTCTTATGGCGAACGAACTCGTCGTCGAATCGAAGCCCGTCATTCATGACCCCCGAATCATCGAGGACGATCGTATTGTCCAACGAAGCACCCAACGCGAGTCCCTTTGTCCTGAGCGCCTCCGCATCGGCTTCGAACCCGAAGGTGCGCGCCGGTGCCAACTCCGTACGAAAGGTCTCGGCGTCTACCAAGAACGAAGCGTACTGACGCCCAATGGCCTCGTGCTCGAAGTCGATCGTGGCAGAGATCGTAAGCGCAGAGCTGGGAGCCGCGATGTACGACTGTCCATCTTTTCCAGAAAAATAGACGGGGCCGCTCAATTCGATAATCCGGGCCTCAGCCTCCTGGTCCTCGGTGCCGGCGCTCTGAATTGCCTCGAAGTAGTCTCTGAATGACCCATCACGAATCGGAATCTCAGGGCCACCCACCTCCACGAGGACATTGTCGATGCCCCCGGCATTGAGCGCGGCCATCAGGTGCTCGACCGTGAGCACCTTGGCCTCGCCAAGCCCGAGAGAAGTCCCGAGTTGGGTGTCAACGACATTCTCTAGGACCGCTGGGATCTCCGGGGCGTCATCAAGGTCAACACGACAAAAGCGAATCCCATGATCCGCGGGCGCCGGCTTCAAAGTGAGAGTTGCGGCTTCACCCGAATGGACGCCGTGGCCGTCGAGCTTGATTTTCTTTCCGATCGTGCACTGATGGGCACTCATGTATACCTCATCGAGGTCCTGAAGATGTCGAGATCCCAGGTCGTTCAAGCGTGATAAGTTACCGCTCTGACTCCATCCGCTCCACTGCCCCTTCCACGGCCGTGATCCGGTCCACCAACTTCGACAGCCTTCCCAAATGCGCCTGCCGTCGCAGTTGCTCTCTATGAGGGCGCGACGGATGACCCGACATGGTCACTCCAGCCGGCACATCCCGCATGAGTTTGGTGGCAATCGCGAGTCGCGCACCGTCCCCGATCTCTAAGTGATTGCTCACTCCGACCTGGCCGCCCATCCAGACGCCTTCGCCAATGCGGGTAGAACCCGCAACACCGACCAGGGCGGCGAATAGAGACAAGGCACCGACTTTCACGTTGTGCGCCATATGGATGAGGTTGTCGAGCTTGGAGCCCCGCCCAATGACCGTGTCGCCCAACGAGCCGTGATCGATCGTCGTGTTCGCCCCGATCTCCACGTCGTTCTCGATCACGGCCCTCCCCACCTGCGGCATCTTCAAGTGGGCGCCATCAACGAATGTGAAACCGAAGCCATCCGAGCCAATTCGGGCCCCGGCGTGAACGACCACGCGGTCGCCAATCACGCTCTCGTGATACACGACCACCTGCGGGTACAACATGCAGTCCACTCCGATCCGCGTTTCTCGCCCAATCACACAATGAGCGCCAACGCGACTCCGGTCACCGAGCTGCACATCATCTTCGAGCACAGCATACGGGCCGACGGAGACGCCTTCGCCCAGCTGCGTGCCATTCCCGATGATCGCCGTAGGATGGATGTCCGCCTGCCACTCCCTGGACGGGTGAAAGCGGCCCAACAGAGTCCGAAGCGCCGGATGCGGATCTTCGACCACCACGCACGGCACACCTTCGGGGACATATCGCTCCAAGGCGGGCGAGACGAGGTACGAGGTCGCCTTCCCCTCGGGCACATACTTGGTGTAACGCTTTGCTGCCAAGAAGGCCATTCCACCGGGTTGTACCTCGTCGACCGGGCCAACGCCAGCCACCGGAATCGAGCCGTCGCCACTGACCGATCCTCCGACCAAACGAGCGGCGTCCCCCACGGTGAAGTCACTCTCTTTCGCATTCATGCCGATGTGCTCCAAAAGAAAAGGGGCCCACGGTCGCTGCGTCGCGCCGTGGGCCCCGTTCTACATCCTGTGAAGGGCGTAGACGCTAGTTCAGGCCTCCGGGCGCGGCGGCCGCAGCGGCCACCAAGCGACGGAGCACCTCTTGTGTCAGATCCAGGCTCGGGTCCGCGGAGATGATCGACCCCGCGGCGGCGTCCAGGATCAACGCATAGTTGCCCTCTTCCCGTATCGTCTCGATGACCGTCGTGATCTCGTCCATAATAGGCTGGACGAGTTGCGCACGCCGCGAATTCGCGCCCGTCTGCAGCTGCTGAACTCGGTCCTGGTACTCCTGAACCTTCAGCTGGAACTGCTGCTCGCGATTGGCTTTGGCTTCCGGTGAAAGCGTAAGCGCCTGCTGTTGGAGCGCCTGCTCCATATTGGTCAGCTCATTCTCGAACCGCGTGATCTCGTCCTGAGATGCCTGCAGTTCGGCGTCGAATTGGGCCTGCGCTTCAGAGGCTCCGGGGGCTTCGTTTACGATCTCGGCCGAGTTTATGTACCCGATCTTGAGCGTCTGCGCCTCCGCAGCCCCAGCCGTAAGCAGGAAAGCCAGCGCGAGGGGTGCGAGCAAGGTGCGTCGCATAATCCTGAACTCCGTCATAATGATCGTTATAAAGCTTACTAAGATCTAGAAACCTGGGCCCATTTTGAAGTGGAGCTGCCATCCAGGTGTCGTCTTATCAAATCCATACGCATAATCGAGGCCAATGGGTCCAAAGGGTGTTACCAACGAAAGCCCGATTCCCGCACCTCTGAACATTCTTGTTGGGTCGAACTCGCCCGGCTCACGCCAGACATTACCCGCATCGTAGAAGAACGAGATACCGATCTGGTCGCTCATCCGAAGCGCGTATTCCACCGTAATCGTAAAGAACGCATCACCGAGTCGGTCGATGTCTGTGACGCCCCCGGCTCGCTCCGCGAAGTAGCCTAGCGGTGTGATCGACGTCTCGTCGTAACCACGGAGGTTCTGACCGAACTGCACGCCACCCATCCAGAATCGATCGAACGGGAAAGCGTCGGCATTACCGAACAGCGCCCCCGCCTTAATTGTCAGGCCGAGCGCGGTCCGAAGGCCGCCGCCAGGAGCTGCGCCCTCTTCTCCACCGCTAGAAGATCCGATGGGCACCCACCAGGTCGCATCGGCAAGGATCTTCGTGAACTGACCGTCACCACCCAAGAGTCCCCCGTTGGCCTCAATGTTCACGTTCTGACGCGAACCCGCAGTCGGGAAGAGTGGGTGATCCAGCGTTTGTCGGGTGATTCCGAACGTCGCCTGGCTCTGCACGCCCGGCGGACGACCAAAGAGAGACGTGTCATCCTGGTTGTTGAACAACTCGTACTTGGTCCGCGAGATGCCATAACCGGCAAACATCCGCGTCACCCTCGAGGCGGGCCACGGGAAACCGAAGCGCGTAGTAGCACCAACACGGCGACGACGGCCCGACGAAAATTGGAAGAAGCGGTCACGCGAGTTGAAGAGAGACAGCGATCCGGAAACGAGACTCTGGAAGAGCGCCGGATCCGTGTAGCTCGCCTCGAAGCTGTTGAGGTAGGTCCCGAAATCCCACCGGAGGCTACCCGCCTTTGCCTGCCCGAAGAGGTTCGGCTGCTGATACCCGACAAAGCCGGACAGTCCGACTCCACCACCAACGGAGGTTCCGAAGTTGATCGAGCCGGTCTGTTTTTCGACAACATTGAAGGTGATATCAACGTCGCCGTTTTCCGTAGGCACGATGTCCGGGAACGGCATCGGAGCTTCGAAGAAGCCCAGGCCGGAGATATTCTGATAGCTGCGCAGGACTCGGTCTTGGCTGTACACATCACCAGGCAAGACGAAAATCTGGTTCCGAATCACCCATTCATAGGTGTATTCGTTCCCGCCAATCGACACCCGATTCACGATCGCAGGCGAACCTTCTGAGATCTCCCAAGCGACGTTGACGGTCGGGGCGGCACCGTCCGATCCGGGCACCTTTTGGGTGACCGGATTGATTCGGGCGTAAAGATATCCTTCGTTCCGATACAGCTCTTCGACGGTGAGGATCGCGTCCTGAAACGATTCGGAATTGAAGACCTGTCCCTCGGCACTCCTCGCGTCATCACTGCCGCCAAACCCGAGGCTACGGAGAATGCCGCCTTCTTCCTCGGCGAAGAACGATTCCAGTTCTTCTGTGGTAAAACGACTGGCGCCATTCACCGCGAACGTACCGAGTCGGTATTGCTCACCCTCGTCGACCTCGATAACCACCCGGGATTTACCGGTCATCGGGTCAATCACGATCGTATCCGTAACGACCTCGAAATCGAGATATCCTCTGGCCGCATAGAACGTCGGCAGATTCAGCTCGAGATCTAGATCAAACTCAGCTTCGTCGAAGCCCCCGGACCGGAACCACCAGAAACCCTCTGGCTTCACGGACATTGCTCCACGGAGCTCTTCGTCGGTGAGAACCTCGTTTCCAGTGAAGTCCATCTCAGCGATCGTCACGCGCTGTCCCTCGACCACGTCGATGACGACATCGATCTCATTCCGGTCGCTGTCGATCTCTACCAAACGATCCGTGATCTCGGCAAATGGAATCCCGTCGTCGGCAAGCTCCTCTCGAATGAACGCCTTGGCGTCGAGAATCCTTTGCGGGTTGTACGGGAACCCAGGTCGAAGTCCTGTCGTGTCCCGAACCTCTCTGGCGGAGGTGCCGTGTTCAAGACCCGTGATATCCACGCGGCGAACCGTCGGCAGCTCTTCCACTGTAACAACGAGCTGCACCGGATCCGTACCGAGCGCACGCACAACGATGTCTTTGAACAGGCCCGTGTTTAGGAGCGCCTTGATACCTCGCTGGACGTCACGGTAGCTGACCTCCTGCCCGACCTGGATCGCGAACACCGCGACGATCGACTGTGACTGAACCCGCGTGCTGTTGCCCTCAACGAGGACGGTATCCACGCGTACCAGCTGCCGTCCGGTCTGCGCCTCTAATGTCGGAGGAGCACAGAGGGCCATGACGGTGAAGAAGGCCGCCGCGAACGCGGGGGCCTTCCCAACCAACCGGGGAGTTGTCTTCAAAAGTTGTGTCACGTCTTCGTCGCCGATTCCGCTCGGAGGTTCAAGCCGTCGCCATTCTCGTTCGCATCCACTTCGATCTCATCTCCATTGCTGAACTCGCGCTGTAGGATCATTTCAGATAGCGGATCCTCCAAGAACCGTTGTATGGCTCTCCGAAGCGGCCGCGCGCCGAACTTCTGGTCGTACCCCTCATCGACGAGGAACTGGATCGCCGAGTCGGTCAGCGAAATCGTAATATCCTCCTCAGCCAAACGAGTCCGCACGTCGGCAAGAAGGATGTGTACGATCTCAGAAATCTCGGTCTTGGTCAGCGGGTGGAAGACGATCGTGTCGTCTACCCGGTTCAAGAACTCCGGGTTGAACGCACGCTCGATCTCCTGCCGCACCTTGTCCTTCATGATCTCGTAACTGGTCTTCGGGTCCGCGGACTGGAAGCCGAGGCCGCCCTTCGAAATATCCCGCGCACCCAAGTTGGACGTCATGATGAGCACGGTGTTCTTAAAGTCGATCACCCTGCCGTAGTTGTCCGTCAGGTGACCTTCATCCAAAACCTGCAACAATACGTTGAAGACATCCGGGTGCGCCTTCTCGATCTCATCTAAGAGGACGACTGAGTACGGGCGACGCCGTACAGCCTTCGTCAGCGCACCGGAATCTTCATACCCCACGTATCCCGGAGGGGCACCGATCAAGCGAGACACGGAGAATTTCTCCATGTACTCGCTCATATCCACACGGATGAGCGCATCACGATCGTCAAAGAGGAACTCGGCCAACGCACGCGCCAGCTCGGTCTTACCGACACCGGTCGGCCCTGAGAAGATGAACGACCCGATGGGACGCTTTGGATCCTTGAGGCCGGCTCGGCTGCGACGGATCGCACGACTGATCGCGCCAATCGCGTCCTCCTGGCCTACGATCCGCTTGTGGATCTCCTCTTCCATGTGCACGAGTCGGTCCGACTCGGTCTGCTGGATGCGCATGACCGGAATGCCCGTCCACCGGCTAACGATGAACCCGATCTCTTCTTCGGTGATCTCAGGACGATGCTGCCTCCGCTCTTCTTCCCACGCGTCCTGCTTCTCACGGATCGCCTGGCTGAACTCACGCTCTTCGTCCCGCAACTCAGCAGCTCGCTCGAAATCCTGATTGCCAATCGCGTCTTCCTTCCGCTTCGCAATCTCAACGAGCTGTTCCTTGAGCTCTTCGACTTCAAGAGGCGGCACCTGGCTCGCAATGCGTGCCCGCGCGCCAGCCTCGTCGATGACGTCGATGGCTTTGTCGGGAAGGAAACGGTCGGTGATGTAACGGTCGGCGAGCTTGGCAGCCTGTTCGAGCGCCTCGTCCGGAATGATGATCCGGTGGTGTTCCTCGTAATGGCCTCGGAGCCCCTTGAGGATCTCAACGGTTTCATCGACGGCGGGCGGATCTACAATCACCGGCTGGAAGCGCCGTTCGAGCGCACCGTCCTTTTCGATGTATTTGCGGTACTCGTTTAGCGTCGATGCCCCAATGCACTGCAGCTCCCCACGCGCTAGAGCTGGCTTGAGCATGTTCGAGGCGTCAATCGCCCCCTCGGCCGCACCAGCGCCCACCAGCGTGTGCATCTCATCGATGAACAGGATGACAGTTTTAGCCTGGTGGATCTCGCTCATGACCGCTTTGAGTCGTTCCTCGAACTGCCCGCGGTACTTCGTACCCGCGATGACAGCCGCCATGTCCAAGGCGAGCACACGATACCCACGCAGCGCCTCAGTAATGTCTCCGCGCGCAATCTGCTGTGCCAATCCTTCTACGAGCGCGGTCTTACCGACACCGGGTTCTCCGATAAGGACCGGGTTGTTCTTCTTCCTACGGCACAGGATCTCCACGACTCGTTCGATCTCATCGGCCCGACCAATCGTCGGATCGAGTTTTCCCTGCTTGGCGAGCTCGGTGAGGTCGCGGCAGAAATGATCGAGAGCAGGCGTCTTCGACTTCTTCTCGCCTTGCTTGGCCGATGGCGTTCCCGGAGTCTCGCCGCCAATGCCAGCAGGCTCAGACGGTGACACGTCGGACCCGAGCACCTTGAGGGTCTCGCCCCGTGCCTCTTCCAGAGTGACGCCAAGCGAGTTGAGCACCTGGGCCGCAATGCCCTTCTCTTCCCGCAGAAGGCCGAGCAGAAGGTGCTCCGTGCCCACATACGAGTGATTGAAATCTCTGGCTTCCGCCATCGCGAACTCGAGGACCTTCTTAGCCCGCGACGTATACGGCAGTTCGCCGAGCGCGATGGTCGCCTTTCCCTTTCGGACGGAGGCGTCCACGCTCTCGTGAATCTGATCCAGATCCACGTTCAGGTTCGTGAGAACAGCCGCGGCAACGCCCTCACCCTCACGGATGAGGCCCAGGAGAATGTGCTCGGTTCCGACATAGTCGTGCTGTAGGCGAATGGCCTCTTCGCGGGCCATCGCCAGAACTTTTCGCACGCGGTCGGTGAAGTTGTAGTTCATCGTCCGTCAGGATCGGTCGAAGGGGTCGTTTCGTCGGACTGATCTTCGTCCGATTCGATCTCCCCTTCTGTAGCAAGGATACGCCTTACGTACGTCGCGCGCTGCGCGTCGCTTTCCGGCGCGGAAAGGTCGTAACCCGCGGCCTGCTCAAGGTGAGCAGGCTGCGTGAATATCATCATTTTGTTCAGCGTGTATACACGGAGTCCAGGGAGTAGTTTCAGGCTCAATCCCAGGCGTACGCCCGAGAGGAGATTCATCAACTCCTCGAAAGGTAGCGACCTCGCGTAGCGGAGCAGACCGTACGCTCGCCATATCTTGTCCTCCGTGACTCCGCGCGCATCGCGAAGTAGCACCTGCCGTGCCTGTAGCTCATACTGGATGACCTGTCGTGCCACCTTGTCCAGATGATCGACCAAGTCCTCCTCTGTCTTTCCTAGTGTCGTCTGATTGGACACTTGAAAGAAGTTTCCGACGACTTCGGACCCCTCACCGTAGAGCCCTCTGAACGTCAATCCGACCTGGCTGAGGCCCTGGAGGACCTTCCCGATCTCTTTGGTAAGGACCAGTCCGGGCAGGTGCATGAACACACTCGCCCGCAATCCGGATCCAACGTTGGTGGGACAGCTCGTCAGAAATCCGAACTCGTTGTGGTATGCATAAGGCAAGTCACGGCCCAGCTCCTCGTCTAGCCGATCGACGAGTCTCCACGCCTCCTCGATGCGGAGCCCCGACAGGAGGCTCTGCACGCGGAGGTGGTCTTCCTCATTGACCATCACACTTACAGGATCTCGGCTCGACAGATGCACTGCAGTGCCGAGAGCGGGCGTCGTCCCCACTTCACCGAGCAGATCACGGGTCACCAATCTTCGCTCTAGGAGGATCTCCCGAGTGCGGGTGGCGACGTCCGGCATCTCAAGCAAGGAGCCGGTTGCGAAGCCCTCGGTGCCCTCTACTGCCGACTTGAACCGTTTGAGCACAGCCTCACGATCATTGATCCTAGCTCGCGGCCCGAACGCATGACCCTGGAGATTTCGGGCAAGACGCACGCGCGTGGACAGGACGATGTCCGCATGGTCACCACTGGCCTCAAGCCAACTCAATCCGTAGTCCGGAATTGTCGAGAAGTCGCTCATGGTTACACCGGCTCCAACGACCGGATCTGGTCTCTAAGTTCGGCTGCTCGCTCGAAATCTTCGGAATCGACCGCTCGGTGTAGCCTGCGCCGAAGTCCCTCCAGCCTCTTTCCCATCTCAGAAGCCGTCGGGTCGGGCGGAAGATAGACCTTCCCCACATGCTTGACCCCGCCGTGAATGCGTCGCAGCAGGCGGCGGAGATGGCTCTCGAACGTCTCGTAGCAGTGCGGGCAACCGAGCCGACCCGTTTCGCGGAAGGCCTTGAACGATAGACCGCAGAACGAACACTCGAGATCTGGGGTGGCGTCACTTTCGCCGCGCTCATCGCCCATCTGGGCGAGAAAATCCGTCAACGGGAAATTGGCCGCCTCCGGCGCGGTCTCGACGCCCTTCTCCGCTGCGCAAGTCTCGCAGAGGTGGTAGGTCGACATTTCGTTATTCACGATCTGCGTCAGCCGCATGACCGCTTCGTTCGAGCCACATTTTTCGCAGATGTGATTGGACATCTAGACGACTGCCGATGGGGTTCCGCTACGGTTTCGCACCTGGCTACACCCGAGTCGCGGGTTGGAGCCCACCCGATTCGAGAACGAGCTCACGGTCCGCACGAGCGGCGAGGTCCTGGTTGTGCGTCACAATGACCATGGACAGGCCTCGCTTCTCCTTCAGATCGAACAGCAGGTCGTGAAGTCTCCCGCTGGTCTCGCTGTCCAAGTTTCCGGACGGCTCATCCGCCAACAGTACAAGAGGTTCGTTCACCAGCGCCCTCGCCACTGCAACGCGCTGTTGCTCCCCCCCGGAAAGCTGTCGTGGCTTGTGCCCTTCTCGGTGATCGACGCCTACATCCATCAACAGTCCGCGCGCACGATCTCGAGCGGTCGACATATCCACACCACTGATCAGGGCCGGCATCATCACGTTCTCGAGCGCGCTGAATTCTCTGAGGAGGTGATGGAACTGAAAGACGAACCCGACATGACGGTTACGGACGTCTGCCAAGTCTTCGTCCGAGAGGTTCGCCACATCTCGTCCACCGAGCAGCACCGCACCGGCCGAAGGCCGATCCAAGGCTCCGAGCAGATGCAACAGAGTCGATTTCCCGGCTCCACTCGCGCCCACGATGGCTACCGCCTCGCTGGAGGCGAGCGTGAAGTCGACCTCCTTCAGGATGTGGAGATCCGTGCCATCTCCGGCACGAAAGGCCTTACTGACCCCCTCGGCCGTCAACGGGGCATGGTTGATGACGTCAATCATGACGGATCGCATCCACCGGCTCGAGGCGTGACGCCTGGATCGCCGGATAGATCGTCGCCAAGAACGCGACCACGATACTTGCCACGACGATCTTCCCGACGTCGTCCAGTTGCAGCGAAACCGGCAAGTGGTCCACGAAATAGACATCGGGTGGAATCTTGATCAGTTCGTAGCGACCAAGGATGAACGCAAGCGCCACCCCGAGCACTGTACCGAGCGCCGTCCCCATCACGCCGATCCACGCACCCTGCAATACGAAGACGCGGAGAATGCCGGCGCGTGTCATGCCCATAGCCTTCAAGATCCCGATTTCCCTGGTTCGGTCGGCCACGACCATCACTAGCGTGCTCACGATGTTGAACGCGGCAACGAGCACGATCAGGAAAAGAATCAGCCCCATAGCGATCTTTTCAAGCTTTAGGGCGCTGAAGAGGGCACGATTGGTGACCTCCCAAGACTCCACGTAGTAGGGGAAGCCGAGTCGGTCCTGAATCGCTCCGGCAATCTCAGTCGCCCGGGACGGGTCGACTGTGCGAACCCCGATTCCTCCGGCGACAGACGGATCGTCGATTCCCACGAGGTCTTGGGCGTGGGCCAAAGTCGTGTAGACGTTCTGCAGGTCGTAGTCGTACATCCCGGTCTCGAACGTGCCCGTCACCTGAAAACGGCGCAGCGTGGGCGCGAGTCCGCCCATCACGTTGGCACTCAGATTCTCGAAAGATGCCACGACCACAGTGTCACCGACGAAGAGCTGCATTCGGTCCGCCAGGAGTCTCCCCATGAGAAGCGGGGGAAGGTCGGAGTCCACGCTTTCGAGACTCGCCGCACCTTCCATAATGCGACGCTCCATGTCAGTGGGCGGCGTCTGGGTGGTGTCGAGCTGGACACCGAAGAGACTCGCGGACTGCGGATAGAACGACTCGGTACCAGAACGCACGACCGACACGCTGGAAAGGACCCAAGGAGCCGCGCCAACCACGCCCTCCACCTCGAGCACGTCCTCGACGACCTGTTCCCAGTTGTTCAAGCGGAGACTGGTCCCCGCTTCAAGGATCCGGACGTGCGCTGTCGACTCGAGAATCTTCCCCTGCAGGTCCTCCTGCATTCCGGTCATGACCGCGATCACGATCACTAGAGCCGTCACTCCGACGGTCACTCCACCCAATGCGATCCATGTGATCAGTGACAGAAGCCCCCGACCACGCCCTGCCCCCAAATAGTGACGCGCGATGAACCAATACAGCTGTCCACGCCCCTTCGAGTGCGGGGATCCCGTCACTCTTCGTTCCGGAGGATCGGGAAGAGGATCACATCCCGAATCGACGCCTGATTGGTCAGCATCATCACGAGCCGGTCCACACCCATGCCTACGCCTCCCGTAGGCGGCATCCCGTACTCCAGGGCGCGGATGTAGTCGTCGTCGATCGGCTGGGCTTCGTCGTCGCCGGCTTCCCTAAGGGACGCCTGTGCCTCGAAGCGCTCGCGTTGATCGACCGGATCGTTCAACTCGGAAAACGCATTGAAGATCTCAGCGCCCGCCATGTACATCTCGAACCGCTCCGTGAGACGTGGATCGTTCCGGTTGGGCTTTGCCAACGGGCTTAGTTCCTTCGGGTGATCGATCACGAAGGTGGGTTGGATGAGACCGGGCTCTACCAACTCTCCGAACAGCTTGTCGATGAGCTTCCCCCGCCCTGCACCGTCGAGATCAGGAACCTTCAGTTCTTCTGCCTTGGCCCGAAGGTCGGCATCGCTCATTTCGTGAACGTCCATTCCCAATGCATCGGACAATCCCGACACCAACCCGATCCGCTTGAAAGGCGGCGCGAAGTCGATCTCATGCTCACCGTGCACGACGGTCCGACTGCCGATCACGGTGTCCAACACGTGCAAGACCATGCGCTCCACGAGGTCCATCTGGTCCTCATAGTCCGAGAACGCCTGGTACCACTCGAGCATAGTGAACTCGGGGTTGTGAACTTTGCTGAGCCCCTCGTTCCTGAAGTCCTTCGCGATCTCGTAGACCCGGTCCAAGCCTCCGACGATCAGGCGCTTCAGGTAGAGCTCGTCCGCAATGCGGAGGTACATCTCTTGGTCTAAAGCATGGTGCTTGGTCACGAACGGCCGAGCAGACGCACCACCGTAGAGCGGCTGGAGCACCGGTGTCTCAACCTCGAGAAAGCCCTCCCCATCCAAGAATGTCCTTAGCGCGGTAACGATCCTTGAACGCGTCTTGAACACCTCACGAACGTCCGGGTGCACCGCGAGGTCCGCGTAGCGCTGACGGTATCGGGCCTCTTGGTTCACAAAGCCGGAGTGCACCGTACGCTCACCCGTCTCGGCGTCCGTTTCGACCTTTCCGAAGGGCAGCGGCCTGAGCGACTTCGTCAGGAGTGTGTAGGACTCAGCGCGGATCGTTACCTCACCCGTCCGTGTCCGGAAAGCAGGCCCTTCGACTCCGATCCAGTCTCCCAGATCAATTAGATCCAGCTCATCGAAGCGCTCGTCGCCGATCACGTTCTTTTTGAAATAGACCTGCACGCGTCCGTGCCCGTCCTCGATGTGGGCGAAGGCACTCTTACCGTGCCCCCTCCATCCGACGATTCGGCCCCCGATCGACGCCCGAGGTCCATCCCCGCCCTCCGTGAGAGCCTCGGCTTCCTCGGCGGCCTCGAACTCAGTGACGAGTCCAGCGGATGCATGGGAGGGAGAAAAATTGTAGGCGAACGGCTCGATGTTCTGCTCACGCAACGCGTCGAGCTTCTCCCGGCGAACGCGGAGCACCTGGCTCAGATCTTCCATATGCTTTTCCTGGGCGGTCAGAGGACTATTCTTCCGACGGAGCCCCGATCATTTTCAGATAGGCTTCGATGAATGGGTCGAGATCACCGTCCATTACTTTTTGGACGTCGGTGAGCTTCAACTCGGTCCGATGGTCGTTCACCATCGTGTACGGTTGGAACACATAAGAGCGGATTTGGCTCCCCCACCCGATATCCTGCTTCGTGGCTTCTATGACAGCTCGCTCTTTTTCTTTTTCCAGGAGCGCGTGCCGATAGAGCGCGGCCCGCAGCATCTTCATCGCAGTCGCGCGATTCTTGTGCTGAGAGCGTTCCTGCTGACAGGCGACCACGATACCCGTTGGGCCATGGGTGAATCGCACCGCCGAGTCGGTCTTGTTGACGTGCTGTCCGCCCGCACCTGATGCACGATAGGTATCGACTCTGAGGTCACCTTCGTCGATCTCGATCTCGATGTCGTCATCCACCTGCGGGTATATGAAGACGCTCGCGAACGATGTGTGGCGTCTGGACTGTGCGTCGAAGGGCGAAATCCGCACGAGTCGATGGACTCCCCCTTCAGCCTTCAGAAACCCGTATGCACTTTCCCCGTTTATCTCGAGTGTCGCCGACTTGATTCCACCTTCCTCCGCGGGCTGGAGGTCCATCACCTCGACGGAAAACCCGCGGCGCTCAGCCCAGCGGCTGTACATGCGCATCAGCATCTCAGCCCAATCCTGGGATTCTAAGCCACCCGCCCCAGGGTTGATCGTGATGATCGCCTCACGGTGATCATCTTCGCCCTGCAGCATCGTCCGCAGTTCCAATGACTCGACCGCCGCCATCTGGGCGGCCAACTCTTTGGCGAACTCAGTCTGGAGATCTGGATCCGCCTCTTCTTCGAGCAGCTCGGCCATCATCTTTAGTTCAGCCACGCCGTCGTCGAGCGAGTGCCAGGGCTCGACCCACGTCTTCAAGCGGTTGGACTCGTCGATGATCCCTTTGGCGTGCTCCTGATTGTCCCAGAAGCCCGGCTGAGCCATCTCCTGATCGAGGATCGTCAGGCGTTCCTGACGCGCAGCGAGGTCAAAGATACCCCCTGAGCTCATGGACCTTGTGGTCGAGCTCTGCGAGCTGGTGCGTCTGCTCTCTGTTCATGGTCGGCGCTTGCAGAGGGGGTAATGCGGATCGAAGCCAGGCAGGGGAACAGACAGGAGGGGCCGCCCGCAATACAGACGGCCCCTCCGCTGCCCCACGACCCGGAATATACCCGGCCGGAATAGACCCATCAACGGCGGAGAGCCTAGAAGATGGACTCTCCCTTAGCGAGCACGTCGTTCAGAGCTTCGCGCCAGAACTCCTGGCCGGCGCCCTCCGCCATTTCCGCGCCCACCTGCTCGACATATTCCTTCCACGACTTGTCGATTTCTTCTTCGAAGTCCTCTTTTATCGTCCCGTTCGCAACGGCGTTCATGTGCCGGTCGGCGTTGTAGCTGATCATGTCTGAAACCAGCACCCGTGCGAGGCGTTTCGCTTTCTCTTCGGGATCCCGTTTCCCGAACGTGAATCCCCTAACTGCAGGCGCTGCTGCCTCCGGTTCTGGGGCGGCGACATCTTCAACGAAGGAGACCTCGCCGACCGACGGCTCCGGCGGAGCTTCTTCTACAGCCGGTTCCTCGGTCGCGGATCCACCTCCGAAGAACGACCCCGAAGACATCGTGTCTCCAGTCGCGGCCGTCTCCATGGGACTGATCTCGACATCATTCGGATCTACCGACACATCGGTCTCGATCACCCAATCATCGGGCGAGTCCACGATGCCGCTGTCTTCGTCCGTGGGCGCGTCCTCGGTCACCGGTTCGACTATGGCCTCGACGACCTCCGGCTCCGAATAGAAGGCAGGCTCGGACTCACCGTCCACGCTGGAAAGTGCTTCCGTTACGACTTCAGCCTCGTCAGCCAGCTCAACCTCGTATGCCGCTTCTGCCTCCGGTGCCTCCTCCACGACAGGTTCCGGCTCAGCTTCAGCGATCGGGTCGGGCGTAGCATCGACCGCGACCTCCGGTACGACCGGCGCCTCTTCAACAGGCTTCGGACGCTCGACTCGAATCACGTGACCGCACGAACTACAACGCGCGTTGACGCCCGCTTCCGGAATCTTGTTCGGGTCTACTGGGAAGGTGGCACTACAAGTCGGGCATTCGACCGTGATGACCATGACAGGCTCGGTTCAGGTGTTCGCTTCTGTAGGCGCAGCCGGACTCGGCGATCGCGCCAGTGACTCCGCCTCCGTCGCGGCGGCGGTCTCCAATGTCGGCGATTGATGACGCTGGTCAACCACATACTTCGATCCGGGCAGAGATTTCGCGTACGTCTTCATCTCCGCTGCCAGCTCACCGATCATCGCAGGGTGCGTGAAGCCCTGGAACTGGTTCGTGACGACACCGATCGAGAGTGCCATGAGGGGAATCCGATGGATGTTCCCTCTACGGTCCTTCCCAAGGAAGTACCCCGCCTTCCGGTCTTCCTTCGTGTACTGGTACACAATCAGGTCATCAAAGAGCGTGATGATCTCGTCGCATGTCTCTTCGAGATGATCCACGGAGACGTTGAAGATAAAATCGTCACCGTACTAGTATCCATAGCAATCGTTGAATTTCTTGAAGTGATCGAGGTCCGCATAACACACGGCGAACTTCTCACCCACACCAAGACGTTTGAACCTCGCGCGGAGGGCTGCACCGGAGGCTGAGGTTATCCTATTCGCGGACGCGGGCGTCAATTCGTTGATGTGCCACTGTTTATCAGCATGAAGTCCACCTGGCGGGCCTCCTTGTCGACGCGCGCCACCTGAACGCTCACTCGATCCCCTAACCTGAACCGCCGCCGACCGCGTTCACCAATCAACGAATACGCTTCCGCATTGAGTCGATAGAAGTCGTCTCTGAGCGAGTTCACGTGGACTAGGCCATCCACGAAATATCGATCGAGCGTAACGAAAAATCCGAACGCTGCGACGCCTGAGATGCGACCGTCGAAATCTTCACCAAGGTGACGCTCCATGAACTCGACCTTCTTCATGGCCACGGAGGCGCGTTCCGCCCGGACGGCCGACTGCTCTCGCATGCTGGTTCGATCCGCCAGCGACCGGAGTTCGTCCGGATTCCAGTCTCGCGCCGGCTCTCCCTCCACCAAGGACGCAATGACCTCTCTGTGTACCATGAGGTCTGGATAGCGTCGAATGGGACTCGTGAAGTGCAAGTAGGCCTCGGAGGCCAACCCGAAGTGGCCAAAGTTGTCGGGATCGTACCGGGCCTTGGTCAACGAGCGGAGTACCACGTTCGATACGAGATCCGCCTCCGGCTTCCCTTCCACAGCTCGCAAGAGTCCCTGTAAATCGCGCGGCGTGATCGCCTTCCTCTGGGACAGCCCGTGGCCGAGTCTCCCGAGGAGTTCACGGAGTTCCTCGACCTTCCCTTCGGGCGGCGGCTCGTGGATGCGATACAACGCTGGGATCTTCTTCGTGTGTAGGTCTTCTGCCACCGTCTCATTTGCGAGAATCATGAAATCCTCCACGAGCCGATGGCTTTCGAGCCGCTCTCTCCTCTGGATATCGACCGGAATGCCGCGCTCGTCGAGGATGACCTTGGCTTCGGGTAAGTCGAAGTCCAACGCACCACGCCCTAGCCGCACATCACGGACCGCCCGAGCGATGTCGTCCAGTCGGCGTATTGCTGCATCAGCATCCGCACCCACGCTGCCTTCGCCGTCCAACACCTCTTGGACATCCTCATAGGCAAAGCCGTGGGTGCATCGAATCATGGTCCGCTCATACCGACGGCTATACACACGACCCGAGAGGTCGACCGTCATAAAGAGAGACACCGCGAAACGCACCTGGCCCTCCTGCAGCGAGCACACCTCGGCCGAGAGTGCTTCCGGTAACATGGGCACGGTGCGATCAACGAGATACACGCTCGTGCCCCGACTTACCGCTTCGAGGTCGACCTCCCCTCCTTCTTCCACGAAGTGGGAGACGTCAGCGATGTGCACACCAACTTCGAAGCGGTTGTTGCCGACATCGATTATTGAGAGCGCATCGTCATGGTCTTTCGCATCGGCCGGGTCGATGGTGAACACGAGCAAGTCGGTGCGGTCCACACGATTCGCCCCCGGCTCATCCATGCCCAAACGCGCCGCCTCAGCGGCGGCCTCCGTCACAGAGGGCGGAAAGTCGAACGACACCCCGAAGCCATGGCCAACCGCAAGCACATCAACGCCGGGGTCGGTCAACGCTCCGAGCACCTTCTCGACCAGCCCCACGGGACCCAGTCGACCCTCGCCGTAGGATTCAATCCGCACGACCACGATGTCGCCGTCCTCCGCTTCCCCGGACGCCCCCTCTGGAATCAGCACGTCCTTAATCAGTCTACCATCCATCGGCACGACGAAATCGAGACGGCCGGCTCCATGGAACGTCCCGACAATCGTTTCCCGCGCGCGCTCCAGAATTTTGATGACCCGAGCAACGGGGTTGCGGTCCTTCGGCCGAGCCTCGATTCGGGCGACCACACGATCTCCGTCCATCGCAGTCGCCAGTTGCTGCCCAGGAACGAAAAGATCGGATCCACCGGAGTCGGAGCGGACGAAACCGTCCCCGGCCTTGGTGATCGAGATCACCCCAGGGGTAAGCTCCATACTTTCCGGCACCCCGAAACGGTGTCCTTTCACACGATAGATCTTCCCGGCCCGCTCGAGCCCCGCAAGCATCCGCTTGAACCGCCGGTAGTCATTCGTGGGAATGCGAAGCGCCTTAGCGATTTCTTTCGGCTTCATGGGCCCTGATGTAGACCCGGCCAAGAGACCCAAGACGCGACCCTCATCTCCGGGGCCCTTTCCGGGGCCCTTTCCTGGGCCCTTTCTTGGGCCCTTTGATCGCCGATGAGTCATCGGCCCACCGGAACGTGCAGTCGAGCCGACCAGCCGACCCCAGTTCGTCCCTGGGCAACACCGAAGTCCAACGGCGTGACCCCGGAAGGACTGCGCCGACCGAGGAATGCGTCCACAGCAGAAACGAGATGGTTGGCGATGACAACTCCTAAGACAGTTGTGGCCTGACGGAAGCGGTCATCACTTGCTTCGATGCGGCCACTCAACTCGGCCTGCCCCGCAGCATCATCGGACCAATCCCAAAGGAAGCCGTTTCCGTATGCGTTGTCTTCATAATAGGCCCGCGCCTGTTCGAAGCCGGGATCACCAACTTGCCCCGGCGCGCCTCCCAGGAATAGGCCCTGCGCCCGCGCCCATATCGTGCCGTTGTAACTGCCAACGTCCGCCTCGGGCTGAAGACCTGGTTGAATCGGGTCGGAGTCGAACGCACCTGAGCGAGTCCACTTCGTCAGGGTCTCGTAATAGTCGAAGTCCCCGTCCGCACGCGATCCGGCCTGAAGCCTTCCGTTTGACCAGGCAAAGTCGCGGTACCCCGTCCGGAGATCGTTTCCCGACGCCCGGCGTTCGAAAAACACCGCCCAACCCAGAACTTCGACAGCGCCGAACAACCACTTCCGCGCGCGGCCTTGCCGGTGCTGTCCGAGTCCTGGGACAAACAGAGACAAACCCGCGGCACGCGCCGCTTCCGACTCTTGCAGCGTCGCAGCCCCCGCCCCGCCGCCGTCGCTAACGACCGCACTACCCTCAGGCCACTCCGGCACGGGCCGGACCTGTGCGTGCGCGAAGCCTGGAAGCACGACGCACATCACGAATAACAGGCCGGATGGGCCGCGCATCAGAACCGAATGGAGAAGGTGACGTGAACGGGCTCCGATTCAGCGGTCAAGATCGAAGTTGCAAGAGACTTCGCGATCGACAGGTCGAATTGTTCGTAGCGCAGCCCCAATCCGACCCGCGTCCCGTCCCGATCCTGATCGCCCAAGACGTAACCCGCACGCAAGTACATGGCGTCCTCGATACCGGCCGTGAGTTCTCCGCCCAAGTAGAGCGACAGGTTCCCGGGGTCCCTTAGTCGATCCTGCACCTCAACAGCGATCCAACCAGACAGCTCCTCGTCATCCGTCAACGCACTCACGAGGTCATACGCCACAGCAACCCTCACCCTGGTTGGGAGCGGATCTGCCTGTTCGGCGTTAAGCACCTGCAGAGCCGGGCCCAAGTGGGCGACCATCGCCGCGATTCGTAGACTCGGAGACGGCCTGATCTGCAAGCCGGCATCCATCGCATAACTCGTCGCGGTAGTGCCTACGTCAGGACAAAACGTCCCACGACACGCGGTCCTGAACTGGACTACTTTGAAGTTCACGCCTGCGTTCACCCAATCCAGCAGTCGAGCTGCCGCAGATACCACCCCGAGGTGATTCCTCACGGTCAACGTGCCCAGAAAATTGCCGTTCGAATCCGTCAGGTCCTGGTTGCCTACATCATGGAGGAAGTACGAAGCGCTGATCGCGCCCAAGCCAGATCGAGCCAAAACCGTCGAAATGGCTGTGCCGGTGCCCGCGACGTTGTCCCCGCGGTACAAGACGAACTGTCTCTCATCCACGTCGGCCAATCCGGCCGGGTTCCAGAATACGGATTCCACTCCACCCATGGCGGTCATCGCGCGACCAAGAGCAACGCCCTTGGCGCCGATCGGCAGCAGCAAGAACAGCGCGCCCTCTGCGGAGGTCGATCCATCGTCTTGGGCTCGGACCGGCATCGGCACTGAGGCCAGGCAGACCACCAGAAGCACAAAAAGATTACGGAAGAGAGGTGTCATTCATCCTCAGGAATGCGAAAGCCGAGTTGATTGAGGTGTGAACGGTTCTTACGCCACCCCTTGAGGGGCTTTACCCATAGGTCAAGGTAAACGCGCTCGCCCAGAAAGTGCTCGATCTTCTTCCGTGCGCAGGTCCCCAGGGCCCGGATCGCCACACCCTGATTTCCGATGACGATGCCTTTTTGGGACTTTCGCTCTACGTAGACGTTCATCTGGATGTAGACCGGGTCCCCACCCTCACGGAACTCCTCCACCTGGCACATCACAGAATAGGGAATTTCCTGATGATACTGCTCGAAAATGCACTCTCGTACGAGCTCGGCCACAAAAAAGCGGACGGGGTCGGACGCGATATCATCCTCAGGGTACAAAAAGGGTCCTGCTGGGAGCTTCTCTCGCACCTCGGCTAAGAGCGCCTCAGCCCCATCCCCCTCAAGGGCCGAGATGTGATGGACTGGACCCTCAACGTTGTGCGCCAGCCAGGCGTCCCAAGCAGCCACCATGGCAGCCGGAGCCTCGTCGATCTTGTTCAACGCCACGACGATTGGAGCTCGTGCTTCTTCTAGGGCTCGCTCTATGCGTTCGGTCTCCTTGGTGTCGGGCCGCCGGCCCGCGTCGATCACAAGCAGGACAATGTCCGCCTCTGACAACGCCTCAAGGGCCGCGCCCAGCATGGCCCGCTGAAGCAGGTCTTTTGCCTCCAATAAGCCCGGAGTATCAAGGAAAATGAGCTGATCGGAATCCACTGTGAGGATTCCGGTCACCCGTTGCCACGTCGTCTGGGCCTTCGACGTCACAATAGAGAGGTGTTGGCCAATGAGTCGGTTGAGCAGTGTCGACTTTCCGGCGTTCGGTCGCCCAAGCAGCGTGACGTACCCAGTCCGGGTGGCGCTCACTTCAGGGTTCGATGGTTCAGATTCTGTCATAGCCCAATTCTAAGCGATTCTGGGGTGGGCCCAACCCAGGCCACCGAATCCACAGAGCGCCCGGGTTCGTTATGATGCGAGCGTGACTTACGTTTTCCTTGCGTCGCCCCCCCCACGGCCGCGCAGGTTGGCCTTCCTCGAACATCTAATCAGCGCCGACGACGTCCTCGGCGCGGAATCGAATAACTGCATGAACCAGCTCCCCAGCTTCTCGAAGGGCGACACCGACCGAATCCTCAGAAGGGCCGCGGAAATCGACGGCTCAGAGGAAGCGGGACCCGTCTCCGTCGAAGACCTCCGCTCGATCGCTAGTGAGGCGGGCTTCGGGGCTCAGGCAGTGGAGCGGGCCATCGCAGAAGCCCAACAGGCCGCCGTGGCCAACATCCAACGTACTCCGGTGCAAAAATCCGGCATCGTCTGGGTCTTCATGTCCACTACGCGAACGATCCCCATCGAGTTGAGCTCTGAACAGCTCATGTGGGCCATCCGGCTCTTTGTGCCCTACCGGGAGGGACCGCCCCAAGTGAAGCTCGAGGCCGACCGCATCACATGGCGAGAACGAAAGGGCCTGCGTTTCACCGTCACCCCAGGTGGCGGTGTAACGGAGATCAGCGTAGTGATCTCCCGCCCCTTGATCCGGCGCGGGCGCATGAAAGGCTGGATTCGGGACGCCGCAGACCGGCTCGAGTCGCTGATCTTGATGGTCGCGGCACAGGACCAGAAAACCGGCGCTGCTTTGCTCCCGCCTGGCACCTGACATTTAGGTCTAGGCTATCCGTGCTATCCCACTGTGGCTTAACGACTTAGCACCCACGCGGTATGAGGTGCGGGGACCAAGTCGATCCAACGAAGAAAGCCCCCGGAATCCAAGATTCCGGGGGCTCTCCGTTAATAAGTCGGCGACGACGTACTCTCCCACCGGGCGACCCCGGCAGTACCATCCGCGCTGTAGAGCTTAACGGCCGTGTTCGGGATGGGAACGGGTGTAGCCTCTACGCCATAGTCACCGACAAAGGTGATAACAGAGGTCGAGAGAGTGAGAGCCTAAGCAATAACGGCGGCTACGTCCCCGTTTAACCGCTAACGGGGCTGTAGCATGGTAAAACTGACCGGGTGGAGGAGCCGGTCAAGCCTCACGGGCGATTAGTACAGCTCGGCTTCACATGTTGCCATGCTTCCACCTGCTGCCTATCAACGTGCTAGTCTCGCACGGCCCTTCTGAGAGTCCGAAGACTCTGGGAGTATTCATCTTGGAGGGGGCTTCCCACTTAGATGCTTTCAGCGGTTATCCCTTCCCGACGTAGCTACCCGGCGATGCCCCTGGCGGGACAACCGGTACACAAGTGGTCAGTCCTTCCCGGTCCTCTCGTACTAGGGAAGGCTCTCCTCAATACTCCAACGCCCACGACGGATACAGACCGAACTGTCTCACGACGTTCTGAACCCAGCTCATGTACCACTTTAA
>Ga0114993_10000753_pt1 | contig 37392 bp, 25 predicted proteins | sample ArcticOcean_MG_C_FD_87042 | JGI IMG/M metagenome (GOLD analysis project Ga0114993, IMG submission 87042) | Marine microbial communities from western Arctic Ocean - ArcticOcean_MG_CB2_150 | ecosystem: Environmental > Aquatic > Marine > Oceanic | place: Arctic Ocean: Canada Basin | collected...
AATACTGACTACCCGCGCCGTGTCCAGTTCCCTGAGTGGAGGGACCTTTTCTTCAATAAACGCATCCAGGCCAGGCTTGGTTAGCCCGATCGAGTTCAGCATTCCCGATGGGGTCTCGACCGTTCTGGGCGTTGCGTTGCCCTCCCTTGGGTGATAGGTGATTGTTTTTGTGACCTCGCCGCCAAGTCGACCCAGATCGAAGAGGTGGCTGTATTCAGCGCCGTGGCCAAAGGTCCCGGATGCCATCATGACGGGGTTCTTCAGGCTGAGGCCGCCTCCAATATGTGTGGTGAGGTCCATAGCTTCCTACCAGACAATGGCGTGGGCGTCAACAACGGGTCCCTCGGTGCAGACCTTGCGGTATCGGAGGTCTTCCCGTTCCGCCTCCCGGTATTCGACCACACATCCAACGCAGGCTCCGAAGCCGCAGGCCATGTGGTTCTCGAGAGAGGCGAAGCAGGGAATTTCAAGTTCCGCGGCGATTGTCGTCACCCTGGCCATCATCGCGTGAGGGCCGCAGGTGAGGATGGTGGTTTCGCGGGTTGCGTGAGTTGGGATCAAGTCTGTAACGAATCCCTGGTGCCCCATGCTGCCATCGTCGGTCGCTATGTGGCGGTTCAAATCGGCAGGTAAGAGGTCGTTCAGGTCTGGCATCCTGATCTTGCTCGCGGAGCCCATCAGAAAAGTCATTTTGGAACGCCGATCGGGATGTTCCCAACCCAGGAAGGCGAGTGGGACAATGCCTACTCCGCCCGCAACAAGCAGAAGCGGACCGGACTCGGGAGGCGAATAGGCTATGCCCAACGGGCCAAGCAGGTTCAGGCGACTTCCTGGCCCGGCCGCCGCCATTCGGGCGGTGCCTCGGCCAATGACGTCGTAGAGGATGTCCACCCAACCCGCTTCACGGTCTATACGCAGCGCGCTGAACGGTCGCCTGAGAAATGGGGAGAGTTCGGGATCGGTTTGCACCTGGACAAACTGCGCAGGACGGATCGCTGAAGCGACTTCCGGAGCGGTCAGCCGCATCAGGAAGAGTCCGTCGGCGATCTGTTCGTTCAGAACAATCTCAGCATCTTCCTGAAGGATGGTTGTGGTCATTTGCGCTCTGCCGGTGGTGCTTTGGGTATGTTTTTTCCAGAGGATTGGGTCGTGTCGGAGGACGCGGCGGAACTGTCTGCAGATGAACTGGTCTCCGCAGGTTTGGCAGCTGGAGAGTCCGCCTTCTGAACCTCATTCGATTGTGGTTCCCCCTTTGGTGCGATCTTCCTCTTCAGGTCGCCAGGCGATTTCACATCCCTGGCTGACGCCGAGTCCGAACCGGCTTGCGTCTCGCGGGGTTTCTCAGCGGGACTTTCTTTCATGTCCTGCGTTCCCGCTTTTCCATCCGACTCGATTTTTTCCGGTTTCCGGTTCTGTTCAGGTTGTTTGGCAGGTTCTGATTCGGGGCTCTGGGGTGATTCCTGTTTCTTGTCATCAGCCAACGTTTCGGTGGTTTCTGCCTTTCCCTCCGCCGGATCCCCGGCTTTTTCCGGTTCTTCCTTTGATTCTGGTTCGAGGAGTTTACTGTCCAGTTTCTGTCCGGCGGTTTCTGCGAAGTCCGTCATGGGATAGTGTTGTACCAATCTTTCATAATAGGTCCGCGCTGTGTCGAGATTGGCCAGACTGGTTTCGTACGCAAAACCCACCGCATATAATGCTCTGGGTGCAAAAATGCTGTTGGGATATTCCCCGGGAAGCTTGCGGAGGATGTCGAGGTAGTCTTCCGCGCTGGCGCCTTCCACGCGCAGAGCTTCAGCTTCGAGGAACCGGGCCTCTGCCAGGGCGTCGTCTGAACGGGTGCCTTCCAGTCGATTTCTGGCCATGATTGCATAGGAACTGACCGGATAGGTATCCACCAGCTCCTGGAATGCCTTTGTGGCCTCTCCCTCGTTTTTCAGGGTGTCCGCATACACAAGGCCAATGGCGTACAGCGCTTTGGGAGCAAGTTCCGACTCAGTGGTGTCGGCAATGGCCAGCGCCTTGCGATAGCACGCCAGGGCGGAGTCGGGTTCCGCGAGGTTGAAAAGATAGAGCTGAGCCATATTGAACATGGCATCCAGACTTCTCTTGTTGTTCTTCTCTGCTGTCTTGCGGTATTTTTTCAGGTCCGACAGATTCCGTTCAAGCTCTCTGGCCAGGATGCCCGCTTCGGACCCCGGTTTCTGTTTCCGCGCCTCTTCAAAGAGCTCCCTGGCTTTCACGAGATCCTTCCGCTGTTTCTGCTCGATCAGACCCATTCGGTAATAGGCTTCTGCACTTTCATCGGTACGGGCATGGTCTTCGATCACTTTTTCGTAGATCTCGATTGCACGGGGCAGATCCCCTTTCAGATCGTAAACGTGTCCTCGCTTTATCTGGACTGCCGGCCCGAAGGATTTTAGAAGCTTCTCCTTCAAAATATCATTGTAGACCTTCAGGGCGTCGTCCAGCTTCATCTGCCGTTCCAGAATACGGGCGATTTGCAGTCTGGTTTCGTAGTTCTCTTTGAGGCTGGACTTTGTTTTGAGCACCTTACGATATGCCAGAAGCGCTTTGTCGTACTGCTCGAGTTGATATCTTGCGCCTCCAAGTCCGTCCCAAACCCTGGACTTGATGTTCTTGTCCTTTTGTGACAGCAGTTTTAAATAGGCCTCTATTGCCGCTTCGTAGTTTCCTTCGTGCGACTCCAGTTCTGCCAGCGCAAGCTGTGCCCTTCCGGAGAAGGAAGGGTTCTTCGCGGTGCTCAGATAACCCAGTACCGCTCTTGCCTCGTCCAATTTTCCGTAAGCGCGGAGTGAACGCCCCTGCCAGTAAAGTGATTCCGCGATGTGTTCGCTGTTGGGGAAGTTCTCCTGCAATTCTTGAAATTTCAAGAGCGCGTCCTTGTAGCCGCCGCGCCAGTAGAAACACTTTCCGATCAGTAGCAGACTGTCATCCACCCACTTGCTGTCGGGGTGTCGATCCAGGACGATCGATGCCTTTCGGATGACCTTCATGTACAGTTCGCGGTAGGCATAGATCGCTCTTGTATTACGCTGATTGTCTGGCGCATTTTCGGCTTCGGCCCGACGTTGTTCGGCTTCATTATATCGCTTCTTGGCATTGAAGAAGTTGTTGTAATAGACACAGCTCGAAAGCGTGGAGCTGCACAACACCACGGTTACCAAAAGTCTCAATTTGTTGAAAAGGCCCATAAAGTTCTCAGCCACCGGTTGCGTGAAATTCCTGAAGTGAGCGGATACGTATGGATCCGTTCTTGCTGATCGATTCGATTCCACTTACGGCGGCGGAGGCCCCGGCGAGCGTGGTCGTGTAGGGAATGCCGTATTGCAGGGCCGCCCTTCGAATCTGATCGTCGTCCGCGTGGGAGGCTTCTCCGGCAGGTGTGTTGATCATCAGGTCGATGGTCCTGTTTTTGATCGCATCCAGGATATTGGGGCGACCTTGCTGGATCTTCAAGATCTGCTCCGCGGGAATGTCCTGGGCGATTAGATGATCACGCGTTCCCCCTGTAGCTAGGATTTTGAATCCAAGATCTGCGAGGCGGCGGGCAATGGGTCCTACCGCGTCTTTATGCCGGTTGTTCACGGATATGAATACCGTGCCTTCAACCGGTAGGCGAACGCCTGCTCCGAGCTGCGCTTTGTGGAAGCTGAGACCGAAGTCCGTGTCGATTCCCATGACTTCTCCCGTGGACTTCATTTCAGGTCCCAACAGGGTGTCCACACCCGGGAATTTGCTGAAGGGCAAAACCGCTTCCTTGACCGCAATGTGATTGAATTTGACTTCTTCCGTCAATCCCTGTTCCACCAGGGTTTTTCCTACCATAATCCTTGCCGCCACTTTTGCAAGCGGCACGCCGATGGTCTTGCTGACGAAGGGGACGGTCCGGGATGCTCGGGGATTCACCTCGATGATGTATACCTGGCCATCCTGCACTGCAAACTGGACATTCATCAGCCCGATCACGTCAAGCGCCTTCGCCAGGGAATGGGTATGCTTGCGGATCTCCGCCAGGTTGCTGTCCGTAATTTCGTATGGGGGCAGCACGCACGCGCTGTCTCCAGAATGGATGCCGGCGCTTTCGATGTGCTGCATGATTCCGCCGATGACCACCGTTTCAGAGTCGCTGACGGCGTCCACGTCGAATTCGTGCGCATCGTCCAGGAACCGGTCGATGAGGATCGGGCCATCAGGTGAGGCCTCGATGGCCTCACGCATGTATCTGAGGAGGGCATCCCGCTCGTAGACGATTGCCATTGCCCGACCACCCAGCACATATGAAGGCCTTACCAATATGGGATAACCGATCGTATCTGCGATTGCCACTGCTTCGTCCACATTTGTCGCAGTGCCATTTTCCGGCTGTCGAATGCCCAGTTTCTCGATCAATGCGCCGAACCGCTTTCTGTCCTCGGCCAGATCGATGCTGTCCGGAGAGGTCCCGATGATCTTGACGCCCCCCTTTTCGAGATCCCGGGCGAGATTCAGCGGGGTCTGTCCTCCAAACTGGACGATGACTCCGTCGGGCTGTTCGACATCCGCAATATTCAGGACGTCTTCCGCGGTGAGCGGCTCGAAGTAGAGTTTGTCGGAGGTGTCGTAGTCGGTGCTCACCGTTTCGGGATTCGAGTTGACCATGATCGTCTCGAATCCATCTTCCTTCAATGCGAACGCTGCATGAACACAGCAATAGTCGAATTCGATACCCTGGCCGATCCGGTTCGGTCCACCGCCAAGGATCATGATCTTTTCCCGGTCCGTCCGAACCGCCTCGGTGACCGTTTCATATGTGGAATAGTGATAGGGCGTGTAGGCCTCGAATTCAGCCGCACAGGTGTCCACGGTCTTGAACACCGGGATTACATTGAGCGCTTTGCGAAGGGCACGAACCGTCCACTCGTCGGTGCGCCAGATGTGGGCAAGCTGGCGATCACTGAATCCCGCCTCTTTGGCCTTCACAAGTTTGTCGCGTTCGATTCTCGACTGGAGCTCGTCCAGCGTGTGTTGCTTTTTCATCATCGCTCGATCACTAAGGTAAAGGGCTAGTAAATGGTCAGGACATCAATGAGGTCAGGTCTTCTTCCAGTTTTACAATCTGGAGCAGGTTTTCCAGAAACCAAGGGTCGATCCCTGTGAGTTCATGAATTTCAGATACCGAGAGACCCATATCCATGGCTGCCTTGATGTAGAAGACACGCTGCGAATTTGGGGTTCTCAACTGGTGCTCCAGTGTGTCACGATCCAGAGTTTCAATATCCAGATCTTTCCCATCGCCGCCAAACCCGGCGCGGCCGGTTTCCAGGGAACGGAAGGCTTTCTGGAAGGCTTCCTTGAAGGTTCTCCCTATGGCCATGGTTTCGCCTACGGATTTCATCTGGGTTCCGAGCAGGTCTTCCGTTTGGGGGAATTTTTCGAATGTCCAGCGTGGTATCTTTACGACGCAGTAATCGATGGTGGGTTCAAATGATGCGGGCGTTTCCTTCGTGATGTCGTTGCGGATCTCGTCCAGCGTATAACCCACGGCAAGTTTCGCGGCAATTTTGGCGATCGGAAATCCGGTGGCCTTCGACGCAAGGGCTGAGCTGCGAGATACACGGGGATTCATTTCAATGATGACCATTCGTCCGTTCTGGGGATTTACGGCGAACTGAATGTTCGACCCACCTGTCTCCACACCGATTTCACGAATGACGGCGATGCTCGCGTCTCTCATTGCCTGATATTCTTTGTCGGTCAGCGTCTGTACAGGGGCCACGGTGATGGAGTCTCCCGTGTGAATTCCCATTGGATCGAAATTTTCGATGGAGCAGATGATCACGACGTTGTCGTTGAGATCGCGCATGACCTCCAGTTCGAATTCCTTCCATCCGATGATGGACTCCTCGACCAGTATCTCGCTGGTGGGAGACAGGTCGAGTCCGCGGGAGGCGACGATTTCATATTCTTCGGCATTGTAGGCGGTGCCTCCGCCAGTGCCACCCAGGGTGTAGGAAGGTCTGATGATGGCCGGGTACCCGATGCGCTCCACGACTTCGATCGCCTCTTCTATGGTGTGCGCGAACCCACCCAGGGGAGATTCGATGCCGATGCTGGACATGGCCACCTGGAAGCGCTCCCGGTTCTCGGCTTTTTCGATGGCATCCGGTTTCGCCCCGATCATTTCGACACCAAATTTTTCAAGTACGCCGCTCTGGTGAAGTTCCATTGCGACATTCAACCCGGTCTGCCCACCCAGGGTGGGCAGCAGTGCCTGGGGGCGCTCCCGCTCGATGACCGCGGCACAAACATCGGCCGTGACCGGTTCGATGTATGTGCGATCCGCCATTTCGGGATCCGTCATAATCGTGGCGGGATTGCTGTTTACGAGTACGACCTCGTAGCCTTCCTCTTTAAGCGCCTTGCAGGCTTGTGTTCCCGAATAATCGAATTCGCAGGCCTGGCCAATGATGATGGGTCCGGATCCAATCAACATGATTTTCTTTATATCAGTACGTTTCGGCATGCTTTCTCACTCGAGCGTGAACCCTGGGGCAGATCGGGATCTGCCGACCAAAGAAACGCCCGCGACCGTTTCCCTATTCAGGAAGACCGCAGGCGATTGGATACGATTCTTGATGATTTCATTGATTAGATGTTCTGGAGGAGGACCAGGTATACGAGCAACAACATAAAGAGCAGTGTGACCACGTAGCACGTTTTCAAGAACAGGTCTTTGGCCCTGCTCTTGGCGGGCGGCTGATCTATTGGGAGCGACTGAGAAATAGACTCGGTCGACTGATCCGGAAATCTTTCCTGCTCGATCAACTGCTCCAGTTTCGGGTCGCATTCCCGAATGGTCCGCATAATGAGCCTTTTGTTGCGGGCGACCTTTTCTGCGAATCGCTCTTTGGAAGATTGAACGGCAGTTTCTTCTATTGGAAACCGATCCTCTCCTTCCGAGAGCGTCGGCTCGCCGTGATCCTCGATGAGACTCAAGGCGCGAGCCCTGGCGAGCTTTTCTGTAAGTTTCTGCATCTGCTTCCGGTCGTGCACATTTTCGTGAATGACCTTTCCACAGATTTCAACAAAGTTGTCGAGGTCTTCTTTTATTTCGTTTTCTGTAAGACCGAGGAGATAAGACTCCTCGATCATTTCATTGATGCTTTCGCGAATGTTTGCCATGGGGACTTTCTGTGTGGCTTAGTTGAACGCAGTAATTATATAGCGGTTCCGGTCTTCAAGCTTCCTTATCGTTTGTTCGGCTGCCGGCAGGTGGTCCACCAGATCGCCGGCGGTGAGTCCCGCCATTCCGGTCACTTCTGCGGCAAGGTCACCCGCCAACCCGTGGAGATAAGTGCCCAGTGTTGCGGCGTGAACAGAATCCAATCCCTGACCGACCAGTGCAGTCAGGACGCCTGTGAGGACATCACCTGTTCCACCCGTTGCCATTCCCGCGTTTCCGCTGGAGTTAACAAAGGCTGAACCTTCGGGTGTGGCGATTACCGTTGGGGAGCCTTTCAGGACAACTGTCACACCTGCTGCTTTTGCCAGCTTCTTGCACTCGCAGATCGGATGGGATTTCACCCGGCCAATCTCGATCCCGGTCAGGTGACTGAACTCGCCTGGATGCGGGGTGATGATCGCCGGCACCGCCAATTGCTTCAGCAGACTTGAATCCCCGTTTAGCGCGTTGAGGGCATCCGCATCGAGGATGACGGGGACTTTGATGTCACCCAGGAGCCTGCGCACGAGTTCTGCAGTTTCGCGGTGTCTCCCAAGGCCGGGTCCAATGGCGACACAGTCGGCCGATTCGATCAGGTCCTGAATCTGACCTCTGGCTCTCAACGCAAGGCATCTGGCGTGTCTGACTTCCGGAAGCGGTCGTGTCATTGCTTCCGTCAGTTTGACTTCAAGAATATCGTTGAGGCTCTCGGGAGTACCCACGGTGATCAGACCTGCTCCCGTTTTTGCCGCTGCCTTTGCGGCGAGTGCGGCCGCTCCCGTAAGTCCAACGGATCCTGCAAGGATGACAACGCGGCCACAATCTCCTTTGTGCGCGTCCGGCGCTCTTCGAGGCAGCAAGGCCTTCGCGCCGGAGGGCGCTATCAGGCTTGTAGGAACATTTTCGGCTTCTGCATCCTGGTCGGTGATTCCGATGTCGACGAGATGCAGGCGACCACACCGCGCACGGCCGGGTTGAAAGAAGTGACCGCGTTTGGGATATGCGAAAGTTACCGTATGATCAGCGTTGATGCAGGACCCCGCCACACTTCCGTTATCGGGATTCATTCCCGAAGGCACGTCTACAGAAATCACCGGGCAGTCGCTCTTGTCGACCAGGTCGATTGCTGCTGCAATCACACTTCTCGGAGACCCTTTCAGGCCAGTCCCCAGGAGGGCATCGATCACCAGATTTGCTTTGGAAATTGCACTGGAAACCTGGTCGAGTTCCTGTTCTGACTCGATGCGGGTGATGGCCAAACCCTGTTCCGTGGCTTCCTGCAGGAAGTGCGCTGCATCGCCCTGGACCTGATCCGGATCCGCGAAGAGAAACAGGGTGACTTCGGCTTTTGCCCGATGTGCGAGGGTGCCGACTATGAACCCATCACCTCCGTTGTTCCCTTTTCCGCAGAGGATGACGATTCTGCGGTGTTCCAGATCGTTTGAAATGGATTCAAGGACCTTGAAGACGCCCTTGCCCGCTGCCAGCATCAGTTTTGTGCCAGGAATACCTCTTTCAATGGCCCCGCGGTCTATCCGGCCCATCTGTGCGCCGGTAACCAGCCTGGTATACGCCTGAAGCAACCGGCCCCCTCCTCGGACGTTGGCCGCACGAAGGAGCCCAACGTTTTTGCAAGCGATAGACAACTAAAAACACGTTCAAACCGTGGTAAAAATACAGGAATCATCTGGGCAAAGCAACTCTTAAATTGGGCGCACTTTCGGCAATTTCGGGCCATGGAAGCCCTGAAAAGGATGAGATTGGTTCAGGAAGGAGAATTGGGCCCTTTGATAGGACTGATTCTCAGAAACCGGGAAGGAAATGCAGGGTGTCAGAAACGCCAGGCAACAGGTAGATGTGAATAAAAAATTGTTTATAAATCGTTTATACTCTGGATAAATCAGATCACGCCATAGGTAATCTTTCAGCGGGAATGCAGGGAAGGCGAAGGCAGATTCGACCGGATGCCGTCTGGGCGAACACCACTCGGTCGTGAGATTCGGTAATTCGAACAGTCGAACAATGCACCACTACGCGGGCTGAAGGCCCCCCGGGACGAGACGAGAAAGGTGCCGGTAATTTCCGGTTTTTTCTTGATTTCGCTGAGGGAATTTAGTAGCTTTATTCTCTTGATCGGTAACAATCAGATCATCACGGAGAGGTGCTGGAGCTGGCTGAACAGGGCGGCCTGCTAAGCCGTTGTAGGGGTTCTCCTCTACCGAGGGTTCGAATCCCTCCCTCTCCGCCACTTTTTTGTCTGGAAATCTGGGAACAAGAATGTCAGAAGCCACGCTAAGATTCGCACCATCACCAACCGGTGGATTTCACCTGGGGAACGCCCGTGCGGCGCTTTTCAACTATTTGTATGTGAAACGCTACGGCGGAAAATTGGTGCTGCGAGTGGAAGATACGGACTATGACAGGTCCTCCGATTCTTCCCTTGAAACGATTTTGAATGGTCTGGCGTGGTTGGGTATAGCGTTCGACGGTGAACCTGTCTACCAGTCCAAACAGGTCGAGAGACACCGTGAAGCGGTGCAGAGACTGCTAGACTCCGGGCATGCCTATTACGCATACGAAACACCTGAAGAGCTTCAGGCGTTGCGGGACAATGCGAAGCAGACCAATCAGCGCGTCCAGTATGACCGCGATCTGAGCGAAGAAAAACGTGAAGCCTTTGAGAAAGAGGGCAGGGATCGCGTGGTTAGGTTCAAGATTCCCGAGGGCGAAACGGTCTGGCAAGATACCATTCGCGGTGTACAGCGATGGAACAATAAAGAGATCGAAGATTTCGTCATCCAGCGGTCGGATGGTTCTCCAGTCTACAATCTGGCGGTTGTTGTGGACGACCACGATATGGAGGTGACGCTGGTATTTCGTTCGGCGGATCACCTGTCCAACACCCCCAAGCAGATCTTGCTTTTCAGCGCCCTGGGTTGGTCTGTTCCGACATTTGGCCACTCGACGTTGATTCTGGGGTCGGATGGCAAAAAGCTGAGCAAGCGTCACGGCGCTACGACGGTTACGGAGTATCAGGAGCGCGGCTTCCTGCCCGAGGCTGTGTTCAATTACCTGGCCCTGCTGGGGTGGGCGCCGGGTGACGGCCGTGAGGTGTTCCAGCCCGAGGAGCTGATTTCAGCGTTCTCGGTGGAAGGTCTCCTGAAGAAGGACGCCGAATTCGACGAGCAGAAATTGCTGTGGCTCAACGGAGAGCATTTGCGGGCAACGGGTGTGGATGCGCTGTATGAACAGGCTCTGGAGATGTGGATTTCCGAAGGTTGGGTTACAGCTGAAGAGGCATCTGCGCGCGAGGCCGTTCTCAAGGATGCAGTAGCGCTGATGCAGCCGCGTTTGGAGACCACTAAGGATTTCCTCGAGTTTGAGTACATCTTCAATGATCCGGAGCACTACGATCCCAAGGCCAAAAAGAAGCATTGGAAGCAAGACAGTCCCGATCGCCTGGCGGCGCTGATCTCCCGTCTCGAACCGCTGGACGCGTTCGATGAGGTATCGGTGGAGGGTGCGACTCGCACCCTTTCCGGAGAGCTTGGAATTTCGACGGGCAAGTTGATCCATCCCACCCGTCTGGCGATCAGTGGCGTAGGGCACGGGCCGGGACTTTTCGAGTTGATGGAAGTACTGGGCAAGGAGGCGTGCATCAGACGCATGCGAACCGGCCTGGACAGATTTGGATGCGAGGCCCCCGTTCCAACGGGTTAAAAAGGAAGTCACTGCAACGATCCAACCTGGAATTAGATTTTGCTGCCCCCTCGTCTAATGGCAAGACATGCGGTTCTGGTCCGTAGTATCGGGGTTCGAATCCCTGGGGGGCAGCCATAGTTTCCGTCAGCGTCTCTGTCTTTGGCAGAGACGCTGTTTTATCATTTAGCAGCAAGGTGGTCGATAGCGATGGTGAGGGTTCACGTGCGTTGTCATACAGGTGCCCTGGCATTGTATTTCCTCTGGGGGTTGTCCTCTCAGTGAAGGAACGACGCGACTGAGATCTGATAACCTGACCTTTCTATACGTATCTGATACGAGGCAAAAAATGGCTGAGCATGAAGGGAAGCATTCAGAGGAATCCATACCGTCTGATTTTATCCGGGATGAGATCAGAGCCGACCTGGCATCCGGAAAGGCAGAAGGCATTGTTACACGCTGGCCACCTGAACCGAACGGGTACATTCACATTGGTCATCTGAAGTCGTTTTCGCTGAATTTCGATGTGGCAGAAGAGTTCGGAGGGTACTGCAATCTGAGATTCGACGACACGAATCCGGTCAAGGAAGATGTGGAATATGTCGACTCCATTCAGGAGGATATCCGCTGGATGGGGTACGAATGGGGGGATCATCTCTATTTCGCCTCTGACTACTTTGGGCAGCTGTACGATCTGGCCGTGAAACTGATTCGAAAGGAAAAGGCCTTCGTTTGCGACCTGAACACAGAGGAAATGCGTGAATACCGGGGGACCTTGACCGAGCCAGGTAAGGAAAGCCCCCATCGGAATCGTTCGGTTGAGGAGAATCTGGATCTGTTCGAGCGGATGAAAGCGGGCGAGTTCGAGAACGGCACAAGAACGCTCCGTGCAAAGATCGATATGGCCTCACCCAATATGAATATGCGGGATCCCGTAATGTACAGGATCATACACACAGCACATCACCGGACGGGCAATGACTGGTGCATCTACCCGATGTATGATTTTGCACACGGCCAGTCGGATGCGATAGAGGGTGTGACACATTCGTTATGTTCGGGAGAGTATGAGGACCACCGCCCCCTTTACGATTGGTATATCCGTGAACTGGAGATCTTTCCTTCCCGGCAGATCGAGTTTCCCAAGCTGTTCATTACTTACACGATGATGAGCAAGCGGAATCTGGGCAGGCTGGTAAACGAAGGGCTTGTCAATGGATGGGACGATCCGCGAATGGCAACGCTTTCAGGGATGCGGAGACGCGGCGTTCCTCCGGAGGCGCTTCGAAATTTCGTCCGGCGGATCGGGATGACCAAGCGGGACACCACGGCCGAGATCGATCTCCTGGAATATTATATCAGGGAACACCTGAACCGTGTGGCCCCAAGGGTGATGGGTGTGATCGATCCTTTGAAAGTGGTGATCGAGAATTACCCGGAGGGTGAGGAGGAGACCTTTGAAGCGAATAACAATCCGGAGGATCCATCCGCCGGAACGCGTCAGGTACCCTTTTCGAGAGAGCTCTATATAGAGCGTGGTGATTTCATGGAGGACCCGCCAAAGAAGTTTTATCGACTGGCGCCCGGGCGCGAGGTTCGCTTGAGATCCGCGTGCTATATTACCTGCAATGATGTCGTGAAAGATGATGCGGGAAATATCGTGGAGCTCCGCTGCAGCTTCGATCCGGAAAGTCGCGGAGGATCCACACCGGATGGCCGCAAGGTGCGCGCAACAATGCACTGGGTTTCGGCGAAACACGCGGTGGAAGTGGAGGTGCGGCTGTTCGACAGGCTGTTCAGCAACGAGAATCCATACGAAGAAAAGGACGGGAAGGATTTTCTGGCGAATCTGAATCCAAATTCGCTGGAGGTTCGCTCTCCGTGTTTCGTGGAGCCGAGTGTTGCGGGATCAGGACCGGGGACGGTCTTTCAGTTCGAGAGACTGGGCTACTTCTGTGTGGACAGGGACTCGACCGACGAGAAGCTGGTTTTCAACAGGACCATTTCACTCAGGGATTCCTGGGCACGGTCCCAGAAGGGTGGGAAGCCAGCGTAGGTTGGCAGGTGGTTAAATGGAGGGCCTGTGTTGCTGTATGGCGACGCAGGCCTTTTTCTGGGAAATTCGATCTCACCCTCCGAATCTGATGCCGATCGACAGTCCGAGCATGGCGATGGCAGGATCCTTCCTCCCAGTAACTTCATCCAGCTCTGCAATGTTGAGCTTCAGTTCAGTGAACAGACTGGTGGCCTGTCCAACGGCACTCGAGACCCCCACGATGCCCTCGATCATAACCCCTTTCTGGGCGAAATAGGGTTGGTTCACAATCTGTTCTTTCAGTTTGAACCCGCCCAGGCCGGCGCCGATATAGGGTGTGGACGTACCTATTTTAGAAACATCCATTCTGTTAGACATCTGAATCGTTGTAAATGTTCTCGTTAGTCCGGAAAGCGCGGAGGGGGTCGTAGAAGAAAGGGATCCTCGCAAGTTGTTTCTGGTATACCGCGACGCGTGAATGCCAATCCGGTATCTGCGGACCTTGAGAAATATCTCACCTCCAAGATTCACGCCCATCTGCCTGCCGTGAAAACTCAGAGTGCCGGCAACCTGATCGATGGATCCGGTTGGCGTTGTTCCGGAAAGTGGGGCGCCGGGCTTCCATGGCTCATACTGGTTGACCAGATTACCGGTTGACCGAAACTGCCCGTTTGCCGGCATGGCCAAACCCGCATCGATACCGATACCCAGCCCACCTGCATCTGCTCTTGCGGGGAACAGCAGGCACGCCAGGCTCAGGAGTGTCAGGAACAGTACTGGTGTTTTCATTTTGGTTTCTCCCGTTTAACGGTTAGCACATCTCACCTGTACTGTTAACAAATTACGTGCCATTCTGTTTGCCGTTTCGGAGGCAGACAAAGAGAGAAACGAATTTTTACATAAGTGTTGTATAAATAGTGTGTTGTGATTGTTTTCCTGGGCGGATGTAGGAGCAAAATACCAGTTTTTTTCGACGGGCTTCATGGCGGTCACCTGTGACAGGAGCGCACAAGGCGAGTCCATTAGTCACACTTTTGGCAGCAATTGCGGTTGTGGTTTTGCTTTCGGGCACTTATCATTGACCCGGAAATTCGACCTGAAATCTGGAGGAATCGAGCATGGAATTACACGGGAAGAACCTGATTGGCATTGGGACGGCAGACGGGGGTGACTATTCCTTCAAGTCCTACAACCCATCAGTAGGAATGGAAATGGATCCGGTGTTCACCGGCGCCACCGAGTCCGATGTGGACACAAGTCTGTCGCTTGCTGCATCTGCTTTTGACGTATACCGTCGCAAATCTGCCAGTGATCGCGCCGATTTTCTGGAGCGTATCGCAGCAGAGATCGAGGCCCTGGGCGAAGACCTGATCCACAGGTGCATGGCGGAATCGGGATTGCCCGAGGCGCGTCTCCTGGGCGAGCGCGGCCGCACGGTGGGCCAGATCAGAATGTTTGCAGCTCTTGTGCGTGATGGGTCCTGGGTGGACGCACGTATCGATCACGCATTGCTCGACCGTGCGCCGCTGCCCAAGCCGGATGTGCGGCTGATGTTGATGCCGATGGGCCCGGTCGTTGTGTTCGGCGCCAGCAACTTTCCACTGGCCTTCTCCGTGGCAGGTGGTGATACGGCATCGGCCCTGGCGGCCGGATGTCCGGTTGTTGTAAAGGCTCACCGGTCTCACGCCGGGACGGCCGAGATGGTTGGCCGCGCGATTCAAAAGGCGGTTTCGGATTCGGGAATGCCCGATGGGGTGTTCTCGCTGCTGCACGGTCAAGGCAGAGTAGTGGGTACGGCGCTGGTGAAGCATCCCCTGACCCGAGCGGTGGGTTTCACCGGATCGCTGAAAGGTGGACGTGAATTGTTCGATGTGGCTTCGAGCCGACCTTCCCCCATCCCGGTCTACGCTGAAATGGGCAGTCTGAACCCGGTGTTTGTTCTTCCGGGAGCCCTGAGGGAAAGAGGCGACCAGTTTGCCGAAGGTCTGTGCCAGTCTGTGAATCTGGGAGTGGGCCAATTCTGCACCAATCCTGGGCTGGTTCTGGGGTTGGACGGAGATGATCTGGATTCGGTGAAGGGGAAACTGGAAGGATTATTCTCGGACTCGCCCAATGCCACTATGCTGAACCCGGGGATTCGGGAGGCGTACGATGCGGGCATTGCGGCGGTTCAATCTTCTGCAGGAGTCACTCTGGTTGCCCGGGCATCCGCCGAAGCAGATCCACAGAAGACCCAGGCAGCAGCGCACGTGTTTTCTACCGATGTGGAGACTTTTTTGAACACCGAGCAGCTCGCGCACGAGGTGTTTGGTCCGAGTACCTTGATGGTTGGCTGCCGGTCGAAGGAGGATATGGAGAAGGTCGCTCGCGGGCTGGAAGGTCACCTGACCGCCACGATTCACGGTACCGAAAAGGACCTGGCGGAATTCTCGGATCTCGTGACGATTCTCGAGAACAAGGTGGGGCGACTGATTTTCAATGGGTTTCCAACGGGTGTGGAGGTCTGCGCATCCATGCATCACGGCGGCCCTTATCCAGCTTCAACAGATGGGCGATCCACCTCGGTGGGCACTGCTGCGATTTTCAGATTCACTCGCCTGATGTGCTACCAGGGATTTCCCCAGAGCGCGCTTCCCCGGGAGCTGCAGGACGACAATCCTCTGAAGATATGGCGTCTGGTCGATGGTGAATACAGCCAGGGGTAATGGACGAGTTTCCAGAAATAGCAGAGGGCGCCGATTCGATCGAATCGGCGCCCTTTTTCATTTTGTCAAATCGCTTCAGGGTACTGAGGCGACGAGATACACGACCGGTGTCCCGTGATGGGGTGTGATTTCGAACGGACAGTCCGCGGAAATGAGGCAGGTGTCCCCTTTCTTCAGGGTGTATTGCGTCCCCTCGGATTGGATATCGGCTGCGCCTTCGATCAGGGTTGCAGCAGCGAATGAGCCATATGGCGTATGTGTGCCAGGTCCGGATTTCAGCGTGAACTTCTCCAGGGAGAAATGTTCGGTCTCGAGAAGCAGCGAATCCGATTCATTGCGTGTGTCGCGAATTTCCGGGGCAGACTGAAAGTCTATGACTTCGAGGGCCTGGCCGGTGTGAAGCTCACGTGGTTTCCCGTCTAGACCCGGACGGTCGTAGTCGTGAATTCGGAATGTGATGTCGCTGGACTGCTGGACTTCGTAGATCATGACACCCTGGCACAGGGCGTGCACCGTTCCCGGCGGGAGATAGACGAGGTCACCAGACTGAACTCCTTTGTATTGGATGGTATCTCCAACCTTTCCCTGCAGTATCGCCTGCTCGAACGCCTCCCGCCCAATGCCTTCCTGCAGGCCCAGCGCAATCCTTCCTCCGGCGGAATGAAGCACATACCAGGCTTCCGATTTACCGAACGTACCGAGCCCGTTTCTAGTGGCGTATTCATCGTCCGGATGGACCTGGATGGAGAGATCCTGACACGCATCCAGGAGTTTGATCAGGAGTGGGAACCGCCCGCCGTAACGCTCTGACACAGCTTTGCCCAGGAGCCGTTCACCGTAGGTGTTTACGAGGGCTCCGAGCGTGAGACCGGATGATGGGCCGTAGGCGCACTCGCTTTCCAGTTCGGGCAGCGCAGACACCTCCCAGGATTCGCCAAATGGCCGACCCGCTGGAAGCGGTTTCCCGAAGCGTGTTTCCAGGCCGCGACCACCCCAAACCATTTCACGAAATCCAGGTCGCAGCGGAAAGAGGGTTGGTTCACTCATAGTGGAAAATACTTTCCTGAAAATTAGCAAGCGAAGGTCCCATATGGAGAGAAAGATAGGCCCGCGTTCAAGGGATGTCAAATATCGGTCAGACGGTCGATTTCGGGACCGATCCGGTCTCGATTTCCGCTTGCGATCACCTTGAGGCGGCGTTAGGTTGTAGACAGTATTGGACGAAACTGACAAACATTGAGCCACCACGACAAAAGGAGCATGAAATGATCAAACTGGCAACCATGACCAGTGTGTGTCCGGACTGGACGCTGGATGAGGTGATCGAGGGGATGAAACGCAACGGGTATACCGGTTTGGAACCGCGAATCGGGTGGGGCCACGCTTCCGGAATCGAGCTGGAGATGTCCGCTTCAGACAGGGCATCTCTACGAGGTCGATTCGACAAGGAAGGACTTGAAATCTGCTGCGTTGCGACGGGCGCAAAGTTTGCGACGGCCGATCCGGGTGAACTCGACAAGACGATCGAGGAAGCCAACGCCGGAATCGATCTGGCTGGCGACCTGGGCGCCCCCTATTTGCGGACGTTTGGAGGCGCTCGAGGTGGCGGCGAATTCAACGGGATTGTTCACCGGACTGTGGAGGCCTACAAGCGGGTTATGGATCACGCCGCAGAACGAAATGTAACGGTGTTGTTCGAGACGCACGATGAGTGGTGTGTTTCCGCACAGGTTCGTGAGGTCGTGGAGCGTGTTTCGCACCCGAATCTGCGCGTCCTCTGGGATCTGATGCATCCGGCGCGATTCATGGAGCGCCCTGCGGAGACGATGGCTACTATCGGTCATTTGACCGCACACTTGCACGCACACGACGGATTGTACGAGACGCCTGAAGGACGTATTACGACTGTTGGACTGGGCGAAGGCACCATCGATCACGGGACGCCCCTGCGACTGCTCAACGAAGCGGGATTTGACGGGTATTTCTCGCTCGAGGTGATCCACGCCGTTGGCAGCGATCATGACGCAGATGGCGTTCTGGCACAGTATGCCGAGGCATTCAAGAAGATCACTAAAGGATTCTAGTATTGGGACCCGCGAATTCCTTCAGGGATTCGCCGGCAGATGCCGGTCCCTCGATACACCCTCCTTCGCTGCTTTGCAGCTGCGGAGGGCACTCGGGAAAACGGTGGCTCTTCGTAGCGTTTTGATGGAAAACCCAGGACAGCTACACGATATCAAAATTTCGGAATGGAGTGGCGCTTGAATCTGCTTGTTCTTTGCAGTGATACCTTCCGTGTAGATCATCTCAGTTGTTACCGGGACGATTCTCCGGTCAGGACGCCGAATCTGGATCGACTTTCGGATGAGGGGGTCCGTTTCGATTCTGCATTCGGCGAGGGCACACCCACCTTGCCCGCTAGGCGGGTGTTGTATACCGGCCGACCGATATTCCCGTTTCTGTGGGCCCCTCAGAAGTGGGACCGGGTAAATCTTGCGGGATGGCACCCGCTGTTCTACGAGGATGTGACACTTGCTGAATGGCTCGTTGAACGAGGATATACCACCGGTTTGATCAGCGATCTGCCCCACCAGTTCAAACCGGGGAAGAATTTTCATCGGGGATTCCACCAGTTCAATTGGGAACGCGGTCAGGAGATGGATTATCTGGTGGCGGGGCCTCGGGACGAAGTGCCAATCGAGAAATTCGAACCCACCGGGAAGGCGAACGCACTGTTGACCCAGTTCCTGATGAACAGTCGGGACTGGAAGGATGAAACCGACTGGTGCAGTGTTCGGGTGCTCAGAAAGGGGAGGGACTTTCTGAAGCAGAATTCAGGTCAGCAGCCATTTATGCTCTGGCTGGAATGTTTCTTCCCGCACGAGCCCTGGTTCGCTCCGAAAGACCTGGTGGAGAAGCACTATGAAGGAGATGGCCACGATGGCGTAGAGTGGATCTTTCCACCGGGTACCACGGATGAGATGAGCGAGAATCAGGTGCATCGGGTAAGGGCGCACTACCGGGGCCTGTGCGAACTGATTGACCGATGGTTCGGCAAGCTGATGGAGGTGGCCGAGAACCAGGACCTGCTCAAGAATACGATCGTGGTTTTCCTGTCGGATCACGGAACGATGATGGGTGAGCAGGGCCAACCGCACAAGGGGCCCGATCGTCTCAGATGGCAATGCACTCAGGTGCCGATGTTGATTCGGCACCCGGATGTTACCACATTTGGAGGACGAGTCGTTCCTCAATATGTGCAGCATCAGGATTTGATGCCCACGCTGCTGAGCCTGATGGATCAGGAAGTCCCGGATCGTTGTACAGGTACCGATCTCAGTGCGATGATGAGGGGAGAAGCCTTCGAAGACAAGGAATTCGTGATCACCGCATTCGGGAACTATGCGAGTGTTCGCTCGCGCAAATGGAATTATCAGACGCCGTGGGTCCAGAACAACTGGGAGGAGATGCCTGAAAATCGCCGAAAATTGTCTTCTCCACAATTGTACGACCTTGAGGCCGATCCGGATGAGTTGTCCGATGTGGTGGCAGACCACCCCGAGATCGCAGCAGACTATCATCAAAAGCTGATGGCACATATCGAGAATAACCGAACATTGACCAGGGGATCGCTGGAGGTGGGTGACTCGGCGTTTCACGAGGTGCCCCTGTTCGATCAATCACAGCTTTAGCAAGCGGTTCCGGCGGCGGTCATTCCGGAGCACATAAGCACTCGAACCAAGGAGGATAAGATGGCGAAGAAACTGGGCGTGCTTGTTCACGGTGCGGGGTGGGTTTCAACCCAGCACATTTCTGCGTTCAACAACAATCCGCATACAGAGGTGGTCGCTGTTTCCAGCCGAAAGCGCGCGAGCGCACAGGCCAGGGCAGACGAAGCGGGTCTGGAGAATGTGGGGATCTATACCAACTATCAACGGGCGCTGCAGCACCCGGGGGTGGATATCGTTTGTGTGTGTACGCCGCAAAGGTATCACGCGTCCAATACGATTGCTGCAGCCGAGGCCGGAAAGCATGTTGTGATCGAAAAGCCGATCGCGAATACCCCGGCGGAAATGCGGGCGATGCAGCGGGCGGTGAAGAAGGCCAAGGTGCGCACCAATGTCAGTTTCGTTCTGCGCTGGAATCCGCTTTTCGAAACACTCAAGTCGATGATAGCCGAGGATACAATTGGTGATGTCTACTATGTGGAGACCGATTACCAGCACGATATCGCGAGCTGGTGGACGGGCTGGGACGAAGCCAGGAAGAAGCGCACAGGCGTTAGCGCATTTGTTACCGGCGGCTGCCACGCGATTGACGCGCTCAGGTGGTTCGCCGGAAAAGGTGAGTTCGAGGCCGCAACCCCGGTGGAAGTGTTTGCCTACTCAGGTGGCTTCCGGAAAGGTCTGAAGAAGGAGTTCGACTATATCCAGAACAAGTGGGTCGACGGGCTTCCTCTGGAGTATGACGATCTCGAGGTGGCACTGGTGAAGTTTTCGAACGGGGCGGTCGGCAAAGTGTCGGTCAATTACGGGTGCATCATGCCGTATTCCTTCCCGCTCGAAGTTTTTGGAAACAAGGGCACGATCAAGGACAACAAGGTGTGGTCTCACAAGTATCCCGGGCAGAAAGACTGGGTAGAGATTCCTTCGATACTGCCCGACAGCGCCGATGTGAGTCATCACCCGTTCCAGGGGCAGATGGACCACTTTGTGGAATGCATCCAGAAGCGCAAGGAGTCGCACGCGAACCTGGACGACGCGATTGTAACACACGAAGTCGCTTTCGCTGCGCTGGAATGTTACAAGACGAAGAAGCCCGTAAAGCTTCCTTTGAAAAAGAAATGAACGGCTTCGGGATCCCGGTGATCTCCCGACCGTTTTCAATGTACTATCCGGAGGTGAATTGATGGCCAAGCGGAACCTGGTTTTATTCGGCGTAGATAGTCTCTGGGCCGACCATATGAACAGTTATGGTTATCCGAAGCTGACCATGCCGCACATCGACAAGCTGGCTTCGCAGGGCGTGCTGTTCGAGAGGAATTATTGTCCGCACGTACCTACGACGTCCGCTTACGCCTCTATGCTTACCGGTATGGATTGTTTCTCCACGCAGGTGGTGGCATTGAGGCACAAGGGCGGGTTGACGGAAGATGTGAAAACCCTGCCCGAGATGCTTCGAGGCGCGGGATATGATACGACTTGTGTGGGATTCACAGGGAATCCGAGTTCTCGTGGATTCGATAATTATCTGGACTACAAGGCGTGGGGAAGCTGGGAAGAAAATCCGCTGCGGAAGGCAGAAGGGTTGAACGATGTCGCCATTCCTGAACTCGAGCGAATGGCCTCGGGCGACAAGCCGTTCTTCCTCTTTTTGAGACATATGGATCCCCACTCTCCGTATCTGCCGCCGTCACCATTCAACAACATGTTTTATACCGGCGATGCGTTCGACAAGTCCAACAAGTCGATGGATCCGGTGTTCAAGTTCAAACCGTTCAAGAACTTTTTCAAGAGCTGGATGCCCCCGGGCGTAACTGATGCCGAGTACATCATTGCGCTCTATGATGGCGCACTGGCTTATATGGACGCTTGCATTCAACAGATCTTGAACCGTATCGATGAACTGGGCCTCGCGGACGAAACGCTGGTTGTCTTCAATGGCGATCACGGTGAAACGCTGATGGATCATGATTGTTATTTCGATCACCACGGGACCTATGACTGCACGCTCCACGTTCCGCTGGTGATGCGATTGCCCGGGCGACTGCCTGCAGGAAAGCGCGTACCTGGATACACGACGCATCAAGACCTGGTCCCAACCGTTCTCGAGCTTCTGGGTGTTCGCCCGAAGATCAAATTCGACGGGCGCAGTTTGATGCCGCTGATCAATGGCAAGCGCGATCACAATGACACGGAGTTTTACATCACCGAGGCAACGTGGATGCGCAAACACGGGTGGCGGACACCTGAGTGGAAACTGATTGTGGCGCTGGAGCCGGACTTCCACTTTAAGCCCGAGGTGGAGCTGTACAATCTGGTGACGGACCCTGGCGAGAACAACAATGTGGCTGACAAGGAGCCCGAAGTGGTCAGGATGTTGAAGGCCCGGATGGAGGCCTGGATTGCCAAACGGGAGAAGGAAGTGGGGAAGCCCAATCCGATGTTTACGAATCTCAACTGGCACGGTACGGACTGGGATGGCCCGTTTCCTGATTCGAAGACGGCGTATAACAAAATCGGCATCGGGTCTGTGGCCAGGGCAAAAACGCTGCAGGCGAGGGATGCGAAGAAGGGAGCAAAGAAGGTGAAGAAGGCGACCAAGTCCAGGAGCAAGGGACGGAAGTAAGACCCTTTCGACAGGAGAGTTGATGGAACACGCACTTCCGTATCTTGAAGTCTCCGGCGGTCCAGGCGAACGAGGCCGTGCTCACGGCGAGGTGTTCCGGGACGAGATCCAGAACTTGCTGCCCGCCTATTTCGAATATCTGGATTCGGTGAGCAGGAGTTCTGGTGTTGAGCCGCTGACGAAGACCCGGGCGCTAGAGATATCGGCTACCTATCTGGAGCCGACCGAGCGGTATGCACCTGATCTGATGGTCGAGGCCCGGGGGATCGCCGAGGCAGCGGACGTTTCATTCGAGGAGCTGTTCTGTCTGAATGCGTTTCTCGATATGTTCGATTTTCTGTCTCCTCCCTTCGTGCAATCGGGCTGCACGTCCTTGATGGTTCCCGGGAATCTGAAAGGTGAGGGGGCCCTGATTGCACAGAATTACGATTTGCCTGCCTATTTTTCGGAGGCCGCTATCCTCCTTCGAGTTGTAGATTCAGACGTCCCCTCTTCGCTGTTCTACACGAACGCCGGAATGCTGGGCTGCAGCGGTATGAACGAGCTCGGCATCAGCGTTGTGATCAACAATCTGGTTCCGTCGGATTCTGGTCCAGGTGTTCCCTACCCTTTCATCATCCGGAAGGTTCTGGAAACAGAACGTATCGGTGATGCGATAGACGCAGTGGGAGCGGCGACCCGGGCATCGGGAATGAATTATGTGCTGTGCGACAAGCACGGGGAAATCTATAGCATCGAGTCTTCTGCGAGAGATTACGAGGTGCTGGTTCCGTTCGACGGTCCAATGGCACACGCTAATCACTATCTTGCCGAACGTCTGAAACCTTTGGAGTGCAGGGCGTGGAGTCAGCGCGGACAGAGTATTTTGCGGTGGGGTCGCGCCACGCGGCTGCTGAAAGGGCATGGTTCTCTGGAGCCGGAGGACCTGAGGGAGATTCTAGGGGATCGGGTAAATGCCCCGATCGGGATTTGCAGGAAAAATGTGAACGGTTGCGGCGAAACGATTTGCGGCATTGTGCTGTCCCCGCCGGAAGGCAAGGCCTGGTTCGTTCGGGTGCCCTCCGAAGACGAATGGGTGGCGTATGGTGTGTCCAAAGAGACGCGTCCGGGCGAGGGTGCGGAAAGCACGAAGCGAGGGCGTTATGGGTTCGGTTAAATCGGTCTATATGATGACGGATATGGAGGGGGTCGCCGGTGTGGATGACTGGGATCCCCGACACTACGAGTATGCCAACGAGGCAAAGGGTGTCTACGAACGATCCGAGATTCAGCGGCTGCTGACGGGAGAGGTAAATGCGGCAGCCGAAGGCCTTTTCGCGGCAGGTGTCGAGGAGATCCTCATCAACGATGCCCACGGTGCGGGCAGAACCATTTTGCCGGAGGAGTTGATCCCCGGGGTGAAGATTGGAAGGGGTAAGGAGCGACCTTCCTGGCTGATCGGTATCAGAGGTGACTTCGACGCGCTGGTTCAGGTGGGGATGCACGCAATGGGGGGCACGCCTAACGCGTGTCTGGCGCACTCGATGAGTCGAGGCGTGATCTACAGGGTGAATGGCCGGGAAACCGGAGAGATGGGGATGGCCGCGTATTTGGCCGGCGAGTTGGGGATCCCCTGGATTTTTACTTCGGGAGATTCCCACGCCTGCAACGAATCGGAAGCGTGGGTGGACGGAATCGTGACGGCGCCAGTGAAGGAAGGGCTTTCCGAAGTGAGCGCCATCCACCTTGCCCCGGTGGACGCACGAGCGCTCATTCGGAAACAGATTCAGATTGCGGTGAGCCAGGCTGGAAATTGCTCGCCTCTCACTGTGTCGGCCCCGGTGACGATGGAGATCGAACGGGAAGAGCCCTGGCCGGCGAAGATCAAGGCGAGTGCCGAACGGGTAGACGCCTTCACCGTTCGGTATAAGGGCGACAGTTTCTGGGAAGTGTTTCACGACGGCTTTTACGGCAAACCGGATTTTCCAAAACCTGAGTGACGAGATGACTCAGGAACAGGCAGGGTGATTAGACAATGAATCCTACTTTCGAAAAAATGTTCAGGGCACCCTATTCCGTTCCCAACGGAATCCAGGACACAGCGGACGGGATATGGGTGGCAGACCAGGTGAGCGACCGGCTCGCACTGATGCGAAAAGGGGAGAAGGACGAATACGGTGTGCTCTGGATGATTCGGGAGATCCCCACCGAGTCTTCCAACACGAGTGGACTGACCCTTGGTGACGGGGCGCTCTGGGTGGCGGCGAATGGAGACGGCTCCAAGTGGCGCGAGGCGAGACCAAGCGACGCGAAATCCGGCGAGATTCTCAAGGTGGACCCGGAAACCGGTCACACGCTGGATCGCTTCGAACTTTCAGGTGGGGGCGGCACGCACGGGGTCGAGTACGACCCTTTCGAGCCAGGCACGCTGTGGTTGACCACCCTGAAGAGCCAGACGCTGACGCAGATTCGGATTTCCGATGGGGCTGAGCTGCGCGTTCTCCCTTTGCTCTACGGCAGGGCGCACGGCGTGGTGAGGGTGGAAGATGGCATCTGGGTGGTGCACACGGGTGATCGGGTGATCGTGAAGCTGGGTGTCGAGGGCGAGGGAGAGTTGGACCGGATCGATGTCCCGCTTCCGAATCCAGAGCCTCACGGGCTGTCTGCTTGCGATGACGGTTTTTTTTATTGCGACGCTACATCCGGATGGGTGGTAAAGATCAGGTGCGACGTTTGACATCGAATTGAGGGCCATAACGGTGGACAACAGATCCAGGGGACAACTGCTCAAGGAACGGGAGGTGCTGCAGGGGCGCGTCGATCGGCTGGAGTCCGCCAATTTCGCCCTTCGCAGATTGAGTGTGGCGCCGGACCTGGAGAGTCTTGGTGAGGTGTTCGAGGCGTGCGTACGCGGCACGATCCCTTTCGATATTACTTCGGTTTCGCTTTTACGAGGAGAACAGGAGTGGGAGCACCTGCAGACCGGAGAGGTGGTCACGGCTCCCGGACCGATTGGGGAAGCGGGCTCCGCGACAGACTGGGTAGTCAAGCATAGAGAACCGCTCTTCAGGCGGGATATCCTCGAAGATTCCAGATTCCGGGTCAGTGACAGAACCAGAGAAAGCGGAATACGCTCAGACATCATTATTCCGCTGATTTCGAGAGGCGAAGTGGTTGGCACGCTGAGTGTAGCCAGCACAACCCCGGGTGCTTACGAAGATCACCATTTGGAATTCCTGCTCCCTCTGGCGGACCAGATTGCGGTGACTGCAGACAACAGGCAGCTATACCGGGAGCTAAACGAAGCGTATCGCGATTTGAAAATGATTTACGACCGGGCTTCCGATCTGATCTGTTTGATTCGTGTTGAAGATGACGGATCTCTGGTTTTCGCTTCAGTGAATCAAACATTCCTTCAGACCACAGGGCTTTCTGAGTCGGCGATCGTGAACAAATCTCCTGGTGATGTATTGGAGGTGGATACTGCCAGAGCGGTTGTCGAAGAGGCAAACGCGGCGATTCAGAAGGGGATACCGGGACAGATTACGATTACGCTTGAGGCGCACGGGGCTTCAAGCAATTTGGAACTGGCACTCACACCTGTTATCGATGATACCGGAACATGTACGCACTTGCTGGGTGTCGCTGTGGACGTGTCCCGCCGCTTGCAATCCGAGCGAGAGATCATCCGCCTGGAGCGACTTCACGCACTGGAAGAGATGGCGAGAGGGGTCGCGCACAATTTCAACAATATTCTGGTGGGTGTGCTGGGATACGCGCAGCTGATCGAGATGCAGAGTAACGACGAGAATGCGAAAGAGAACGCAAAGGAGATCATTGAAAGCGCGCTGCGAGCAAAAGACCTTGTCCAGCGGTTGAATCTCTCGGTGGGCAGAGGAAACGATATTCCACCGCACAAGATCGACAATTTCAACACGATCGTGCAGCAGGTTATCGAAGATACCAGCCCCAGGTGGAAGGACGAGGCGGAGGTGGACGGGATTACGATACAGGTGGAAACCGAGTTCCACGATGTGCCCCCGGTCGTTGCGGATCCTGTAGGGCTGCACCACATTCTGGTTCATCTGATCACAAACGCTGCGGACGCACTGGTCGAGGGCGGTACGATCAAGATTTCAACTGGCCAGAGAGAACAAATGGTTCAGCTCAAGGTCGAAGACAACGGCGTGGGCATGTCCGAAGAGACCCAAAAGCGCATTTTCGATCCGTTCTTTACCACTCGCCAGGATGTGGGCAGCGGTCTTGGGTTGTCGATGGCCTATAGGACCGTTACGAGCTGGGACGGGGCGATCGAGGTGAACAGCTCACCAGGGGCGGGATCGGAATTCGTGATCCTGCTTCCCATCTGGACGGATGAGGCGGAGGGCGAGAAGGAGCAAAGTGGAGAAGCAAGAGTGCTCGTCGTGGATGATGAGCATACCGTTCGCCAGGTCCTTTCGAAAGCGTTGAACATGTATCAGCTGGATGTGTTTTCGAATCCAGAGGATGCGATGGAGGTGTTCACCAGAGGACGATATGCCGTGGCACTGATCGACCTTGGGATTCCCGGTAAACCTGGAGACCAGTTGACCCGGGAATTGAAGGAAGTCGACCCGGACCTGGTCGCCGTTCTGGTTACGGGGTGGGAGGTACTAAACGGGGATCCCCGGCTCGAGCCGTTCGATTTCCATATACAGAAGCCATTCGGTCTCATCGAGATACAGGAACTGGTTTCCAAAGGAGTGGGTCGCTGGCAGGCTTCGCGCCAGTAAGCCAATTCGCGCAAGTTATCAACCTGCGTGTTTACTATTTCAGGATGAGCAGGGGTAAGGGATGGGCGCACGAGATTCAGTGGTGATGGGAGTAGATGTGGGCACTGGAAGTGTACGCGCCGGGGTGTTCACGCTGGACGGCAGGATGCTCGGTACGGCGACCTCGGCGATACGCGAAGGCAATCCCAAAGCGGATTTCTACGAACAGTCCTCACAGAATATCTGGGAAGAGACAGGTAAAGTGGTTCGCGAAGCGCTTCGTGAATCCGGCAAAGGGCCAGGTGATGTAGCGGGGCTCAGTTTCGATGCGACCTGTTCGCTCGTGGTGCTCGACAAGCAGGGAAAGCCGCTTACGATTTCAGAGTCCGGTGATCCGGACTGGAATGTGATCGTATGGCGCGACCACCGTGCGATCGACCAGGTGGATCGGATCAACGCGGGTGGGCACAATGTCCTGCAATACGTGGGCGGCGTAATGTCTCCGGAGCAGGAGCCTCCCAAATTGATGTGGCTGAAAGAGCATTTGCCCGAGACGTGGGCGGAGGCTGGCAAGTTTCTCGATCTGGCGGACTATATGGTCTATGAAGCTACCGGCGAGGATGTGCGCAGTCTGTGCACGAATGTTTGCAAGTGGGCGTATCTGGGTCATGAATCACGTTGGGACAAAGATTTCTACGCGGCGATCGGTCTGGAAGATCTGTTCGAAGATGGGAAGGTGACGGACAATGTGGCGCCGATGGGTGAGCACGCAGGCAATCTCAGCGGGGCCGCGGCCGAACACCTGGGGCCGACCACGGACACGGCCGTCAGTGTGGGGATTATCGATGCCCACGCGGGAGGCATTGGTGTGGGGGTTGACACGTCCACACTTGCGCTGATTGGCGGTACCTCGTCGTGCCATATGGCTGTTGCAGAGGGATCGCGATTCGTGGGTGGGGTTTGGGGTCCTTATTTCAGCGCGATGATTCCGGAGTTTTGGCTCAATGGGGGCGGGCAGAGCGCCACGGGTGCGCTCCTGGATCACACGATCGAACGGTTCGGAACGATTCGTGAGGGTGACCGGCTTCGCCACGTTCTGGATGACCAGGATATCAATTCTGTTTATAGCGAACTGAATGCGTTCATCGCGAACAAGGATGTTGGGCCTGAGTGGACCCGGGACGTGCACATCTTGCCCTATTTCCACGGGAACCGGTCACCGAATGCAGATCCGAATGCCCGGGGGATTATTGACGGTCTTTCGCTGGATATGTCCTACGAGACGCTGGCCTTGATGTATCACGCAACGATTCACGCAGTAGCCTACGGCACACGACACATTATCGACGCGATGGAGGCGGAGGGATACCGGATCGAGCAGATCAACGCGTGCGGGGGTGGGACGAAGAACGCGCTCTGGATTCAGGAACACGCCGACGCGACACAGCGACCTGTTCGCCTCCCGAGAGAGCCGGAGGCGGTGCTGTTGGGTTCGGCCATTCTGGGCGCGGTCGCTGCGGGGATCTACCCCTCGATTCCTGAGGCGATGAAAGCAATGTGCCACGCCGGTGAGGTCGTGGAACCGAATGCGGAGACGAAGGGGTATCACGACTGGAAGTATGGTAAGCAGTTGGAGATGTACGGTCAGCAGATCGAGAGGCGGAAGTCGTGAAGCAGCCGGGCACGCAAAAAAACAAGGCGTTGAAGCACAAGGTGTTGTCCCAGACCGGTTCCACACGCGGCACGGCGTATACGATGAGCAACAAGGTCATCACGAACGACCGCAAGGTCCACGTGGTGTGGCTGGATCAGATCAGCAAGACCTACGTGCGCACGTATCATATGGACAGCAAGCGCTGGAGGAACCCCGTATTTGTTGGCGAAGGGGATGACAATCACGCGGGGGCTTCGCTGGCGATCGACTCGGAAGGGTATCTGCATCTGGTGTTCGGTCCGCACCACAATCCGATCCAGCATATGGTCAGCAAGCGACCCAATACTTCCACGGCCTGGGTCTCACAACCCTCGCTGGGTGGTGCCGCTGCCACGTATCCGAGTCTCGTTTGTGATCACGAGGACACGCTTCACATTTGCTACCGGGGCGCGTACGGTGACGAGCGACCCAGGGCGTTGATGTATCAGAAGCGGCCGATAGGCGGCGAGTGGACATCTCCGGTCAAGCTGGTTGATCCGGAAGGCCCGGCGGCCTACACCCAGTTTGAGAATGCGCTCTACTTTGGGCCGGACAGGTCGCTGCTGCTCTCCTTTCATATTGTTCGCGCCAGGTCGGACGATCACACGCACACTCGGGGGATGGGTTTTGGCGTGATGCGATCAACCGATGGAGGCGCGTCCTGGACGTCGATGGATGGGACGCCGCTGTCTCTTCCGGCGACACCCGATTCGCCCTGCGTGATCGAGTTCGATGAGGGGTTGGACGTTCGGATGGGGAACGTGGTTTCGGACAATGACGGGAATGCGTATTTCACGTTGAACCGAAGAGAGCGGAAGGTCCACGAAACGATTCTGTATCGCTGGCGGAAAAGCGGTTGGGAACAGATTCCGCTGCTCCCCGAAGCTCAGAGTCTGTCCGGCGATTGCTGGATGTCCGATGTGTGTTCGCTGAGTATGGGTGTGGAGGAGGTGCTCTACGCAGCGGGGGTGGTTTGCGAACCCGGCGGCGGTTGGGCAGACCCGACGAATGAAATCGTGCTGTTTACCTCGCGAGACAAGGGCGATACGATTTCGACTAGGAAGGTCTCTCCCGGTGATCGTGGAATCGCGAACTGGCTTCCGAATCTGGAGCGGGGAACCGGGGCCAATCAGGTGTGGTATCCGCAGCTGCTTTACACTCACGGAGACAAGGGTGTGGGCTGCAGTCCGGGCATCGATACCGAGATTCGGTGTGTGAATCTGGCGACCATTGGTCTGGAACAGGAAAGGGAAGTCCAGGAGGCGCTAGCAGGTGCACTGACTCTGAGGGGACTGAATTTTTCGAAGAAGATGTCATCAACTGTCTGGCGACGCATTGAACGTTCCCGAGGGCATTACAAGCGTTTGAGAGAAGTGGATGTCGGATATGACGTGGAGCCGCCGACAATTTTTCGACCCGGCTCAGCGAAGAAGGGGATTGTCGATAAAGCGGGCTTCGCCTGGCTGAGCGACGGGGATGTTCAGAAGCCGGGAGCGTCTGATGAGCTTGCATTTCTACCGGTTTCAGAACTGTCAAAATTGATCGCGTCTCGTCAGATTTCACCCGTTGAGTTGACCCGGTTGTATCTGGATCGGCTGACGACTTACGGTCCCGGGCTCAATTGTGTGGTGACGCTCACAGAGGATCTCGCACTAGAGCAGGCTGAAGCCGCGGAAAAGGAGATCGCCCGGGGCGAATACAAGGGGCCGCTGCACGGAATCCCCTGGGGCGCAAAGGATTTGCTGGCAACACGCGGGATTCCAACCACGTGGGGGGCTACTCCGTTCGAGCATCAGGTGATCGATCGGGACTCCACCGTGGGTGTTCGGCTCAGGGAAGCGGGCGCCGTGCTGGTGGCCAAACTCTCCCTGGGAGCGCTTGCAAGTGGACACAACTGGTTCCGGGGGATGACGCGGAATCCGTGGAATACGGAGAAGGGGTCGAGTGGATCATCGGCCGGTCCGGGTTCGGCAACGGCTGCCGGTCTGGTGGGATTCAGCATCGGCTCAGAGACGCAGGGTTCCATCGTTAGTCCAAGCGCAACGTGTGGTGTGGTGGGGTTACGGCCGACCTACGGCAGGGTGAGTCGTTACGGGGCAATGGCGCTGTGCTGGACAATGGACAAGCTAGGACCAATGTGCAGAGGTGTGGAAGATTGCGCGGCCGTGCTCGCGACGATTTATGGACCGGATGGGAAGGATCATTCAGTAGCAGACGTTCCGTTCGGCTGGCCCTCGGGGAAACGGGTAGAAGATTTGCGGGTGGCCTATCTGGCCAATGATTTCGAGGAGGTGAAGGAAGCGGCCGACCGCGCATTATACGAGGAGAGTCTTGGCGCAATTCGAGCCCTTGGCTTCGACCCTCAGCCGGTGAAATTACCGCACTATCCGTCAGTGGCGGATATCGTTCTGCCGGTGGAAGCCGCTTCCGCCTTCGATGATCTGACCCGGAGCGGGCAAATCGATGCGATGTCGGAACGCGACAAGAGCCATTGGCCTGAGGCCCTGAGGGTCGCACGGGCCATTCCGGCGGTGGAATATCTGCGTGCACAGCGAGTAAGATCGAAGATGATGCGTGAAATGGAAGTGTTGATGGACGACTGGGACGTGTTGATCGGACCGACGTTCGCAGGAAAAAATGGCCAGGTGACCAATCTGACGGGTCATCCTGCCATCACAGCGCCGTGCGGTTTCGTGGACGGGACGCCCCGGGGGATCACTTTTTTCGGTGGGCTGTATGACGAGGCGACGATCCTGAATTTCGCACTGGCATTCGAGCAGGCGAACGATTGGCACAAACAACATCCTGAATTGTCAGTTTCCGGGGACTAACCCCAAATTTTACAAGCAACAGGAGGTAGGTGTTATGGCTGAAGCATTTAGAGGGATGCCGTGCAGAAGGGTCGGGGATTCCGGCCTGTTTGTTTCCACGGTGGGTGTCGGGATGTGGAAGTGGGGAGATCCACTTTATGACGGTTCGAGGATTGGCGATCACGAGGGCTTCGAGGTGCTGGACAGGGCACTCGAACTGGGCGTGTTCCACTGGGACACGGCCTGCTCCTATAACCTGGGTTCCGGCAATTCGGAGCGCTTGCTGGGACGGTATTTCGAGGCACGTCCGAGGTCTGTTCGTGAGCAGGTTGTGGTGGCAACCAAGATCCACAATCCGGTGAGGGATGAACACGCGATGTCGGCAGATTTCACGCCGAATCAACTGGGTGCGTCCAGGTCCTACATTCGTTTTGCCGTTGATAAATGTCTCCAGAGGCTGAAGACAGATTATATCGATCTGCTTTATCTGCACCAAAGCGGTACGGACGACGAAGGGAATTACCGGGTGCCGATCGAGGAGACGTGGGGTGCATTCGACGATCTGGTTTCGAGGGGTAAGGTCCGGTATCTGGCGGTGTCCAACCATTCAGTTAAGCAGATGTCTAATGTCGCGGATGCGATGGAGAAGGTGGGTAAGGATGTGTCTAGACGAATCGTGGCAGTCCAGAACCGGTACAACATGCTGGAGCGGGATGCGATCGCTTGTGAAGCGGGTGGTGAGGAATCCGATTTCTTCAGAGCCGCATCGAAGAATGGCGTAGGTGCGATTCCCTTTTATCCGCTGGCGAGCGGTCTGCTCACGGGAAGATACCGGAAGCGTCAGCTGGATTCAGCCAGCGGCCGGATTCTGGACGACGGTACGCAGGAAGAGTTTCTGACGGAGGCCAATCTGGACAAGATCGAAGGACTCGCAGGCGTGGCCGAAGCGAAGGGGATTTCTATGGCGCAGCTGGCAATTGCCTGGATGCTGGCGAATGAACAGATTCCTTCGGTGATCGCCGGGGTGACCAAGATGGAGCAGCTGGAGGATAATGTGAAGGCTGCTACAGTCGAACTGTCCGGCGGTGAACTGGATGAGATCGGCAAGATTCTTGATGCCTGAGCGATGCGCTTCGATATCCGATTGAAGGTGTAAGCCGTGGGCCTCCGTGCCCACGGCTTTTTTAGCCCGGGCGCTGCTGGTCAAATGAGGAGCTGGGATCTTGAGAGGGAGTTTTCCGTGAGCCGACAATACGACGTGGTGATCATTGGTGGTGGAACGGGCGGTGTGGCGGCAGCGCTTGCCGCTGCGAGGAACGGGAAGCGCGTGGTGATGACCGAGGAGACCGACTGGATCGGCGGGCAGTTGACCCAGCAGGCGGTTCCGCCTGACGAGAATCCCTGGGTGGAGAGCTTTGGCGGAACCCGGTCCTATCTGGGCTATCGCTCAATGGTGCGGGAGTATTACCGACGCAACTATCCGTTGACCGCGAAGGCGAGACGGAATGCGCATCTCAATCCGGGGAACGCGGGGGTGTCCAGAATTTGCCACGAACCGAAGGTGTCGCTCGCTGTGCTCACTGAGATGCTGGCCTGCTACACCAGTACCGGTCAGGTGACTGTGCTGCTGGATACGAAGGCGAAGTCCGCGGATGTGGAGGGCGACCACGTTCGAGCGATCACCTTGGCGAGTACCAAGAGCGGCGTGGAGACCACACTGACGGGTTCCTATTTTCTGGACGCGACGGAGACAGGGGAGCTTTTGCCGATCACCGGGACAGAATACGTGACCGGTTTCGAATCGCAAAAGGACACGGGCGAGCCGCACGCACCGTCTGAGTATCAACCGCAAAATATGCAGTCGTTCACGTGCTGTTTCGCAATGGATCACCTCAAGGGTGAAGACCACACGATTCAGAAGCCTGAGATGTACGATTTCTGGAGGGCTTACGTTCCCGAACTCACGCCCTCCTGGCCGGGACCGATTCTGGATTGGGCCTACACGCACCCGATCACGCTGGAGCCGAATGTGCGGACGATTCATCCCGAGGGGGATACGGGGGCTGACTTCTGGACGTATCGGCGAATCATTGACCAAAAGAATTTTGAAAAAGGGACGTTCGCCAGTGACATCTGTCTGGTGAACTGGCCGCAGATCGATTACTGGCTGGGCAATCTATTCGAGGTGAGTGACGAGGCCGCGGCGGAGCACTTGCACAAGGGGAAACAGTTGAGTTTGTCGCTGCTTTACTGGATGCAGACGGAGGCACCGAGGCCAGACGGTGGGGCCGGTTGGCCAGGGCTCAGACTTCGGCCGGACGTGGTGGGCACCGAGGACGGGCTGGCAAAGTATCCCTATATCCGCGAGTCCCGGAGGATCAAGGCGGAGTTCACCGTGGTGGAGCAGCACGTGGGTACTGACGCGCGAATGGAGATGACTCGGAAGTCGAAGGAGGAGGTCGAGGCCGATCGGTTTTTCGATTCGGTGGGGATCGGCAGTTACCGGATCGACCTGCACCCGAGCAGTGGCGGTGACAATTATATCGATATCAGTTCGCTGCCCTTTCAAATCCCTCTGGGATCGCTGATTCCTCAGCGAATGGAAAACCTGTTGCCCGCAAGCAAGAACTTGGGGGTCACTCACATTACAAACGGGTGCTATCGATTGCATCCGGTGGAGTGGAATATCGGTGAATCGGCCGGGGCGCTGGCCGCGTTTTGTATCGATCAGAAGATGGCGCCACGACAGGTGAGGGCGGATTCGAACCAGCTGGAGGCGCTGCAGCAATGGCTGGGGGAGCAGGGTGTGCCGATTGCGTGGCCTAAGGTGGGGCCGAGGTGAGGAGCGAGAAGCGAGAAGCGTAAGGCGTCCGGGGTTCGGAGTCCGGGGGCGTTTGGAGATCGTGCGAGGCGAAAATCTTATCAGAAGCGTTTGGTGTTCTGTCGAGCGGCGGAGTGATCTGTCGCGATCACCGCTAAGGGCGAGTGTTTGGGATTTTGTGGAAGTCAACGTTTTGAGGAGGGGAGAGTATGGATAAAGGATTTTCAAATCCGGGGTTGTTGACGAGTCCGGAGGCGCTGAAGGAGATGATCGGGGATCCCGGTCTTCGTGTGGTGGATACCCGATCGGTGTACGATTACGCGGCGGGACACATCCCCGGGGCGGTTCATCTGGATGTTTACGGGATCAGTCTGAACGATACGCGTGAAGGTCCGTTTAGGGCGTTTATGTGGATGTTCAGATCCCTGATGGGCGCCAGAGGGATTGGCTCGGACCAGAAGGTGGTGTTCTACGAAGAGGATTCGGGAATGCGCGCAGCCAGAGGTTTCTGGATCTGCGAATACTTGGGCCACGAGAACGTGAGCGTGCTGGATGGCGGGCTCAAGGCGTGGAGCGCCGCTGGATACGAGGTGACGACCGTGTGTGAAGAACCGGATCACGCGGAGATCGAGACGGAGGACGTTCCCCTGCGGCATATCGGTGCCGAGGAGATTCTGAGGTCGCTGGAAGCGGAGGACTTCGTTGCCCTGGATGTTCGCAGCGACGACGAGTATTATGCCAGAGTGGCCAGGTCGGCGAGAGGGGGCGCAATTCCCGGGGCCGTTCACGTGCCCTACAAGGCGTGTCTCGATCCGGAAGGCGCTTACCAGTCGGCTGGCAAGGTGCAGGAGATTTACGTACTCGCCGGGATCACCCCGGAGAAGACCGTGGCCTGCTACTGACAAGGCGGATACCGCTCCGCCCATTCGTACCTGACGCTGCGCCTGCTGGGATATCCAAACGTGCGCAACTATATCGGGTCGTGGAAAGAGTGGGGAGACCGGCTGGATTTGCCGGTGGAAGTTCCAACTGAAGGGTAGAAAGAAGAACAACAACGAGAAAGGGGCGGGATGAGAGATCATCCTGCCCCTTTTCGATGTCTGCGCCTGAAAACCAGAGCCCCGAGAACCACCCCGTCTCCCTGAGTGCCCGGAGCAGCGTCAGCTGCGTAGGGTGTATCGAAGGGCAGGTTAGCAGTCCGTCCTCCAACAGGAACCCACTCCGTTTCCCTGAGTGCCTGGAGCAGCGTCAGCTGTGGAAGGCCTGCCCGCCGTAGCTTTAGCGAAGGTGGGTGTATCGAAGGGCAGGCTGGCAAATTTCACCGGGTCTGCAACAAGCCTCGAAGGTTCTTGATCTCTCCTGACCCCAAAGCTGCGCGTCTTCCGCCAATTCCACTCGAAACTCGTCACTCGAAACTCGTCACTCTCCCATCTTGCACACCGTGTCAAATTCCTTCTTCGTGACGGGTTGCACCGAGAGTCTTTGAAACCGCTGGACGACTTTCATATCGGTCAAACTCTTCCTCGCCTTCAACTCCTTCAGGCTGACGTACGATTTGAATTTCTTCTTCCATTTGATGTCGACCGAATACCAGGTCGGGTCGTCCGGGTCCGATTTCTCGTCGTAGTAGGTGTGGTCCGGGTCGAAGGCGGAAGGGTCTGGGTATCCCCCTTTGACGACCTCGGCAAGACCCGAAACGCCAGGCTCGTCGCAGTTCGACGAGTAGAAAAGCACGAGGTCGCCCTCTTTAAAGTCGTCACGCAGCGAGTTCCGCGCCTGATAGTTCCGAACGCCACGCCACTTTCCCGTACTGTTGGGCCGGTCGTTCTTGAGCTCGTCGAACGAGCAGGTGCTAAGTTCACACTTCATCAGCCAGTATTTCTTAGCCATTTGTTTCCTCGTTTATATCGTTAGAACTGTTGCAATTGCTTGCCGTTTACTCGTCGACCAGTTCCGCGCGCTTCCGCCATTTGTGATAGTTCGGCGAGAGTTGAAGCGCCCCACCAGGCTGAGCCACGAGTTGCCCACCCTTCCCCCTTGGGTCACCCCTGTCCTCATTGATTTTGGCGAGGCGCCCGCGCCAGACGTCGATCCGCGCCTGCTGGTCGGCCTCGGCGGACAGGTCGTTGCATTCCAGCGGATCCTCTACGAGATCGAAGAATTGTTCCTCTCCTGTGTGGTGGAACCAGATGTATTTTTCGCTGCCGTCGGTGACGTATTGCATTCCGTGTTCGCGGTCGTAGCAGGTGGTGTGTTCGCCCTGGACAAAGTCACGCCAGGTGGTGGGTTCCTCACGCGAGAGGTCGAGCAAGCTCTGTCCGTCTACGGATTCGGGGATGTCTACGCCCGCAGCGTCGAGCAGGGTCGGCATAATGTCCCGGAGTTCGATGGGGTGATCGTACACCTGATCGCGAGGGAAGGTCCACCCGGCTGGATATTTCATCAGGAAGGGGATTCTGGCGGAGCCTTCGTACGCGTAGGTTTTCCGCCAGTGGTGGTGGTCGCCCATCATATCTCCGTGGTCGGAGGTGAAGATGATGAGTGTGTTCGCGAAGGCCTTGGGGTCGTGGTGTCGAAGTTCGTACAACACGCGGCCGATCTGGTGGTCGATAAATGTGATGTTGCCGTAGTAGGACGCGCGCGCACGGTGAATTTCGGCGTCGGTCCTGTGAGACCGCGGGGCGTTGGTGTCGGCGATCTTTTTGTCATAGCGCTCAGCCCAGTCTCCAACGGCGGCCCCGGGTATGTCTAGATTTCCGTTATACATATCGAAGTAATGCTGCGGGGCGTCGTAGGGCGAGTGCGGGCGCGCAAACGACAGCCACATAAAGAAGGGTTTCGAGGGGTCTTTTTGCTTTACGAATTTGATGCCTTCGCTGGCGGTCCAGTGGGTGGGGTGCAGGTGCTCGGGGAGGTGTGACGGCCGGCCCATCCAGGAGTTCCAGTCCACACTGTGATCGCGGTAGCCGTATTCCCCTTCCTTGTTTTTGTCGAAGAAGTCGTGGTAGTCGCTAATGAAGTTGCCCTGGCGACGGCCGCTTTCGTCCAGGACCATATTGTGAAATCCGTAGAGCTTTCGCTGCGGCGCGTGGTGCATTTTTCCGACGGCCTGGGTGTGATACCCGACTTTGGCGAGCTCCCCGGGGAGCGTGGCCGGGTATTCGAGGGCGTGGGATCCGGTCATTGTGAGTCGTCCGTGATTCCATTGATCCATTCCGGTGAGGATGCAGGCCCTGGCCGGCGTGCACGAAGGAACCGAGGTGTAGGCGTGAGGGAAGCGCGCGCCACCTTCGGCGAGTTCGTCCAGGTAGGGTGTTTCCAGGACCGGG
>Ga0114993_10000762_pt1 | contig 37287 bp, 29 predicted proteins | sample ArcticOcean_MG_C_FD_87042 | JGI IMG/M metagenome (GOLD analysis project Ga0114993, IMG submission 87042) | Marine microbial communities from western Arctic Ocean - ArcticOcean_MG_CB2_150 | ecosystem: Environmental > Aquatic > Marine > Oceanic | place: Arctic Ocean: Canada Basin | collected...
GTAATACAAAGATAGTAATTGCTAGTTTGAGTTCCATTGCAAGCATTTGCGATAATTCTGGAACTTTTCGAGTCCCACTGGTGTCAAAGGTATTGGAAGCAAATTGTCTGACGATAATAAAGAATTAATTCGGCAAGCGGCGGAGGGTTCGAGCCAAGCGTTCGAACTACTCATAACACCGTACACCAGTCGACTCTTTAATACGCTGATGCATATTCTGCGATGTCGCGAATCTGCGGAAGACGTTATGCAAAATGCTTTGTTTAATGCATATTTGAAACTTGATACCTACCGAGGGCAGAGCGCCTTTTACACTTGGCTTTATCGCATCGCCGTTAACATGGCGCTGAGTTATCGACGAGCAGCAAAACCCGTTGTTTCCATAAACCAACAACAAGAAATGACTGGACAAGAAGTTATCGATCAAAACGAAGCAGTCGGCGAAGCACTAGAACGAAAAGAACGTGCCGCTGTACTGCACGCGGCGATTGGCACTTTGTCCGAACAATATCGAAGCATCATTATCCTCCGCGAAATTGAAGGTTGTAACTACGATACAATTGCCGAAATTCTATCCATCAGCTCTGGAACAGTCCGCAGCCGACTGCACCGCGCTAGATTGCAACTAAAAGGAAAACTATTACCGCTTCTCAACGAGCACCCTTCCCTGTCATGAACGACCAAATCAACCCTAATCACGAAATCGATGGCGAAATACTGAGTGCTTATCTTGATGATGAGCTCACCACCAGCGAACGCGCTGTCGTGAAACAGGCACTCGAGAACAGTCCTCAGTTGCGCGAATCGCTACAAGAACTCAAAATCATTAGCGATGAAATACAGTGTCTTGCTGTTGAGTTCCACCCCAATGAACAACAACTGCTTGAGACCGTCATCACAAAAATCCGCGATCGTAATCTAAGTGTCCACGGTCAAGCACCTTATTCCAATGTAAAAATTCCCGCCATGGCCCGGGGATGGAAACAACGCCTACAAATTCCCGCCTTGCTTGCCTTAACTGCGGGTGTGCTCGCAGTCCTGACGCTACAGTTTATGCCTAATGATCAATCTATGACGCTGGTTCAAACGGAAATGGCTGATGAATCTCCCTCCGTTGAGAGTTATGATCGAGTAGAAAATAACGCCGAACTGGAGTCCGCGGCGGGCGATAGTCCGGCAACAGAAGGCGCGGGCGCTCAAATGGGCGGCATGGGTGGCGGAGGCGGCGCTCTCGCCGACAACCGGGCTATACAAGAAAGCCAAAAACATCGTGACAATGCCAATAACCTGACCGCGGGACAATTTGCTGATGCTGCTGTTGACCCTCCGGCACCAGCACGAACTCGAGCGAGTTCCTTTCCCATTCCTAGGGCCCTAGCTATGTCCGAAGAAACACTGGGGCTCGATAAACCAGCGGACGACAAAACAGACGTTGCCGACGTTACCTACCACATTCAAGTAAAGCAAAAAGATCTGCCGGCGCTGCTCGCACTAATTACAGCCCATCAAAATCTCGTTCAAAATATACAGCGGAAAAAAGTTGTTGGGCTCAGCGGTGGTGAAAAGAATCTCGCTGAAACATCAAAGCAACGTGTGACGCTCAGCGAACCGGCGGAAAACAAGGTGCGGAAATCCACCGTTAATCAAATCGTTATGTTCCGCTCAAACGCAAGCCAACTCGCGGTACTCGTCGCCGTACTCCAAAAAAATCCCGCGGCCACCCTTTCTATGAACCACTTGCAGCGAAGTGCACTCGGAAATCGACTCATGGCGAAAGACAACGATACGTCTGCCAACGTTAAGAATCAAAACACCACAACTATAATGTCCGACACTATCTTTTCCATCCAAGTCATCGCGATACCTTAAATCGGCAACGATCTCTTCGTAATTGCCTGCTGAAACTCTGTTTTTCGGCGCTATCGACAAGTTATCCCCACGCGTTTCACGACCGGCGACTAAGACTTAAGCCGATAAAAATAGGCGTTCCACGACCGCTCGCACCCGTTGCTTTTACTTTTGGCAACAACTGCTAATCTGACTGTTCTAAATCGCGGCAGCTTTTCGGCTGGGCTTTCTGAGTTTGGTAATAACCTATGATTTTTCCCAAGAAACAACCGACTAAAACTATAAAACAGGAATTATATCGGATGATACAAGGCGCATTGTTTGGACAGGGTGACGAAGATGATGAATATCTTGAACCTAATGATTCTGAAAGTTCTAACGACAATTCTGACGGCAGTTTTGAGCCGGTTGAATCTATCGATCAAGATGTAACAAGTGAATCCGCTGAAGCCGACGCAACAGCAGTGACGCAACCAATCGAAGCTGTCGAGGCTCTCGAAGAAGTGGTTGCGGCGGCAGCTACGGAAACGGTTGAAAGTATAGAAATTGGAGCGAGTAATTCCAGCGCTACGGATGATTCCTTCGATACCAATCTACTGCAAGCGACATCAGCTCCATTTGTCGGTGCGTGGCAAGCCCTTGTTAGCCAAACCAACTGGGAAAAAGGCAAAATCATTTTAGATTGGCGCGAAGCGCTCGTTGCCGCCGATGCTCCAGTCCATGAATATTCCGACGAATCCTGGGCGACTCTTGTTGAACGCTCTGTCACCGGACAACATGTCGGAAGACTGCGACGGGTTTATCAACAATTCGGTGCAGTTCAAAATGACTACGCCAACCTATCTTGGACTCATTTCCAAATGGCTATGGATTGGTCCGATGCCGAAATGTGGCTCGAGGGCGCTGTCCAAGAAAAGTGGTCTGTTTCCAGCATGTGTGAGAATCGTTGGGAAGCGACTGGGGCGGCGGCCAGTGACAAGCCGCAAGAAAGCGATATCATTTATGCTGAATTAGACGAAGATACCGTCGCTCCGTTTCAACCGGTATCCGAACAAAAATCCTCAACCTACGCTCCAGGCGACAGCACTATTCGGGGATCCTATGACCAAGCTTCTGGCACTCAAAGCTTCGAAGGCCCCGACTTTGGCGATCGATCCTATCAAAGATCTGCAGGTGCTAATGCTCCTAGCGACAGTCTTGATGGTGCGCCACGAGTGGTTGCTGACGATGAGTCTGCAGTAACTGTGCAACCATTTAAGGATTTAGCCGACCTGCCTGATGACCTACAAGATCCGCTAGATAATTTAAAAGTAGCGATACTACAACACAAGGCTAACCACTGGGATTCCGTCAACGAAGAAACGGTTGTTGGCCATCTCAACGGACTCATCCAAATGGCCCAGTCTAACGGCGAGTAGCAATACTACTTCATGTAACCAGCGACTTTGACATCAGCGGTATATAAATAATGACCTTCAATATTCGCACCATGACCAGTGATGACCGGCATGACGTGGCCGAGTTGATTTATATTTCCATCAACCATTGGTACCAAGTTCACGGGATGCCTGCCATTTTTAGCGGTGGCCCTGCCGTTTGTAATATCTTCTTTGACACTTACGAAGCCCTCGATCCCCAATGCGGTATTGTTGCCGTCGATGATGAAACCGACGTTGTTATAGGGTCCTGCTTTTATCATCCTCGCGAACACCACGTTTCACTGGGGATCATGACGGTACACCCCAATCATTTTGGGGCTGGAGCTGGCAGAGCACTGTTGGATTGGATTGTCGATTTATCTAATTTACAGAACAAACCTGTTCGCTTGACGCAGAGTGCGTTGAACGTCGACTCGTTTTCGCTCTATAGCAAAGCGGGATTTGTGCCGCGGCATGCCTATCAAGATATGATTTTGGAGATTCCAGCTAATGGATTAGACTTTGCTTGTGACGTCGGCAACGTACGGTCAGCGACCATGGCAGATATTCCCGCGTTAGTTGAACTTGAAATGCAAGTCGCGGGGATTTCACGATCGCAAGATTATGAGTTTCTGATTTGTAACGAAGACGGCAATTGGCACTTATCCGTATACGCCTGTCCCGAGTCGGACAAGCTGTTAGGGTTTCTGGGTTCCTGTTCACACTTGGCGACTAACCTAATCGGGCCTGGAGTTTCACTGGACGAAGAAACGGCGATAGCTTTGTTAGCGAGCGAGCTTGACCGCCAACGGGGACAAACACCTGTATTTTTAGTGCCTGTGGAAGCCGAAAAGATCGTCCGGAAGGCATATGCCTGGGGCGCCCGCAATTGCGAAATGCATTTTTGCCAAGTCCTCGGAGACTACAAGCCATTCGCCGGTGTCAACATGCCCACGTTCATGCCCGAAACTGGGTGAACGTCTGTTTGTACGGTGCCGCACAAATTCACGTTTAGAAATTCCAGTCCACGCCAATATAGGCACCGTGCATAATCAAACTGCCGTCGGAAGTCACGGGCTGGCCTAATGCCGCTTCAGCAAAACTCGCTGGTATCTGATCCGTAGCAAATGCCATCCCAGTCACTCCCATGACACGATAGCCCGCGGTCAATTGACAGCTTGGTGTCAGCAGATAATCAAAGCCTAGCTCTAGCTGCCCTAAGAATGACATGTCCGTTTTCTTGGAGTATTCGTTGAAGTCGTCGCGCCAGTTCATAATGGCCGGATCTTCAACAAACGCGTGACCCGCAGCACCAAGTATTTTCGTGCGATGGTCAATGGCGTTAAAAAATACACCTGTCTTAACACCGATGTGATAGGTCATTTTTCTTCCTTTTCGCTTGGTCCACAGCGCCCCGACTTGAGCACCAAACAAGTGGTTATCATCTGACACACTATAAGCCACATCATCAATATTTAAGTTGAACCGATCATCCGCTTTGAAATATCGAAAGCCTGCCAGCAACCGCACCGATTGCGTGCGGTCTTTGTTATACATGTCACTAGTAAAATTCCATTCTACGTTGTGATATTCAAAGGTGCGTGTCAGCGACTGGGTTGCCGAACTATTGAAAACTGCTGACAGTGGATTGCCAAAGCCGTTATAGCTCAAACCGGATATATTCAGCAGGGAATTGAGTTCACTACCAGCGTCATTAGCCACCGCACTGTCACCTCGAGTAAACAAGCCCCAATAAACCATTTCTATCCGCTGGGTCTTATCTTCGAGTGTCTTGCCAAGCGAAATTTCTACACCACCGGATGTATCCATGTCGGCGTCTCGTGTGCTCAATACGGTTTCACTCGCTGCATTGCTTGTTAAAGCTTGATTCGTCGCATTGTCTCGCATCATGACCAAACCCCTCACTTGTAAATTCAGTGATTTGGGTAGGTTTTGAAATGGAAGTAAGTTGGTGGACCGCGATGATACCCGCTCCGGGCGATTAGGTCGATGAAAGCGGTCCGTGTTTCCAATAGTGATGTACTCGTGTTGGGTGGGCGGTATGACTGCCTGAGACGGTAACGCATGTACTGGCCGTGAAACTCGTTCATTGGGATTAAATACACTCGGCTCTTGCGTTTGTTGCCCCACAACGTCCGTACCAAAACTACATATAACCAAGAACAACAGGCTTACCACTAAATTTTTAACTATCTTCATTATTCGGACCCATCATTGATCGTAAGGCAAATTGGATTAGTTGATACTACTGCTGTAAGAATGAAAATCGGTATATTCCTTACTACTGCTAGCGTGGAATCGTCGACATTGGCACGGAATCACAAACTGCGCCCGCATAATCGATACGGCCGGCACTTTTCAAAAATGGTACTGCTGTTAGAAAGCACTTCATCCCGACAATCCCTGCAATCGTTAAGGTCGCCGAACCCCAAAATGGCTAGTCGTAAGAAATCCATTGGGGCTGTATAATATGGCCCTATACTGCTACGGTGAACAAATAGCTAGCAACACTATGCGGCTGGCATTTTACAATCGTCTGGCAGTCAATATTGTTGTATGGACTTAGCCTAGAGGAGCAATGTACCCCATGGCCGACAAATTTGACGCTTATCGCGAAGCGCTAGTACTCGAAGAAACTACTATTTGGGGCGATGAATACGACCACTTGGAAGCGGGAGAAAAGGCATCCGTAGCTACTGCACTTCACGCCGACGCCGAGCAGTGTAGCGATTTAGCGTATGTCCGTACCTACACAGGGTTCTGTCGCCAAATCACCGTAACGCAAGAAGATCTACAACGAGTAAGTTCCTAAAACGAACTGACTCTACGATTGCGAGAAAGGCTCCTGCTGTGTCCGTTGAATCCACTACCGTATCTGTTGCACTAGCAGAACGCAGCTACGAGATCCGCATAGGCTCGGACAATCTCGCTGATATCGGGCGGTGGGTAGAATCGATTGGCGACATTTCACAAACCATCATCATTACCGATACCAATGTTCGCCAACTCTATTGCGAAACCGTCCTGCGAACCCTTTCACCGATCGACACTCGCATTGACATTATCACCGTACCAGCTGGCGAAGCAAGCAAGTCCATCCCCATGTACGAGGAGATATTGAATCAAATGCTGGCGCTGCAAGTAGATCGAAAGTCGTTAGTATTAGCACTCGGCGGTGGTGTCGTTGGCGACCTTGCCGGATTCGCAGCCGCCACCTTTGGCCGAGGCATCCGTTTTCTGCAAATCCCTACGACACTCTTAGCAACGGTTGATAGCAGCGTCGGTGGAAAAGTCGGTATTAATTTGCCTGGTGCCAAAAACATGGTCGGTGCATTTTGGCAACCACAAGGAGTGCTCATCGATGTCAATGTCTTGCAAAGTTTGCCCGAACGCGATTACCGAGCAGGGTTAGCCGAAGTCGTTAAATATGGCGTGATCCAAGATGTCGATTTTTTTGACAAGCTTGAGGCACAGGCCGATCTAATACTGGCTCGGGATCCCGTATTGATGCGCGATATCATTGCTCGTTGTTGTCAGCTCAAAGCCGAGGTAGTCGCTGAGGATGAACGCGAAACAACGGGACGCCGAGCGATTTTAAATTACGGCCACACATTTTGCCACGCACTGGAATCATGTACTGGGTACGGGCATTTCTTACACGGCGAAGCAGTCGCTATCGGTATGCTCTGTGCATCGCGTCTGGCCGAAAGCCTTGAGATGATTGACACCAGCATCACCCAACGACAATTCCAATTACTCACTAAATTTGAGTTGCCCACCGACGTGCCCACGGACCTAAGTCGGCGAGACCTTGTTGAGGCCATGCAGCATGACAAAAAAACCGAGCACGGCAAATTGCGTTTCATTTTACCGGTGGCGCTGGGTCAGGTGAAAATCGTCGATAACATCGACTCCAAATTGGTGGAAGCCGCTCTTAATTAACTTATTTTAACAACACCGTTACCTACCGCTGTCATAATATCCTCATGCGTAAATTAATTTCCTATCCTGCTGAACCACCCTTAGCTCAAAAACTGCATGCTTGGTTAGCCGTCAATCAAATCGATGCGCGGTGCAAGCAAGCTGGCGAGCAATGGGAAATATGGGTTCTCGATGAAGATCAACTTCCCGAGGCACACGAATTTGCTGCCACATTTAACAACAATCCGGATGACGCTCAATTTGATACAGTACTCAACGAAGCCAATAAAATTGAAGAGGAAAAAGACAAACTGCAACGAGCTCGTAAAAAAGAATCGCATAAACTTGAGCGACAACAGCAACGGCATCTTACTACGTCTAGCAAAAGCCTCACTCGGTCAATTATTATCCTCTGCTCCGTATTATTCGGTGCGTCGCTGGTCTTCCAAACTAGCGATGGTAATTTTATTCACGAATCTCTCGGCGTCGTCAGTACCAATTCCATGACGGAATCTTACAACGAACGCATTCGCTTGCGGCAAGGGTTGGACGGTGGCTCTTTTGGTGAGGCACAAAAAGATGTGGATAAGATCCTAGACAGTTCCTATAACTCACTGCGTCTCGAAGACATCAAACGCTTTCAACTGTGGCGGATGGTGACCCCTATATTCCTTCACCAATCTGGCGCTAGTCTGTCAAGCTTCTTGCACATCTTCTTCAATATGTATTGGCTGTTTGCTCTGGGCCTCGGGATGGAAAGGCACTTCGGTACGGGCAATTTCGCCCTCTTGATTCTCTTTACGGGCGTTATCAGTATTTTGTTACCGGCGATTTCTCCTGCCGGTGGAATCTTTGGTTTAACGGCTCTCAAGGGCGCCCCGGTCGTCGGTTTTTCTGGCGTCATCTATGGTATCATCGGCTTCGGTTGGATCAAAATGAAAATGCTGCCGCACTTGGGAACCATCATTCCCCCGTTTGTTCTCATCTTTATGATGATCTGGCTGGGCATCGGATTGGTTAGTCCAGAGGGTGGATTTTTTGGCGCTATCAGTCACTTGGCACACGCCGCTGGGTTGCTCGCTGGTGTTGCATTTGGATATGTCCACACTCAATTAGGTCACTAAAAGGGCAGTCATGGTTCAGGGCAAATATGTAATTATCGTGATCTTTGGGACCGCGCTTGCCATGGCCGTTTTTGCCTGGCAATTTCGCATCAGCGAAGGTGATGACGTGCTGGATTACTGGGGCGTAGAAGCCGCCAGCCTCCTGCGGCACGCTAAACGAGTCGAATTCCTTAAACTCGATTCCGTTGACGCGTTAGATTCCGCTGCAACACTCACCATTAACGGCACTCAGCAAAGTATTACTTCTGTCGAGGACATATCTTTGCGCAAAGGGCTCATCCACCCGCGCCACATATTTATTTTGGACCATACGTATCTCTGGGAAGAGTCTCCGCCTAAGGACATTCCAAACTGGCATTTTGCCCTCCGTTTTAGCGACGGGGACAAAGAAGCAACGCTCTTGTTTCACAAACAAAACCACGCAGTACAAATGCTCGACAACAATAAGCCATTAATCATGGGCCCTATGTTTGACAACTTCCTGGATTACCTCCAGCGCGAAGGCATTTATGGCATGATTCGTAACGAGGCCCAAACAACCTTATTAGAGCCGATAGAACAGTGACAGCGTGTTACGGCGATAATCAACACTTGGTTGATTTCCACATTCGTAATAATTGCATCAATTTTAGGCATCACCCAAACAATGCAGTAACCGGAGCAGCTTTGACAAGCTCACGGGGTTGATTGAGGTGATTGAATTGAATCGTATGGGGATTGATTCCAATGCTGTGATACATCGTTGCGAGCAATTCAATCGGATGCACCGGATCACTCAACGGCGCTGAACCTGTTTTGTCCGACTCGCCATGTACATAGCCGCGCTTAATTCCCGCACCAGCTGCGATCGCCGTATAACAGTATGGCCAATGGTCACGGCCATCATTGGTGTTGCTGTTACCGGATGTGCTAACGCCACGAATCGGACTGCGTCCAAATTCACCAATAGCGACAACCAGCGTATCTTCTAACATTCCACGCTCATCCAAATCCCCAATCAACGCGCTCAAACCCGAATCGAGCATGGGACCAGATTCGTTTTTCATCCGAGCGGATAAGCCAACATGAACATCAAACGAATGACGATCGGAGTTGGCAACTTTTGGCCAAATCACTTCAACCACTCGAGTCCCCGCGGCAACTAACCGCCGAGCTAATAAGCAGCTTTGGCCAAACGTAGTGCGACCATAACGATCACGAGTCGCCTCTGTTTCCTTGGATAAATCAAATGCGTCTCGAGCGCGGCCCGAACTAATCAGACTCATCGCGGATTCATAGTATTTATTGAGGCCATATTTTTCCGTCGCTCGATCAATCTGCGGCATCCCGCTGTTGATTAAATCTCGCAAACGCGAACGCCGGTTCAGTCGACCCATCGATACTTCTTTCCGCAATTGAAGATCATCAACATTAATGCGGTCCATTTTTGTTTGGTCTAAGTCACCACCGGGCGGGAAGAGGTAGTAAGGATCATAGGCTCGGCCTAAGAACCCAGCCGTTCCCGATTTGTTGACTACGTTACTTTCCTGCAATGGCCGTGGCATCATCACAAACGGTAACATGTCTTCTTCTGGTGGTTTGATACGGATAATATTCGAACCGAAATTGGGAAAGTCTTTTGGACTCGGAGGTTCAAGCTGACCGGATGGGCTTACTTTGTCAGCCGTATAGCCCGTATGTATTTGATAAATGGCAGCCGTATGATTAAATAAGCCAACTGGTGTGTAGCTCATCGAACGCACCATTGTCAATTTGTCGGTGACCTGAGCAAGTTTAGGCAAGTTCTCGGTCACATCCATCCCAGGCACTTTAGTTTTGATGCGCTTAAAGACACTGCGGACGTTATCCGGCACATCATCTTTAGGATCCCATAAATCCAAGTGGCTTGGACCGCCTTGCAAATAAACCAAAATAATACTCTTGGCTTTATTCCAACCGGGACCGCCACCCTCGGTAGCTTCTGCAGCTTGAGCTTTGATCTCCATCATCTGTCCCAGCGACATCCCTAACATCGCAGAACCGCCCACTCGCATAATATCTCGCCGAGTAACGCCTAGGGTTTTATCACAAAGATCTTTTCCAGCTTGTCCGGGAATACGTAACATTATTTTATTTCCAACTAAGGGGTCAATTTATAACTTTAGTCCGATAGGTGATCAACGAGCAAATCTACTGTTTACTAGGTGTGATCCAGCAGAAAATCACTTCCTACTATTGTAATTCGTATCACAATGCCCCGTCAATTGAATTATTTTCGTTGGTTGGGAGCGGATAACACGTTGTTAATTGTACTGCGCTCATGCGTTTTTTGTGAACGGCCTTGCTACAAACCGATCTTTTTCGGTACAAATCTCACACGAAGCCCCTAATTTAGGTACTAAGTGATCGATCAGTAACGACCAGACTTGCGCGAGACAGTGGTTATGAAACGACGACAGTTTTTATTAAAGGCAACACGTGGTGTGCACGTCACAACCATTGGGCTGTTGTTTTCACCGTTGATTCCAAGTCTTACTCCGCTACAGGCGGGTAAGAGCGCGCGACTCGTTGATCAACTAAGCGCTGGTCTAAAGGTTCGCAAGCCTGCCGAAAAATTATTTGTTGAGCGAGTGGTTCAATTGGTAGACAACAAGGTGCTCCCCTTATCAATGGTTCTCGGAGTTTTTCAATACGCTCGCAAGAAAGAGGACCGGTACCCCTTTTTCTACTTCCGCGAAGCGTTAAAAATAAGAGCTGCCAAAGAACTTGGTGTGAAGCTCTAGCCCTTTAAAGTTCCTCGTCGGCTATACTGTGTTGTTAGATCGCTTACGCGCCTTTTGTATATCGATGCATCGGCATCAGATTGTGCAATCATGAAGACACTGATCAAAAATGCTCAAGTCGTTCTCCCCGCTGAAACGGTACAAGTCGACGTCTTGCTTGATGGGCAATCTATCGCAGCTATCGATCCCGCGGTCACCGCGGAGGCAGACTCGATAATCGACGCGACGGGGCTGCATTTAATTCCTGGAGTGGTTGATGACCAGGTCCATTTCCGTGAACCAGGATTAACACATAAAGAAGATCTAGCGCATGCGAGCCGCGCTTGTGCCAAGGGCGGTATCACAACCTTTTTAGAGATGCCCAACACGATTCCCAATGCCATTAACCAACCGTTGCTAGAACAAAAGCTGGCATTAGGAGCCGAACATAGCTTAGTAAATTATGGCTTTTACATTGGTGCAACCGGCAACAACGTGGAAGATTTACGAACGGCAACACGAACCCCTGGGATTAAAATTTTCATCGGCTCGAGCACTGGTGACTTATTGGTTGACGGCCAAGATGACCTCGAGCGCATTTTTGCAGAAACCACTTTGCCGCTGACGGCGCACTGTGAAGATGAAACAACCGTTCAAGCGAATCGTCAGAAATGGTCGGACACCACTGACGTCCGCGACCATAGCCGCATTCGTGATCATGAAGCCGCCATGATTGCCACGCTACGCGCCATCGACTTGGCCCAGCGTCATGATCACCGTTTCCATGTCTTACATGTGTCCACTGGCGCCGAAGCCGATATGTTGTCCGCTACCGGCCCATTAATCACAGCCGAAGCCTGTCCGCATCATCTGTTTTTTAACGTTGACGACTACGCGCGACTTGGCACGCTGATTCAAATGAACCCCTCCATCAAAAACCGCGCAGATAACGATAGAATTTGGGCCGCCTTACACGCTGGGCGAATCCAAGTTATCGCCACAGATCACGCTCCTCATACGCTGCAAGAAAAACAAGAGCCCTATCCCTCGTCGCCGTCTGGGTTGCCAGCGGTGGAAAACGCCTTGGCACTGATGCTCAATGAAGTGCACCATCAACGGTGTACTCTGCAGCAAGTGGTAGCGTGGATGTGTGACGCGCCGGCGCGAGTGTGGGATATGATCGGCAAGGGTCGGATCGAAGTTGGATATGATGCCGATCTCGCACTAGTCGACTTAAAACGCGACCATGTGATTCGTAACGAAGAGCAAGAAACAAAGTGTGGTTGGTCCCCGTGGGATGGCGAAACACTCGTCGGTTCTTGTGTCCGCACTTGGGTGCTGGGTCATGAAGTCTACCGCGAAGGCGAATTTGATGTAAACCACCGAGGAAGCGAAGTGCAATATGACCATAGCCGCGGTGGCTATTGGGCCACGGAGTAAATAACCGCCACAGATTTACACTCGTTTGAGAAACTAATATCGATCTTGCAGCGCCTGCACGTCCATTTCTTCTTCGGTCAATGCTTCCATCGCTTTAACTGCTGCTTCGGCTGCTTGAATCGTCGTAATACAAGGCACGCCATGTTGCACAGCAGTCGCTCTGATTTTACCTTCGTCCGTCCGAGCACCTTTTCCATTGGGTGTATTCAAGGCCAACATTACATCACCATCGATTAAATAATCTATCAAGTTCGGATGTCCTTCGGCGATCTTTTTCACGCGCTGCACCGGGATACCCGCTTCTTCGATTCGAGCAGCTGTGCCCTCGGTCGCCATCAACATGAAGCCCATCGCGTGTAATCGCTTTGCCAATTCCTTGATCTGTTCCTTATGCCGTTCCGCTACACTCAGGAAAATATTCCCTTCTTTGGGTAATATGATTCCCGCGCCGAGTTGGCTCTTAGCAAATGCAATCGAGAACCGATCACTCGATCCCATCACCTCACCGGTGGACCGCATTTCTGGGCCCAAAATAATATCAACACCAACAAATTTGCGAAAAGGAAAAACGCTTTCTTTAACCGACACACAACTCGGTATCGGTGCGGACTCAATTCCCAACTCGTCAAGTGTTTTGCCCGTCATGACTTGAGTGGCAATTTTGGCTGCAGGGAAACCTGTAGCCTTCGCGACAAAGGGGACGGTACGACTAGCCCGTGGGTTGACTTCAAGCACATAAACCACTGGCTGATCGTCTTCCTTTTTGACAGCAAACTGAATATTCATCAGGCCAACCACTTTTAATTCCATTGCCAACGCAACCGTCGCTCTTTTAATTTCTTCAACAACCGGGCCCTGCAAACTGTACGGTGGTATTGCACAGGCCGAATCGCCCGAATGAACACCCGCTTCTTCTATGTGTTCCATGATGCCGGCGACAACGACTCGTTCACCATCACAAATTGCATCGACATCGACTTCTGTTGCATCTTCTAAAAAGCTGTCGATTAAAACTGGTTGCCCTTGGGCCACAACAAAAGCTGCTGCTACATAGCGATCTAGTTGAGTCATGTCATAACAAATCTCCATCGCTCGACCACCCAGCACGAAACTTGGCCGAACCAATACCGGAAATCCAATCTCGGCAACTTCGCGACGCGCTTCATCCATCGTACGAGCAATCCCGTTAGCGGGCTGTTTTAATTCCAATTTGTACAACAGCCGTTGAAATTTTTCGCGGTCTTCAGCGGCTTCAATCGTATCCACGGATGTACCGATAATCGGGAGCCCAGCGTTCTGCAGTCCACGAGCAAGATTTAATGGCGTTTGACCGCCAAACTGAACAATCACTCCATCGGGCTCAATGTAATCAGCAATGTTCAATACATCTTCGGTTGTCAGTGGCTCAAAAAAAAGTATATCGCTAGTGTCGTAATCGGTACTAACCGTTTCTGGGTTGGAGTTGACCATGACGGATTCAATACCCATTTCACGCAGAGCAAAACTAGCGTGGCAACAACAATAGTCAAACTCAATCCCCTGCCCGATGCGATTGGGCCCGCCTCCAAGAATCATTATTCGCTGTTTACTCTCAGATTTGCCCGGAGCTTCATTCTCGTCTTCGTATGTCGAATAATAATAGGGTGTGTACGCTTCAAATTCTGCTGCACATGTATCTACCGACTTGAAGACAGCGACTACGCCTAAATCTTTTCGCCACTGACGAATATCGATTTCATTACTATCCAGCAAAGTGGCAAGTTGACGGTCCGAATAGCCAAACTGTTTGATCTTCTTTAACGTCGAGGCATCAATGGCTTCACAGCTACCCAAGGCAATAATGCTCTCTTCCATTTCTACCAGCTCATATAATTGATCCAGAAACCACGGATCAATTTTAGTGAGGGCGAACAACTGTTCTGGGGTATAGCCGCTTTTAATCGCGTAACGCAAATGCCAAACTCTGTTTTCATTTGGCACAGACAGCTTGGCGCGAATCTCTTCGTCGGATGGCTGTTCCTCGGTGCCCCACAAATCTTTACCATCACAGCCAAAACCGAAATGTCCTGTTTCAAGTCCCCGCAGCGCCTTTTGAAAAGACTCCTTAAACGTGCGGCCGATTGCCATCGTTTCGCCAACACTTTTCATTTGAGTAGTCAGAGTGTCATCCGCTTCTGGGAATTTTTCAAAAGCAAACCGCGGGATTTTCGTTACGACATAGTCGATCGTAGGTTCAAAACAGGCGAGTGTTTCTCGTGTAATATCATTTTTTAGTTCATGCAAGGAATATCCAATTGCCAGCTTTGCAGCGATCTTAGCAATCGGGAAACCGGTCGCTTTACTAGCTAGCGCACTCGATCGACTCACCCGCGGATTCATCTCAATAACAATCATTCGGCCATTTTCTGGATCGATGGCAAATTGAATGTTCGAACCCCCTGTTTCCACACCAATTTCACGGATGACAGCTAGCGATGCATCTCGCATCCGTTGATATTCTTTGTCCGACAGTGTCTGAGCGGGGGCGACCGTAATGGAGTCGCCGGTATGAACGCCCATCGGATCAAAATTTTCGATGCTACAGATAATGACAACATTATCGGCATGGTCTCGCATCACTTCCATCTCATACTCTTTCCAACCAATGATGGATTCTTCTACGAGCACTTCGGTAACCGGAGATTGGTCGAGACCATCGCGCACTAGTACATCAAACTCTTCTCGGTTGTAGGCAATTGCCGAACCAGATCCGCCCATAGTAAAGCTGGGGCGAATAACCGCTGGCAATCCGATCGTATCCAAAAAACCACGAGCATCTTCAATGGCCTTCACTGTTTTGCCAACACAAACATCCAAGCCAATTTTATTCATGGCTTGTTTAAATTGTTCGCGGTCTTCAGCTTTCGCGATCGCGTCAATCCGCGCACCTAGTATTTCAACATTATATTTTTCAAGCACGCCTTCGCGATCGAGATCCATCGCAAGATTCAGACCCGTCTGTCCGCCGAGCGTAGGAAGTAACGCGTCAGGGCGTTCTTTGGCAATAACTTTTTCGGCAATTTCCCAGGTTAACGGTTCTATATAAGTACGATCTGCTGACGCTGGATCCGTCATGATTGTGGCGGGGTTTGAATTAATTAATACAACTTCATACTCTTCTTCACGCAACGCTTTGCAGGCTTGTGTTCCCGAGTAATCAAATTCACACGCTTGGCCGATAATAATCGGACCCGATCCAATGATCAATATTTTTTTTAGGTCGTCGCGTCGTGGCACGCTAGTTAATTCTTTCTATGTTCTCAACGAACACCCTAATGTGGTTTTTGGAAAGTAACTACAGAACAAATCCCTGCTGCGTTGTAATGCGGTATCTTTGACAGCAGGGAAGCGATCTCAGTTCGTGTATAAAATTTCCTGATTTTATCCCCCCGCCGCCCTTTTTCGCAAGTGGCACGCCTGTTGAATTGTCATAATTTAGAAGTATTCCACCGTTATCTCAATCATTTGTGGCGTTTCTCAGCGAACCTTGATTACTTTTGACACAATCAATATTTATTGACAGTCATCAGTGCCGTCTCTAGCATAGGAAGACATGCGAAAGCAAACACTCTGCTTTCAAGCACTTTTCCGTTGGACGTATTTATTACATTTAACACAACAAGAAGAATCAAACCCTGTGGACAGTCCCTCCCGATCCGGTGTCTTTGACGCTGCTGCTGATAATCGTGTTGCTTCGTTTACCGAAAGCATTAGTTTTGATGCGCGGTTATATAGCTACGACATCCTCGGCTCAATTGCCCATGCGAAGATGCTTCAGGAAATCGGGATACTTACTGCCGATGAAGCCGTTGCTATCGAAACAACCCTACTTGAAATAAAAACAAAAATAGAAGTTGGTGACTTTCAAACTAATATCGCACTCGAAGATATCCACATGCACATCGAGGCTTTATTAATCGACGAGCTAGGCGATGTTGGCAGAAAACTGCACACCGGCAGAAGTCGAAATGATCAAGTCAGTACCGATTTCCGATTATGGGTACGAGCTGCCCTAGACAATGTCGATCAACTGCTGCTCAACCTCCAGCAAGCCTTCGTCAACCGCTGCGGCGACGACCATGATGTGATCCTGCCTGGGTACACACATTTGCAACGAGCGCAGCCTATATTGGCCTCACACTATTGGCTGGCTTATTGTGAAAAACTGCAAAGGGACCGACAACGAATCGCGGACTGTCGCAAACGAGTCAATGTATCGAGCCTAGGCGTGGCCGCTGTCGCTGGAACCTCCATCCCAATCAATCGGGACACAACAGCTGAGCTTTTGGGATTCGAAGGTGTTGCGGCAAACAGCCTTGATGTCTCCAGCGACCGAGATTTTGTGCTGGAGTCTGCTTTTGTGCTTTCCACTATCGCAATTCACTTAAGTGGTTGGGCTGAGGAATGGATCCTTTGGAAAACCGCCGAGTTTGATTTTATCGACTTGCCACACGAATTCTGTACGGGCTCATCCATCATGCCCCAGAAAATCAACCCCGATATTCTAGAGTTGATCCGCGGGAAAACTGGGCGGGTCGTCGGGTCGCTGCAAACACTGTTGATAATCCTCAAGGGGCTACCATTAGCGTACAACCGTGATCTGCAAGAAGACAAGCCGGCGTTATTCGATGCGTTTGATACTATAACGGCCTGCCTTGATATCGCAGCGCCATTAGTAGCAGGTGCGTCGCTTAACCGAGAAAAAATTGCCGCTAGCCTTGATAAAGGCTTTCTGGATGCAACAACCTTAATGGAATATTTAATCCTGCGAGGAACTCCCCAGCGGACTGCACACCACCTGATCGGTTCGCTTGTTGCCGTCGCGACTAAGCAAAATGTCGCGTTAAAAGACCTTCCGCTCGAGGAGTTCCAAAAGCTAGACGCTGATTTGGACGAAGACATATATGGAGTACTAGGTGTTCAGAATGCAGTTGCTGCGTTTACGAGCTTTGGTTCTACCGCTCCGGATCAGGTCGCTGCTCAAATCACCGCCTGGAAAGAGCGATTAGGGCTTTAGATTACCCTATAGTTATAGCCATTTTACTGTTTGCTAAAACGCCTAGCTCCATTTAAATGCCATCCATATCTGGATTGGTTATGATGTATAAAAATAGGTTAACTAGGTAATGCAAGTGATATTTATCGATTATTCACGTTCGGGCCGCCTTTCTAAGACACTTGGCAAATTCTTTTTCGGCTTTTTTTTCCTTGCCAGTTTCTTAGCGCTTGCGCCTCTGGCTGTGCTTGCTCAAGCCAACCCGTTTGGAGGCCCCGCAAAACCAGCCGTACCTAACAATGCCGCTACAAACCCCCAGCCTGCCCCGACGCTTAACCTTAGCCTCGACCCCAATCTTATCATTCGCCGTTATGGTGACCTGCGTCCCGGTACACCAACAGAATTAGCCCAGGCTATCCTGATTTGCACTCAAATATCTCGAACCGATATTACTCGAATTTTTATCCAAGACTTTGAAAAACTAAACGTCTCAGCAGCTCAAGCATCCGCAGTTCAAAAACTGCTTGGCTCTGCCTTTTTGTTTGAATTATCACTCAACCCAAAAATTCAACCAGAAGGTTCTCGATTTGCAGCTATCGTGAACAAAGGCGCTCTCGCCTACATGCGAGATGATACTCGTGTTAAATCTCTCATTGCCAACTTAGCGAGCACTGACAAACTAACACGAGTTCGCGCTCGTGACACGTTCAAAACCTTAGACATGGGAGCAGCGGTGCTGCTCGGTGCTGCTCTTGGCGATCCTCAATACAGCGAAAGCTACCAAGAAATCCAACGGGCCATCATTGGCATGGGCAATGTTGCTGTCGAACCTATCATTGGCTACTTGGATGTGTCTGACGAACAGCATCAAGCGCGAGTGATTGAAGTGCTCGGACACCTCGGTGCTACGCGTGTGGCTGATCAGCTTGTGTCTTATGCCGTTTTAGAAGCCCCTGATTCCATTCTAGGTGCAGCAGCCCGACGGGCTTTAATACAGCTCGTTAAAACATTGCCTACTAAACAAGATGCCATGGCATACTTGCAACAGCAATTGAATCGAGCGCTCAGTGGTGATTTAATGCTGCCTGTTGATGAATTCAACCGCGTCACCTTGTGGACATACGATGAGGAACAAGCTCTCGTCGCTCCCACGACACATGATGCTCGAGTCGTCGCGGCGGTATTAGCCACACGAATTTCCAAAAACCTATATAGCCTTGACATTGCAAGCACTCAATATAAACGTCAGTTTCTGAGAAGCGTCTTAGCCTCCAGCAAAGTTCTTAATGGTATAAGTCAGCCTTTAGCTGGCGGAACGCTGCAGTTGGTAAGCCAAGAATCACCGGCATACGTATTATCGCTGTTAGAACACTGTCTCGAGGAAGAAAATTATCCTGCTGCTGTAGGGGCTGCTGAGGTATTAGGGGCCATTGGTAGCGAGGCGCTGGTTTATTCCCCATCGGGGAAACCCACGCCGCTTGTTGGATTGCTCAACCACCCCAACCGTCGCGTGCGATTTGCGGTGGCTAGTGCTATCTTCAAAATCAATCCTCAACGAGCGTTTCCTGGCTGTACATTTTTAAGCGAGGCTGCTGGGCATTACATCAAAACAGCAGGGACTCGTTCCGTGCTAACGGGCGACGTGAAGCCCGAGCGTAGTCAAACATGGTCTGGATTATTGGCACAAATCGGCTTCAGTGGTGACCGCGCCAAGAGTGGCCGCGACCTTGTGCGAATGGCCCAACAAAGTGCTGACTATGAATTCATCATGATTGGCGAGTCAATTGCTGGCCCTCATATCAATGATGTCGTTTATATGTTGCGGCATGACCCGCGGACTGCTGGGATACCGATTGGGATCGTTGTTCATGATCTATCTATTGGCCGAGCAAATCCGATTGCCGCGGTCGATCCTTTGACTTTTGTTCTTACCGAACCCGTTTCCGCAGAAGGGTTGCTACATCAAACTCGGCCCTTGTTATTGACTGCGAAGTATCAAGAAATCACCCCCCCTGAGAGGCTCGCTCAAGCTAAGGTCTGTTTGACGTGGATTGAAAAAGTGTTAGCCAATCAGAAGCAATTTGAGTTTTTCAATGTCCAGCGACAACAACAAGCCATTATTAATGCGCTGTTTGTTCCGCCCCTTAGCAAGCACGCGGCCACGGCCCTAGCCTACATTGGGTCCGATAAAGCCCAGCGAACCTTAGCGATATTTGCTAGTCAGGATTCCGAAATTCTCAACAATCGTGTGCATGCGGTTACGGCCCTACAACAGAACTTGCAACAGTATAAAGTTTTGTTAACTCGCGCTGAGATACTCAAGTTGTATGACCTCTACAACAAAAGCTTGGCGTCACCTCAGGAAAACATTGATGTCCTCTCTGACATCCTTGATGCCATTGAGTCGCCCACAAAAACCGCCACTGCAAAACCATAAACCTGCTTGTCCACGATATGAATAAAGCCGGTTACTGCCACAATTGCATATGTGAGCTTTTAATAGCCCAACAATCATTGATGTATTGGTCACTTGGATCGTTAACCACCGGCCAAAGATAACCAGATAATCATGGCGACACTTGAGCCTAATGGACAATTTGACGATTCTGGCGAACAACGCCCCCGCTCAGCGCTAGAGATATCGGGTGATTCAACGCCCCTAGGCGGCCTTATTGGCACGAGCTTAGCGATGCGAAAGGTCTATCAACTCACTCGCAAAGTTGCTAAGAGTGATGCCTCGGTGTTATTACTTGGTGAAACCGGCACTGGAAAAGAATTGATTGCCACGGCTATCCATCAATTGAGCCGGCGTTCAAACGGGCCCTTCGTCAAAGTCAATTGTGGGGCCTTGAGTGAGAGCTTATTAGAGAGCGAGCTTTTTGGGCATGTCCGCGGCTCATTTACCGGAGCTGTTAATAACCGCACTGGACGATTTGAAGCTGCCCATTCGGGGACAATTTTTCTGGATGAAATCAATTCTACATCCCTGGAATTACAAGTTAAATTGCTGCGAGTGTTACAGGAACGCGAGTTTGAACGTGTTGGTGATACACAAACAGTCAGTGTCGACACTCGTGTAATTGCCGCCAGTAATCGTGACTTAATGAGCGAAGTCCGAGCTGGAAATTTTCGTGAAGATGTCTATTGGCGATTGAATGTGGTGCCTGTTGAAATTCCTCCGCTGCGAGACCGCCTAGAAGATATCCCTCAACTGCTTACTTTTTTTCTGCAACAATATAACGAAGTTAATGACCGCTACGTTGTTCATATCCAGCCCGCGGTGATCGAGGCGATGCAGCAATACACTTGGCCTGGAAATGTCCGGGAGCTGCAAAACTACGTCGAGCGGGCAGTGGTGTTGGCCAACGGAGATGAATTTACAACTGACTTATTGCCACCATCGGTCTTATCCAATCAACCCGAACAATTATCTGGTGATGGCGACGCGAGCGAAGATCTGGCTGGTTTATCTTTCCGGACGGTACAGCAGGGATTGCGGGAGCTAGCTGACAAAGAGGGAAACTTGCACAGCGAAATCGTCGATCGCATCGAGCGGGAACTCATTCAACAGGTTCTGGCTGCTTGCGGCGGTACGCGAACCAAAGCCGCCATTCAGCTTGGTATTAACCGCAATACGCTTCATAAAAAGATCAAAGACCTGCGGATTGACGAGTAAAACACAGCGCGATTTTTCTGACTCCCCGCGCAAAAACCGGCAAATAATCGCAATTACCGCTGTAATCCTATCGTTCTCCTAGGAACACATTGATTCATCTTCGCCCAATTTGATTTTTGCACCCATTTGCGGTTCGCAGCCGCCATTAAGTGGATAAAATAAAATAATTCACATAGTTTGGAGTGCTGTGTTACTGGGCCATGGAACAGGCTTGCCTCTCTCATTTAACGGGTCGTTAAGTAAATTATTTCCATGCTCAATATAATCGCTATGGCTGAATGGTTAACGCGCATTTCACTGTCATGTTTTGCGCTTAGCTACCTGATTGCCTTGCTGCTAGAAATCTCTCGGTTATTTTACCGAGTCTCGGTGCGCAGCGTCGTTATTTTCACAATGATGCTCGCCGGTATTTTTGCGCACATCATTTATTTATGGGATAAGTTCCAATCTGACTTTTCTGGCGGAACGCCATTGGCGCGTTGGTATGACTGGTGCCTCGTCATCTCACTAGCACTTGCTATTACCTACACGATTGTCGCTTTACAACGAGTGCGGCATTCCGTCGGAATATTTTTTTTGCCGGTAATTTTAGGTTTGATTCTGTTCGCTGTTTCCATTGAGGACCGCCAACCGTTTTCTGCCCAAGAACGTGGAGACGTGTGGGGCATGACTCATGGCATTAGTTTGTTGGCTGGCACGGTCTCAATGGCGATCGCGTTCACGACAGGGCTAATGTACTTGGTCCAAGCTTCACGTCTTAAACGTAAGTTGCCGCCCCAAGCCGGATTTAGGTTGCCATCGCTTGAGTGGCTGCAAGTCTGTAATCGCCGTAGTCTGTTTTTAGCAACCGGACTTATTATGATCGGCTTATTTTCCGGCATCATCATGAACATGCTATTTGAAAATGAACTTAAAGATATTGTTCCTTGGGATGACATGGTTGTGATTTCCTCTTCGGTCTTGTTGTTGTGGTTAATCGTTGTTTCCGTTTTTGAAATGCTTTATCGCCCTGCTCGCCAGGGTAGAAAAATCGCTTATTTAACCATAGCCAGCTTTCTTTTCTTGATCATGGTTTTGTGTTTTGTGATTTTTGGGCAACACGCTGAAGCGCCAATTGTCGCCATCATGTGGTCTGGGGGTGGTGTATGAGAGTGCAGATGATTGGCTGTAGCCATCACACCACCGACGTTACCTTCCGAGAAAAACTCGCCTTTCAGCCTACCCAAGCGGCAGCGGCCTTAGAGCAAATGCGCAGTCTCTTTCCGCGGACTGAGGCCGTTTTGCTATCGACCTGTAACCGAATGGAAATCTATACCGCTGCTGAAGATGAAGCCGATTGTCCGACAGCGGAACAGTTGATTAACTTTGTTGCAGAGTTTCATGGCTTAGTTCCGCAAGATATCGCCGTCGAATTACATAACTTAAGTGGTGAAGAGGCGGTCCGACATTTGTTTTCCACCGCAGCAAGCCTCGATAGCATGGTTGTTGGCGAAGCCCAGATTCTATCCCAAATTAAACAAGCCTATGATTTGGCAAATGCTGGTGATAGTACCGGACCCCTAACACATAGCACATTCCAAGCAGCTATTCGAGTTGCGAAACGAGTGCAAAACGAGACCAGCCTGCACGAAAAACGGATTAGTATTCCCTCCATTGCCGTAGCGGATTATGCCAGTCAATTTTTCGAACGGTTTGATGACAAGCTTGTCCTGATAATTGGCGCCGGTGAAATGGCCCAAGAAACCCTGACCTACCTCGTTGATAAAAACGTCGGCAGAATAGTTATCGTTAATCGCAGCCGAGAACGAGCAGATCAACTGGCCAAACAAACCGGCAGTGAGGCCGCCGATTGGGATCAACTTGAGAATTTATTGGCCGAAGCCGATTTGGTTGTCAGTGCAACCGCGTCAAGCGAACCGGTTGTTACGAGCGATATGTTTCACCGAGTGGTTGAGAAACGCTATCAACGCCCCATCTTTATTTTAGATCTGGCTGTTCCCCGTGATTTTGATAACGCGATTTCTGAACTCATTAATGTGTATCTTTATTCCATTGATGATATTCAAGCGGTTTGTGATGCTAACCTTGCGTCTCGCCAGTTGGAGTGGCCCAAGGCTGAGAAGATAATCGCTGAAGAAACGGATATATTTATGAAGGTCTTGTTTCAACGAATTACAGGGCCTTGGATTGGTCGGCTAAAACAACAGGCAAATGAAATCAAAGAGGCTGAGCTACAGCGTCTACAAAACAAGCTTGGTGATTTAGTGGCTGACCCGACTGTCGCCAAAGAAATTGAAATCACGCTCGATCGCCTAGTAAACAAACTGCTACACCCACCACTAGAATCTCTACGCGAAGATGTTTCTCCTGACACTGGTGCGGGTCTGCTAGACGCACTCAAAAAACTCTTTCAACTTAAAGATTAATACGCGATTAAGCAGGTAGGGCCTACGCCCATGCTCCCGAGGCTATTGCATTGCGGGTAGCGGAATTTCCATCGCCGGCAAGTCATCAATGGACCCTAATCCGAATAACGCTAGGAACGTTCTAGTTGTGGCGTATAAATAGGGCCGGCCTAGTTCTTCGCTGCGTCCTGCAATTCGAACAAGGTCACGTTCCAGAAGTTGGCGAATCACCTCGCCACACCCAACTCCACGAATCGCTTCAATTTCTGCTCGCATGACCGGTTGCCGATAAGCAATAACCGCTAGTGTTTCAATCGACGGCGCGGAGAAGCGTTGCGGGGCTATGGTGTGTTCTAATCGCTTAAGCCAACCTGAAAACACTGGTCGGCTCATCAATTGATAGCCTCCGGCAACCTGTTCGATTCGGAAGGCACAGTTGGTTTTATCGTATTGTTTGTTGAGTTGTTCTATCAGTCGTCGCGCCTCTTTGCCATTATGTAAACCCGCATATTGCACTAGTTTTGTCGTGGTAATCGGCTCGCGCGCTATAAAAATAACCCCTTCGGTGATTTGCATTAACGACTGGACATCTTCTTCGCTGCGAAGTTGAGTGGGAGCTGTAGCTTGTTGTTGCCGCAAACGGCTATTTCGCCGACGAATAATCCGGTTGATAGGGGATCTTAAGCGGTTTAATTTGTGCTTTGATTTCATCTAAAAATCGCTTGGGAAACGTGGTTGCCTCCGCAGATATTACCCTGTAGGCAGTAATTGATGAAAGGCGAGTTATTTATCCCATAAAATATCTGTGCCCTATATGTGACGTTTTCAATCAAACCGACTAAACTGACGAGCATGAAAACTATTTACTTTGACAACAACGCCACGACTCCGGTTGCCGACAAGGTCGTCGAAACATTGGTCAGCACATTGCAACTGGAGCTCAAAAACCCTGCGAGCCAACATGAGCTAGGACGGCAAAGCCGTAAGCAATTAGAGATAACCCGTGAACAAGTTGGGGGCTTGTTGGGGTGCAATCAAGAAGGATCCGACGAAGATATAATTGTCTTTACATCAGGTGGAACCGAAGCAAATAATTTGGCATTGCTCGGTATTTGTGCGTCTTTTCCTCAACGTGGTCGGTTGATTATTTCTGGCATTGAACACCCTAGCGTTTCAATGGTAGCGGAAATGTTGGAAAAAGATGGTTGGGATTTACAGGTGGTCAATGCCCTGTCCAACGGTAAAATCGACCTTGACCACCTAGGGTCTCTGCTGGATGACGAAACGAAACTCGTGTCGGTGATGCTTGCCAACAACGAGACCGGCGTCATTCAACCAATCTCTGATGTGGTAACTCTATGCAAAAACCATGGTGCTTTAGTACACACAGATGCTATTCAAGCAGTTGGAAAAATTAAGGTTGATTTTCAGCAATTGGGCGTGGACGCCTTGTCTCTATCCGCCCATAAAATCCATGGTCCGGTTGGGGTTGGCGCCCTGTTAATCAAAAACGACTGCCCAATTACACCTGTTTTACATGGTGGATTCCAGCAAAACGGATTGCGGCCCGGTAGTGAAGCGTGCCCACTGCCAGTTGCACTTAGTAAAACACTTGAACTCTATCTCGACCAACACGACGCTAATCTCTCTCAATTGCTGGATCTGCGAACACGGCTTGAGAGTGGGATTCTAAGTCTGTTTCCTGCTGCCATTGTTGTTGGGCAGGAGTCCCCGAGGCTACCGCAAACCACCTGTATTTCTTTTCCTGGAGTAGACCGGCAGGCGTTAATGATGGCCCTAGATGTTGCTGGGGTCTGCTGTAGTACCGGATCTGCCTGCGCTTCGGGGTCTAGTGAACCCTCGCCCGTGTTAATCGCAATGGGGCTACCTGAAGATGTGATCGAGGGTGCGATTCGCTTCAGCTTGAGTAGATTCAACACACCAGCGGAAGTGGACACTGTCATCGAGATATTGTCTGAGATTTTACCACTTTTGTCCGAGTAACAATTCATCTAAATTTCACCCTGTCACTGCTCGATAATGGTGGCAAAAAACCTTATAATAAAACCTGCTGCAGAGGCGATTGTTTTTTATCTTTTGCCTTGTTTCTCTTCATCTTTTTTTGGTTGGCTTTAGCTTTGGCAAACGTCTTTTCTATCCCGATTTCCCCCTCTTCTGCCGCCTCTACTACGGGCGAGCAGTTGGAGTTATTCCCGCAAGAGCATCAAGGCTCTGCTGGGTTGGGTGAATTTATTTTTGGGAATGAAAACGCAGTATTACAATCTGTGCTGCAATCTGTATTAGACCAACGTTTTGCCGATAGTCCGCTCGTTTTATATGGTGACCGAGGAACCGGAAAAACCGCCCTCAGCCACGCCTTCTTAGTCCAATGGAGGTTAAGGCACACTAGCTTAAAGTCGCTGCACACTAACGGGATCGACTTTGCCCGCGAACACGCTCGGGCAGTGCATACCCACTCACTTCCAAGTTTTCGCAAGAAATACTTTTCCTTTGATCTGCTTGTAATTGATGATATTCAAGTCTTAAAAACAAGGACTTCCGCTCAACAAACACTCAGCTTGATCATTGATACTTTTTGTGAACAGGGCCGTATGTTGATCGTGTGCACAGACGAGTTGCCGCTTGAGTCATCCGGTTTAGACGCCCGTTTGGCAAGCCGCTTGATGGGTGGTTTGCAGGTACAAATTGCAGCGCCTGGTGAAGCTGCCCGCGAAGAACTTGTTCGCTTACTGTCGGATCAACATGGTGTTGTTTTAGACAGCGCGACACAAAAGTCTCTTATCTACGAGGTCGGCCCAACCGGACCCAAACTCAAAACCGTACCGGAAATGAGGAGCGCTGTCTTACGACTTCGAGCTCAGGCAGATCTTGAGGCTCGAGATATTTGCCGCAGTGATGTTGAGCGGTTTTTTGCTGATGACCCAAAAAACTCTTTGCTGAGTCTACGAGATATTGCCATGGCTGTTTCACGACGCCTAAACATCCGCCTGTCAGACATGAAAAGCTCTTCCCGCCGACGTTACGTTGTTCGCGCTCGTAATATTGCCATATACCTGTGCCGCCTACATGCAAATAAAAGCTATCGCGAAATCGGCCTGTACTTCGGTCGCCGCGACCACTCCACCATTATGCATGCCTTTAACAAAACAAAATCTGATCTTGCTTCCGATAATTCTGTTCGGCTCGTCGTCGAAGAGGTTAACACCAAGTTATCGGTTAAACTAAACCCACGAGCAAATGGCTGAATTGTGAACTTCGATGTTCATGTGAGTGCTGGTGGAAAAGATGTCGGCCGCTTGTTTCCTCTCACCTGTTAGTTTTTAGCCACTGAGCATAGACTTATTGGTTATCGACATTTTAATCAAATCACTGACTGCCATTGGCTGTTGAATAAACGTTCCCTCAATATCTTTTCCACCGCCAAAACATGTCATATTATTTCGGTTTTACCCTTAAATAATCGTATAAAAGGTGTTCGTTGGTTCGCTTTGTTTACACTGCTTCGCCAGTTGCTTCTACTACTACTTTTTATTTAATTAATATATATATCATCACCTTACAACCGTTAACCAACGCCCCATAGAACGTCAAAGGACTCACAATGAAATTTACTTTTGATCGCGAGATGATGCTATCATCCTTTCAGCCCGCCGCTGCGGTTGCTCCTAGTCGTAGCCCCAAACCAATCTTGCAGTCGGTCAAGCTCATCTGTACGGAAAGCGAAAGCATATTGATGGCCACCGACACAGAGGTGGGGGTGCGGATTGGTGTTGAAGGGATCAACATCGAAGTGCCTGGGAGCATTGTCTTGCCGGTAGAGTTGTTTGGTCAAATTTTGCGAGAGTGTACCGATGAATCGCTTACCGTCGAAGTCAAAGACACGGAGATATCGGTAGACGGTGATACGAGTTCGTATAAGATACCTTCGCAAAACCCAGATGAGTTTCCCGATGTTTCCAGCGTGGATAATGATTCGTACTTGGAAATATCAGCCCGGTTAATGTCCGAGTTGATCAAACGAACGTTCTTTGCAACTGACAGCCAAAGCAGCCGCTACGCTTTAGGGGGGCTGTTGCTAGAGCTCGATGGCAGCAACTTAATCGCTGTTGGTACAGATGGACGTAGATTGGCAAAGATGCAGGGACCTGTGGAGATCCATGGCAGCGTAGAACTGGGCAGTTCCTCGACAATCGTGCCTACCCGCTCGATGACCTTGATTTCCCGGGCTATCGTTAATCCAGACGCAACCGTCAAGATTATAGTCAACGAGAATCAAATCGTATTCGTCAGCGATAAAATAACGCTAACTTCTCGGTTAGTAGAGGGTCGCTATCCGAAATGGAAAGATGTTTTTCCAAGTACCTCGGAAACGAAATCGATAGATATTGGTTCTGGAGATATGCTTTCCAAGCTTAAGCAAGCAGCGATTGTAGCCAACGACGATAGCCGAGGGATCAATTTTACGTTTGCTAATGGCACTCTTACGATGGATGCCCAGGCGGCGGAAAGAGGGCAATCTCACACGGAAATGCCCATTGCCTATGAGGGTGAAGAGATATCAGTGACGATGGATCACCGCTATGTATCGGATTTTCTAAAAGCACTAGACGCGACGAGCCAATTCTCAATTTTTATTGAAAACGCCCAAGCAGCAGTGCTGTTTACCACCGAAGACGGCTATTCGTATATCATCATGCCTCTTGCGACAGACAGGTAAAAGCAAACTGGATGATAGATAAATCAAAAGCAGAACAGTTTTTATTGGACGACCTAAAGAACAAGCAACGATATATACCGCTGCCAGCAAAAATGGATCGCTTGGTGAGCGAGTTATTAACTAGGAGAGGATATGCCCGAGTCAAAGCTGCTTCTCAATTAGCTGATGTCTGGGGAGATGTCGTAGGAGAACGGATGGCGGGAATGACGATAGCAGGAACAATTCGCCGAGGGATGCTGGAAGTGACTTGTAAAAACTCCGCGGTGATGCAGGAACTGGCATTTAAAAAACATTCACTAGTAACCGAGCTGAATCAAAAAATGGGCAGTCAGGCAAACCAACAAATACAGGATTTAAAACTTCGAGTAGCCGCAACGTAATCAAGGCACCATCAACTGGAACCAATACAAAATAACGCTCACAGCGTATGACGGGCATAGAAAAGGGACTGATATTAGATGAGTGATAGTAATAAAACCAACGAAACCAATGAATACGGCGCTGATAATCTACAGCACCTCTCTGACCGAGAGCACGTACGCAAACGACCAGGGATGTATATAGGTGACACATTTAACCGCGGCCTACATCACTTGGTTTATGAAGTCGTCGACAATTCGATAGACGAAGCCATGGCGGACTATGCATCATTAATCAGCGTAGTTATTAACCCAGACGGAAGTATTACGGTAGAAGACGATGGCCGAGGAATACCTGTCGAGAAACACGAGGCACTATCGGAAGAATTTGACAGAGAGGTGTCCACGCTTGAGGGAGTGATGACAGTTCTAAAGTTTGGTGGAAAGTTCGACAAAGGGGCATATCAAACTTCCGGTGGACTGCACGGTGTCGGCGTGACAGTGGTAAACTTTTTGAGCCAATGGTGTAAGGTTGAAGTCGGCAGAGACGGCTATATCCACCGTCAAGAATATGAATATGGCGACCCGGTGGGACTGGTTAAACGTGGTGAAAAGTCTAATAAAACAGGGACAAAAACGACATTTAAGCCAGACGGCGATATTTTTGAAACCACAAAATATCAATTTGATATTCTAGCGAAAAGGATGCAGGATCTAGCGTTTTTGAATAGAGGCATAACGATCGAAATTACCGATGAGCGGTCTGATCAAAAAGAAAGCTACTGCTATGAAAATGGAATTATCGACTTTGTACACCACTTAAATAGAGCTAGTGATGTCTTGCACGAAGATGTCTTTTACATCGAAGGCAACGAGACGATCGAAGAAGGTAACGACATAGGCTATGAAATAGCATTGCAATATACAAACGATTATACAGAGCACCTGCACTCGTATGTTAACAACATCCACACACACGAAGGCGGCACGCATGAAACAGGTTTTCGCAAAGCTCTGACGCGAGTGTTAAATGCATATGGCCTGAAGGAGAAAATACTAAAAGACAACAAGGAAGTTCCCACCGGTGATGACGTCCGCGAGGGAATGACGGTTATTTTGTCAGCCAAAGTTGCCCACCCTCAATTTGAAGGACAGACGAAAACGAAACTGGGCAACCGTGAAGTCGAGTCAGTTATTTCATCAAACTTTGGCAAAGCACTGGAAAAATACCTAGAAGAGAATCCCAAGAACGCGCGGATCATTATTCAGAAGGGGATCATCGCGATGGAGGCTCGAGAAGCCGCCAAGAAGGCCCGTCAGTTGATGCGCAAGAGAAAAGACGTGCTCGGAGGCGGAAGCCTGCCAGGCAAGCTTAGGGACTGCATCAGCAAAGATATGGAAAAGTGCGAACTGTACCTTGTCGAAGGTGATTCTGCCGGCGGGAGTGCTGAGGGGGGCCGATTAAAACAGTATCAGGCGATTCTGCCGCTGCGAGGTAAAATTATTAATGCCTACAAAGCACGGGTTGATAAAGTACTAGCCAACGAAGAAGTCCAGGCGATGATCAACGCTATTGGTTGTGGTTTTGGTGATGACCAAAACTTAGAAAAATTGCGGTACAACAAGATTATCATTATGACTGACGCTGATGTAGATGGCTCTCATATTAGAACCCTACTGCTCTGTTTTTTCTATCGTCAAATGTATTCGTTAATGGAACGCGGGCACGTTTATGTTGCCCAACCACCCCTATTCCGAGTGAAACAAGGAAAAAACATATACTATATCCAGAGTGAAGATGAAATGAAAAATCTGCTTTTGGAAAAGGGTTTAGCGGACGCCGTGTTTATTACGGAAAATGGTGATGAGTTGGAAGGCGAGAAAATGGGCTTGTTGTGTCGCACATTATCTGGCATGGAAGAAGCATTGCTTGCACTAGAACGCCGTGGAATTAACCTTAAAATACACGCACAACGCCAAAACGTTGAGACGGGCAAGTTGCCGATGTTCCACGTGTTTGAAGGAACAGACGACTACTGGTTTAGCGAACGGGATGCGGTTGATGCCTTCATTGATGAACGAACTCCCGACGAACCGCCGCCAACCGAATCGGCTGACGAAGGAACAGAAGATGGATCAGAAGAAGGAACTGAAGAAGATGCCATCGAGGAGTTATCCGCAAGCATCCATGTTGTGGAACTGCATGAAGTACGCACAATTAATGCCGGCTTGAAAGATCTACAACAGTATGGACTCGACGTACAGTCACTGCTGGCAGTGGAACGAACGGGTGTTGAAAACCCACGATATATCCTAAAAAGAGGCGACACAGAAATCCCACTGAAAGAGCTTCGTGGACTACTCAACGCAGTCCGAGCAGCAGGTGAAAAGGGCTTGCAACTAACTCGCTTTAAAGGCCTTGGCGAAATGAATGCAGAGGAATTGCGAGATACAACACTTGATCCCAATCAGCGGACACTGGTTCGTGTGACGATGGACGATGTGGCTGCAGCGGACGAAATGTTCCGCGTACTCATGGGCGACAAGGTTGAGCCTCGCCGCGAATTTATAGAAAAATATGCACTCGATGTGCAAAACCTCGACGTATAAGCGACTATTTTTGTTTTTGATATCGATCAATATAGGGCTTAAATTCGGGACGATTTTTCCATTGCGGAAAATAGGTTTGGTATTTAGGTAGCGAAAGCCAAGAGATTTGCTGTTTTCGGCCTAGCGGAATAACGTGACCTTCGGGATAGTCGGCCCCCTTTGCACTGCGATCGACCGAAGCAGTCCAAGATTCAAAGAGGCGAATGATTTCCATGTGGGCCAGGTCTTTCGAGCCGACAATGTTTTTCGCCTCCGATGGGTCTTTGCTGAGATCATAGATTTCATATTTGCCACTGCCTACTTGTTGTGTTACAAGCTTTAGGTTGTTGTAAACCATCGCCCCGCGTTTGGTGTGACGAAACCCAATGGGCTCTTCGCGGATCTGTTGCTCACCATCGAGCAATGGCCCCTTTAGCGAGATGCCATCAGCTACTGCTGAGATAGAATCCGCATCAAGGCCCGCCAGTTCGATCAATGTAGGAAAAATATCCATCGTGCAACTGGGAAAAGTAGAGATACGTGGTGTAATTTTGGTGGGCCATTCGAGGATGGCCGGTACCCGTAAACCACCTTCATACACAGAGTTTTTATAGCCCCGCAAATGGGCGACGGTCGTAGGTTTTATACCCGACAAACCACCGTTATCGCCGTTGAACCAGAGGATAGTATCGTCTGCGATGTTAAGTTCTCGCAAGCCGGCCCGTAAAGCGCCGATGGAACGGTCCATTGCGACAAGCTCGCCATAGTGTTTTTTCGATCGATCATCGAGGGTGGGAAAAGGCCGCTGATCGTTTTGGCTGGCCATCCAAGGACTATGGGGAGTGCCGTACCAGATAATGGTAAAAAAGGGTTTATCTTTAGCCGCTGAGCCACGAATAAACTTTAATGCTTGTTCAACAACGATTTCAGAAGAGTCACCGATGTATTCTTCAAATTCACCATTGCGACTTAGAATCGGGTTTAAATCAAAGAAATTGGTAACGCTTAGCCAGGTATCTAATCCAAAAGCCGATGGGCTGTGGCCATCGTTTTTAAAAATAGGGGCGCCTGGCCCGGTAAACCCATTGAGATGCCACTTGCCAAAATGGCCCGTCGCATACCCAGCTTTTTTGAATGCAGCTCCGATGGTTTTTTCTTGCAGGTTAAGCGCATACCCATGGTTCAGAACACCGGTTCGATCATTGCTACGGGCAGTCAAGACAGTTGCCCGCGTCGGCGAACAATTGGGTGCACCAGCATAGAAGCGATCAAAACGAAGCCCGTTTTTTGCCATCGAATCTAGGTGCGGTGTTTTTAGAGCGGGGTGGTCGTAATAACCGGTTTGTCCCCACCCCATATCATCGGCCATAACCAAAATGACATTAGGTTGTTTAGCGGCTAGCAATGCAGATGGAAAAGCAAGCAGTAACAGCAGAAGGCGATATGACATATGAACAGGGCTCCCCGTATAACAGCACAATAATAATCTGTTATTATACATTAGATGCTGACTCCACTAGAGCGCCATAAGACAAAGACCCCTACACGAAGGATGTATATAGAGATGCCAATTAATCGACCGCGCAACTTGCCTATAGGCAAGCCTTCCGACAAGCTAGTATTTGTGTCTGTGATATTTTTGATGACGGCGAGCCTGCTAGCACAAGATGAGCAACAAGCAACTGGCCGAGTTTACCACGACAAGAACTTCAACCAGCAATACGACATGGGCGAGCCTTTGTTGCCAGGAATCCGAGTATCCAATGGCGAATCGATTGTCACTACCGACAGCACGGGGTCTTATAAATTAGCAATTTCTGACGACACAATACTGTTTGTCATCAAACCCCAAGGTTGGCGAACACCGATCAACGAGGACCAAATCCCACAGTTTTATTACATTCACAAGCCGGCAGGCTCGCCGGTTGGATATCGGTTCAAGGGCGTGGCACCAACAGGTCCGCTGCCCAAATCGGTTGATTTTCCACTGTATCCACAAGAGGAACCAGATAAATTCAAGGCGATTTTGTTTGCGGATCCTCAACCGAGAAGCCAGCAAGAAGTGGATCATGTGATTCGCGATGTGGTCGAGGAAATAATCGGCACCGACGCCACCTTTGGTGTGACGTTAGGCGACATCATGTTTAATAATTTGGACCTGTTTGGACCGCAAAACCAGGGAATTGCGCTGATCGGCATCCCTTGGTACAACGTGATTGGTAACCACGACAATAACTCAGAAGCGCCCAGTGACGAACTAAGCGACGAAACATTTGAGCGAGTTTATGGCCCCGCATACTATTCCTTTGATTACGGGCAGGCCCATTTTGTAGTGCTTGATAATGTTGAATGGTACCACGACAAAGCCGGTAAAAAAATGAGTTACCGCGGTGGTCTCGGCAAGCGACAGATGACATTTTTGACCAACGACCTGGCCGACGTGCCCGCGGAAAAATTGGTTGTACTGCTGATGCACATCCCGCTGTTGAGCACACGAGAGAAATCGAAGATATTTCGTTTGATTGAGCAACGTCCCTTTACGCTATCGGTTTCAGGCCACCAGCACTACCAGCGACATTTATACATCGACAAAGCAGACGATTGGCAGGGAAAGAGTCCACACCACCATGTTATTAATGTTACGGCAGGAGGCAGTTGGTGGAGCGGGATGAAACGCTATGGTGGTGCCCCTCACGCCTATAGTCGCGATGGCACGCCCAACGGATATTCGATCGTGACCTTTGACGGCAATCAATACGCTTTTCAATACAAAGCAGCGGGTAAACCGGCCAGCTATCAAATGCACATCTCCGCGCCAGCAGAACTATCCGCAACGGAACCAACAAAGGTATATGCGAATGTGTTTGCCGGTTCAACGAAAACCAACCTGACAGCAGTTTTGCGTAACAGCAAAGAAACGCTCAAAGCCCTAAAAGTAGAGCACGTTCCTGATCAACGAGATCCGGACTTAGTTGCGCTGGCAGAGGCTGAAGACCAAATTCGAACAACATTAGGTAAACAAGCAACGTGGTCTAAGATGTCTCAACCGATCCCCGCTCACCACCTCTGGGCGATAGAGATTCCTAGCGGGCTCAAGGCAGGAGTCTATGCCATCGAGGTTACCGCTGTTCAACCGGACGGGACTCGGCATACAGGCTTGCGAACCTTGCGGATTGTTGAAAAGTGATACAGCATTCTACATTTGATATTTTATTTATTCGCAAGGCGCAGGTCACTGTGTTTCTAATGCTGTTGGTAGGAATCATTTTGCCCTCTAGCGGTATGGGAATTCCGCTATGCATGTTTAAACACTTGTTTAGCCTGCCCTGTCCAGGCTGTGGACTTATGAGAAGTGTATCGAGTGTGCTCCACGGTGACTTTCTCAAATCATGGGGTTACCACCCTCTAGGCATTTGCTTTGTGGCCGTGGCAGTATTGTTTGTGTTTAATTTAGTAATGCCACGGCGATTAGTATCCGTTGTGCGGCGTTTTTTTAGCAAGCATAACGATCCACTAGAAATGCTGTTAATCGCTTTTGCAGCATTCTTTATCGGTTTTGGCGGGATCCGCCTGACGGCCTACTTAGTAACGGGTTCGAGTTATTAAGCAATAGTGCTTAATCGCGGTTGAAGATGGTTGGCGAGCCAGTGGCGACTTGCATCACCTCTTGTGGCATATCGACTCTTAACCGTAGTTGGGTGAGATCCAACAGTGTGTCCAAACAAGTAGCAATTAGGTTTGGCGACCGGATAGGCGTGGTTGCAGGGGATCCTCCATCTTTTGCAGACTGCCCGATGACGTGTCCCCGCGGTATACCAGCGCCGTATAGCAATAGTGGCGTAAGGCCGCCCCAGTGATCACGCCCACCACGAGCATTGATTTTTGGTGTGCGACCCATTTCACCTGTACACACAAGCATGATTTTGTTTTGCAGCCCTCGAGCTTCAATGTCTTCAATCAATGCAGCAACAGCGTGGTTAAACGGACTGCCCACATATTCCATTCCGCGGACCATGCCAAGATTGTTAACATCAGCATGCATATCCCAAACAAACGATGTTGTAATTGTAATAAATCCACAACCACGCTCAGCCAAGCGTCGTGCTAATAAACAGAGCTTGCCAAGGGAATTTGAGTTGGCCTTATAGTGGTTACGATTGTTCATGTCTTTCCACTGGTCGAAACGAGTCAGCGGCGAAGTGTCATATTTGGCAACTGTTTGCGGGTCTTCTTTGCTGAGATCAAAAGCATCAGCTACCCCGCCGAGCACAACATCAAATGCTTGTGATTGAAAGCGATCCAATCCATTAAGGCTGCCATCAGAGTCTATTTGCCGGCGGATATTGTCAAGCTTTCTAAGAAGCAGTTTTCGATCATCGAGCCGCAAACGATCAATGTGCAGTTTGAGATCATCTTGAAATGAACCACCACTGCCGGGCACAAAAGGCTCATAGCCTTTGTTAAATGGCCCAGAGGAAGCTATCCGTCCAAATTGATCAAAAGCCGCAGGCTCATCTTCAACCACAGCATTAGGAAATGCCGCCACGTTCGTTGGCATCCCATTTCGAGGATTGTTCGTGCCAATAACCCGTGAAAAGAATGAGCCAATATTGGCTCCATGGGTATCGGCACTAACGATGGGCTGAATTTTGTGAGCAGAACTGCCTGTTTGGTAAGAACGAACAACAGTAAATTTATCCGCCAAGCGGGCTAGTTTCCCCATGGAACCGCCAAAAAAAGTTCCTGGAACACTGGTGGGGATAGCCCCTGTCATGCTTTGAATGCTTGTGGGCGCATTCATTTTCGGGTCGAAAGATTCAAATTGACTGGGGCCACCCTGTTGAAACAGGAAAATAACAGCTTTACCAGAAAACAATTCCCAAGGATCCGTTGCACCGGTTGCCTTAGCCAAACTGGTCAACCCAGCCATGTTCAGGCCAGTTAATCCCAAACTACCGACCTTCAAAAAAGATCGTCGATCAAGCTTGTCATATAAATTGAGCATATGGTTATTTTGAGGTGCTGGCTTTTGGGTTCCAAATTGGCGTATCCCAACCAGCAATATCTGCTGGTTTAACTTTTTTACGGTATCCACCAAAACTAAAAGTGGTTGGATGATACGGACCGACAAACGCAATATCCATATCTGGTTGAATGTGTTTTTCTAGACCCATACACCAAAAAACGCCATTGACGATACATCGCCGTACACCGTCGCTGATGATATCTTCGGATGCACCTTGGGTGGTAGCGAAAACACGACCTTCTTTGCCCGAGTTTGATTTATACGTTCGCACCCAGATAGCAGGCTGAGGTGGTTTGTTCTCGACTGGATCGGCATCGGGCTTCATGGTCTTTAGCACTTCGTTCGTGGCTAGAATCACGGAATTCGGTAGTGGGTCAGCACTATAAGCGCCGGCCATAGCATGCATATCCGTTACTCCACTCAAGACGGGATGCTTAGCCTGAGCTGGAACCACGTTCATCCGCGTACTGAAAACATGGTTGCGGCCGTAGTGCCCAGCCGCCGGCGGCCGCCAAGTTTCACCGAGTATTTGCCGGCCAAAGCCGTAGCGATAATTTTCATCAGAGGAGTTGTAGTTGTACTTACTGTTTTTACCCTTTAGACCATTAAAGGCGTGTGTTGTTGTCCGCAGCCCTGCCACTGGTCCGCCGCGGTCAATGTAGTCAATAATGTGTTGCATGGATTCGTCATCAGGAGCGACAAATCGTAGAAAACAGAACATCATATCCGCATCTTTTAAGGCATCGAGCCCAGGAATCCGTGAAGAACCCGCCTGAATGTACCCTTCCGCGTCGAGCCCAAAGAGGACGGTGCATTTGAATCCATGGTGATAAGCTAAGATGCGAGCAAGTGCTGGACAGCTTTCTTCCCCTCGATATTCATGGTCAGAGGCTATAAACACGATGTGTTTGCCCTTGCCGGGGCCATCTTTGCCTTCGTAGATTAC
>Ga0114993_10000763_pt1 | contig 37261 bp, 29 predicted proteins | sample ArcticOcean_MG_C_FD_87042 | JGI IMG/M metagenome (GOLD analysis project Ga0114993, IMG submission 87042) | Marine microbial communities from western Arctic Ocean - ArcticOcean_MG_CB2_150 | ecosystem: Environmental > Aquatic > Marine > Oceanic | place: Arctic Ocean: Canada Basin | collected...
GGCCAAGGCGGTCAGCCGAGCGCAAGCGGAACGGCCGGAAGTCATTTTTGTGGGCCTTGAGTTTAGCGACGGCGATTGCGCCAGCATCATCTCGAATCTTAAGGACGACATCGTCACCCGGGATATCCCGGTTTTCCTGACTTGCAGTGAGAATGAACCCCCGCCTTGGTCTGAAGATTGGGCTACTCGCTTCGACGGCGTCCTTCAATGGCCCTTTGAAAATGAACAAATTCAGGCACATATGCGGGCCGGTTTGCGGCTTGGTACGATGCGGGCTGAGCTCAATAGGCGAAGCGAGACCCTGAGCCGCTTCGGCCACGAGAGCGGCGAAAAATGGCGTGTCGAAACTACCGAGGGGCATCCCCGTGTTTTACTGGTGCGCGGTGAAAACGACCGCGACGATTCGGTCGAGGACGCGTTGACAGGTTTTGCTTTGCTAGAGACCGATGGTCTCGGAAGCAGCATTGTCGATAAATTGAGCGATTCCGACGTTGAACTTGTGGTCATCGCGGCACATAGCGGCTTGCCGGCCGTTCTCGCTATATGTGATGACATCCGCCGCAATCCGGCACTGTTCCACATTTCAATTTTAGCGGTTTGCGAAGCCGATTCGGATCAAATCGCGCAAGTCTATCTCCATGGTGCCATACCCCTCCACTCTCTGCCTGTCGATGGCGATGAAATACGCGCGCGGCTGACGATGGGCGTAAAGTCGTATCGATTGCGCGGCTATATGTTGAGTGCCTACCGCGCCGCTGAGCGCCAGGCAGTCAGCGATAGCGCCACCGGCCTCTTCAGTGCTGAGTTTTTTCGCCAGCACCTACAAACCCTTGTGGACGACGCCTTTCGCTGGGACAAGAATTTATCGCTCAACATCGTAGCGGTGTCGGAAATCGATGAAATCCGGAAAGAATGTGGCGACACCACGGCGGCCCATTTGACCAAACAACTAGGCGCTATGATTTCGCAATTGGTGCGAAGCGAAGACCTCTGTGCGCGGCTCGATAACACGACATTTTGTATCGCCTTGCCTGAAAGCCCACTGGAAGCGACCAGCCCGACGATGCAGCGCTTGATCGCCGACTTGCGTGTGACTGAATTTTCACTGCTCGAGGTCGGCGAGACTTTGATTTTGTATCCAACATTCGGCAGCGCTGAGTTCAGGCCCGGCGATAGCGTGGAAGATTTGCTCGACCGCGCCACGTCGGTGGCAGTGGCGAAGCACGCGGCCTAGACCGGCAAGTCGCGCAGCCTATGTAATTGGCCCGAATTCAATTGTCGGACTATACTGCTGGTCATGAAAGTCATGATCGTGTCGGACACAATCTGCCCCTGGTGTTATGTGGGTAAGCGTCGTTTCGAACGGGCCCTCGCCGAACATTCTGAGGTCAAGCCCGATATCGAATGGCGACCGTTCCAACTTAATCCGGATATGCCGGCTGAGGGCCTCGACCGCACTGCCTATATGCGCGCTAAATTCGGCACCGATGAGCGCGCTGAAGAAATCTACGCGGCGATCCGAGAAGCCGGAGACGGAGAAAATATCCCCTTCGCTTTTGATTCGATTAGCCGTGTACCGAACACCATTGGATCGCACCGTCTGATCAGCTGGTCACTGTCGTCCGGCCATCAGGACAACGTGGTCGAGAGTTTGTTCCGGAGTTATTTTTTGGCGGGTCAAGATATCGGTGATATCGATGTCCTTGTCGAAGTCGCGGCCGCGGCCGGATTGGACGAAACCGAAGCCCGCGCCTACATCTCCGGCGAGGAAGGTGTTGAGCAAGCACGGGCCGAATCGTTGGAGGCGCATCGCCTGGGGATCTCCGGTGTGCCTTGCTTTATTTTTGACGGCAAGTACGCCGTCTCGGGCGCCCAAGAACCAGAGGTGTTTTCGCAAGTGTTTGATCTCGCCCTACAGCCCGATGACGCAGAGCAAGCAAAGGCTCTTTGATTTTTTGCTAGCGGTCTATGTCGGGGCTCTGCGGCAGGGGCGGTATGCCGTCGCCCGTGTCCCCGCCGGTACCGTCGAATATCGAAAACAGATTGCGTAAGAATCCCGGTGCCAGCACGGATAGGGGATTAACGCTAATTGTCGGCTCGGAGGTGGTGCCGGTCACCGAGTAGGTGGCGGCAAAAATTCCTTCGCCAGGTCCGCCCACCAAAAGATCGCCGATCAACGGAATGTTTCCCAACAGGCTGTTCACAGAATAGGCCGGCACGATGGTTCCGCGTATGTCGATTTCATCCGTGTCGAGATTGACCTTACCCGCCGCGTTGACACCGATCGAACTTCCGGCTGTTTGCGCGCCTTCGATCGTGACGATGCCGTCCTTCAGGACAAACGGCAGGCGAAATGACGAAAACGAGATGCCATCGCCCTGTAAAGTGTCGAAAATACCGGTGAAGGAGGCAATGGACAAAATTTGCGCCAATGTCGGCGCGTTGATGACGCGATAATCCTCGATCCGGACTTCGCCACTTACCGGCCCGCCGGGCTCATCGTCGTGCAAGGAGGCGTCCATCACCAGGCGCCCGCCGACGGCATCGTCATAGATGCTGAACGCGCGAGCGACCGAGCCGGCATCCTCCGAGCGCACGGTGAGGCGGCGCTTGGCGCCGTCCGGCTCCAGCACCAAACGAAGTTCCGAGCCGGTCACGAGCGTGCCAGTCAGAAACGCCGATTCCAGCCGCTCTTCAGTGTTGATAACCCGCGCGCGGGCGTCGGTGATTTGCTGGTCGGCGCGCGTGATCAAGCGCTCTACATTGGTTTCCAGAATGAAAGGCGGCAAATTGCCCTGCTCCGAATCCAGTAGCTGATCGATATAGGGCCGCAGATCCAGGCTCTTGCCGCCCACGTCGAGAATAATATTGTTATCCTCATCGCGCCGGTATTTAACGGTTACGTCATTGTCGCCGAGCAAGACATTGCTGAGTTCGGCCTCGATCAGCCGGCCTCTTTCGGGCTCGATAGTGGCGCGCCCCTTGATGCGCAGATCTTTCGACGTGAATTCGAAATTCGTTACCTCGACATCTTCATTGTCGTGAAGTTCCGCCAGGAAGAGAATCGAAGCTTCGTCTCCGACTTCCTTTTGCCAAAACAGTTCCGGAATCTCCATATGCACCTGGCGCCCGTCGAGCGCGGCAGTTACATGCTGAGCGCCATCATTGGCAATCGTATAGGAAAATTTCATATCGAAAGGCCCCTTTGCGAAAGGCGCCAATTCGATGCCAAATTCCTTTTGGGCGGTGGCATCCAAGATCGACGTGACGTCATAGCGGCTGCGGAAAGGCGCTTGCGCGGAGAAATTTTCCAGCCATTTGATCGTCGATGGCATGCCTTCGACTAAAATTTCGCCGTCGACCTCCATGTTGTTTTCGTCCAGCATGAGGCGAAGATTCCCCTCGCTGACGTCGCGCTCGCCAAATAGATCGTGGACCGTGATTTCGGTGAGACGCGCGACCGCCGCGAATTGCGCTTCGTCGAGCCTGACGTCGCTGCGAAACGGTAATCGAACACCCATTTCGGCGCTGACATGGCCGGTAAATTGATCCGCCTTCAGGCCAATCGCACTCGGAAATTCGAGGCCGGGTCGATCCAAAAGACGGATGGCATTTTCCGCCGGGCCCTCCATATTGCCGATAATGGTGAGTGTAGCGGAATCGAGCATAATGTCGGAAATCAACGCGATGCCGCTCGGCACGTAAATATCCTCGACGGTGCCGTCAAGCATGTTCAGCGTCATGCTGGTGCCATCGATGTGACCTACACCATCCACCCCATATATATAGGGTTGCCCGGGAAAATAATTTACCGTTGCGTCGCGGATTACATAGGTCACGTCGATCGAGTCTGGGCGCTCGCCGGTCTCCACCAAGTCAATCTCGCCCGGCTTGATATCGACGGCCACGCTTAATCTCGAAATCACGCCGCCAAGGACATTGGCTAGGATCCACGGCCTGGCGTTGGCTATCAGGAATTCCGGCCAGTAATTCCCAAGTTCGGCAAATGGCATCTCGGTAAACTCGAAGTTACCAACAATTCCCGTTTGCTCGGGCATGCCGAAAATTTGTCCGCGAAAGCTGATGACCGGTCCGCTGGTAGCAATGGTGAAATCTTCCAAGTTAATCGAGCTATAGGCGACATCGGTGTCGCCACGGATGCTGAGTGAGGCGATGTGAGGCGGTTCCGGAAATACATCCGGCAGATGGAGTAAGCCCTCCCCGCCCTTGAGATCGAATTTGACGCGATCCACCAAATTGCCGTCGCGGTTCAGGGTGAATTCCAAATTGCCGGAAACCGGCAGGCGCAATGCATCTAGCTTCGCTAATCCAGGTGAAATTCCGGCGAGCTGCGCAGGCACGATTTCGCCGAACTGGAGCTTCGTTTGTACGTTGCCGCTAGCCCGGTCGAGGGCGGTCGCGGCCACGACTTTGAGAGCGACGTCTGAGACCTCAATATCGGCCAGCAGTTCGCCATCTATGGCGGCTTCATTGAGGTCGAAAATCAAATCTGCTTCCGGCGCGTTCCACGACACTTCCAACAATTTGTCATCGACGCTAAGCACCGCCCCCAAAATGCTGATCCTCTTCAATTGGCCGAGCGGATGATCGGTCCCGGGCGCCGCTAGGAAGTCCGCCACCAGCTCATTGACGGCCGCGTCGGGTTCTTCGAACTCTGCGCCAAAAGCAAATTCCAATCCGCCGTGCAGATTTCGGACGAGATGGACCTCGGGCCGAAGCAGTTCGATGCTGGTCGGCGAGATTTTGCCCTTGAGCAGCGACAACGCGCTTAACTCAAGCGAAATTTCTGGCACGGCAGCCAGGACGTTGCCGTCAGGCCCAATGGCGCGTGCATCCGTGACGACGATATCGAGGGATCGGTTCCATCCCGCCCATGCCAGAATCGTATCTTCGAATTCGAACCGGTAACTCAAATCTTCCGCTTCGAACGCTTCTTCGATGTAGGGCGAGAGAAAAGCGATCGATATCGGCCCACTCGACAACCGCCAAGAGACGATGGCGAAGATGATCGCCAAACTGCCAAACACCGCTGCCGCGATATGGATAATATATTTTAACGTCTTATGCATAAGCGGCTATTGCCGGCATGTCGCCGAAATCTTGACCCAACCCATTATGTCGCGCAGGTTGCGCCTACTATGGTCGCGCGCGACATCAATCAAAGTGCTGTCTGAGACATGCGGAGTCTATCTTTCTTAACAGATAACGGCGTTTTGCCGAAACCCGCTGAGCCCGAGCGCGCTCAGCGTGAACTGGATATGTGGCGGCATGAAGCGCACACAAGGTCCAGCGACGACCCAGAATTGGCCGAATTCATGTCAGATATCGTGGCACAGGACGAAGGCCGCGAATTTTTGCAGGCAGTGTTCGGCAATAGTCCGTTTTTGTCGCTCGGTCTGCGTCACGATCCAACGATATTGAAACGCGTTACCGAGCTCGGATTTGATCATACATTTGAACAGTTGTTGACGGCTTTGGCGGACAGACAATTGTGGCGCCAAGGCCGGGCAGACGTGATGTCCGGTCTTCGTCTCGCCAAGCGCGGTGTCGCCCTGGCCATCGCCATGGCCGATATTGCCGGTGCCTGGCCTCTGGAGAAGGTCTGTCGGAGCCTGTCGCAGTTCGCCGAGATGTCGATCTCCATCGCCCTGAATTATCTCCTTTTTCAAGCTCACAAATCGGAACAATTGCTCTTGGCGAATTTAGAGAGTCCTGAAGCCGGCTCGGGCGTCGTCGTTCTCGGCATGGGCAAGCTCGGCGCCCGCGAACTGAACTATTCGAGCGACATCGATCTGCTGGTGCTGTTTGACGGTGAAAAGGTAAACCATCGCGGTAGCGAAGGCCCGCAACAGGGCCTGCACCGTATGGTCAGGGAACTGGTTTCGCTGTTGGGAGAACGCAGCGCCGACGGGTATGTATTTCGCACCGACATGCGGTTGCGCCCAGACCCTGGCGCAACCCCGCTCGCAGTTTCCACCGCGGCGGCAGAACAATATTACGAGAGCCTGGGGCAAAATTGGGAACGCGCCGCGATGATCAAGGCGCGTCCGGTGGCCGGAGACCTAGAAGTCGGCGCACAGTTCCTCAGCCGCCTGGTGCCTTTCGTCTGGCGCAAATATCTCGATTTTGCTGCGATCGAAGATATTCATTCGATCAAGCGCCAAATCAACGCCCACAAAGGGTATCATGAAATCGCCGTTGCCGGTCACGATATAAAGGTCGGCCGAGGCGGCATCCGCGAGATCGAGTTCTACGCCCAAACCCAACAATTGATCTGGGGCGGGAAGGAACCAGGACTACGTCTCCGCGGCACGTGCGAGGCGCTCAGTGCCCTGGCGGAAGCCGGCCATGCTGACCCTAATGTGGTCGATGATCTGGTAGCCGCCTATGCTTATCTGCGCCGTCTTGAGCACCGACTGCAAATGGTTGCCGACGAACAAACCCATTTGCTGCCGGCCGAGGCGGAAGACCTTGCCGCCATCGCTTGCTTCATGGGGTATGGCACGACGGACGAGTTGGCACTTGATGTGAAATTTCATCTTTCCCGGGTGGAGAGCCATTATGCCGCTCTGTTCGAAGATTCGCCCGAGCTTGGCGGCTCGGGAGGTAATTTGGTCTTTACCGGAACGGAGGATGATCCCGACACATTGCAGACACTGAGCGACCTCGGGTTCAGTGTCGGCAAAGCGGTATCTGCGACCGTGCGCGGCTGGCATCACGGTCGCATCCGGGCGACCCGCAGCACGCGCGCGCGCGAACTCCTGACCGAGTTGATGCCAGGATTGCTCGGCGCGTTGTCGCAAACCGTGAATCCCGATGCGGCGTTCCGGCATTTCGACGAGTTTCTCACCAATCTGCCGGCCGGCGTGCAACTGTTTTCCATGTTTCATGCGCGCCCTGGCCTGTTGGATTTATTGGCCGAAATCATGGGAAGCGCGCCCAGCCTGGCTGAGCATTTGAGCCGCCATCCCAATCTCCTCGACGGCGTTCTGACCGGCCAATTCTACGAACCCGCCGGCACGGTCTTGGAACTATCGGAGAATCTCGGTGAAAGCTTGGCTGCTGCAACTGACTTTCAGGACGTGCTAGACGCCGCGCGGCGCTGGACCCATGACCGGGAATTTCAAATCGGCATGCAGCTCCTGCGCGCCATGATATCGGGCGAGCAAGCGGGCGCGGCGCTGAGCGATGTTGCCGATGCCACCCTAAGCGGGCTGTTGCCCCATGTGGAAGCGGAGTTTCAACGCGCCCATGGCGAGATGCCGGGCGGTGAGTTTGTCATTGTCGGTTTGGGCAAACTCGGCGGACGGGAAATGACTTTTTCGTCCGATCTCGACGTTATCTTCGTTTATCGCGGAGGTTCGGCCGATCAGAACCAGTCTGAGGGTCCGCGCCCCCTTCTCCTCAGCCAGTATTACGGGCGTCTGAGCCAACGCCTGGTGACGGCGGTGAGCGCGCTAACCCCGGAGGGCAAACTTTATGAGATTGATGCTCGCCTGCGCCCATCCGGTAACTCCTCTCCACTGGCTTCGGAAGTCGAGGGGTTTGCTGAATATCACAACAAATCTGCCTGGACGTGGGAGCATATGGCGTTGACGCGCGCCAGAGTGATTGCCGGCAGTCCGGCGCTTGGCGAACATGTGACAGGCATCATTCGCGCCGTTCTGACAAAGCCGCGCGAGGACCCGGGGCTGGTCGTCGAAGTGGCGAGCATGCGCGAACGCATAGACAAGGAACGCCGCACCGAGAATCTTTGGAAACTCAAACATGTGCGCGGCGGTCTACTCGATATCGAATTCATTGCCCAATATCTTCAGCTTCGTGACGCATCCCGGCACTCGGAAATTCTATCGCAGGAGACCGATCTGGTTTTCGAACAGCTTGCACGTTGCGGCATTATGGCGGAAGAAGATGCGGCGAACTTGGCTGATGCCGCCCGGTTGATGCGCCGCTTGCAAGCACTTCTCCGGTTGACGGTTGGCGTCAGCCGTGACGAAGGGCAATATCCCGCTGGCGTGCGCCAGGCTCTTGCCAAAGCTGCCGGCGTCGAATCCTTCGATGAGGTGAGAGACTGGTTGATGAAATCAGAGGAAAGCGTGCGTGCCTATTATGCGCACTATGTGCAACAGCCGGCGGAAGCCGGCACCCTAGACAAAGACAAAGGCGAAAGTGAGAGAGTGTGAGAAAAGATATAGTTGAAGGTTCCGAGGCGCCCGATTTCGAAGCTGCAACAGATGGCGGCGGCAACCTGAAACTGTCCTCTTTAAAGGGCAAACATGTGGTGCTCTATTTTTATCCAAAGGACGATACGCCCGGATGCACAAAAGAATCCTGCGGCTTCGCCGAAACCCACCAGGATTTCTTGGACAAGAATGCTGAGATCTTCGGTGTGTCCAAAGACAGTGTCGTGCGGCACGACAATTTCAAAAGCAAATACGGCCTGCCTTTCACTCTGGTGTCTGATGAAGACGGCGCAATCTGTGAGGCCTATGGCACCTGGGTAGAGAAGAAGAATTACGGCCGCACATATATGGGCATCCAACGCGCAACATTCCTCATCGATGATAAAGGATGCGTTCGCCAGGTGTGGAGGAACGTCAAAGTAGATGGACATGTCGAAGCGGTCATGCGTGCGCTTGCCGATCTCTAATCTGGCGGCTGCCGCTCGAGCGGTTCTGTGTGAGCCGGATCCGCGGGCCAAAGTGGCGCGCACCCATTTGACCGCAGCGGATTGGCGCGCCGGCAGGTCAACCGCACTGAATCTGGTCGCCGCCGCCGATGCCACCACCACCACCACCATGCCGGAGCGGCCCGCTCGGCCCGCCCTGCCGCAATTGATGGCGCCCCGTCTGATGCCGCGCCGGCGGTTGGGCGGCGTTCGCGGGCGTATCGCACTTCTCCATGCGGTCGCGCATATCGAGTTGAACGCGATCGATCTGGCCTGGGACCTAATCGGGCGATTTGCTGCGCTCGATTGGCCAGCGGAATTTTTTGATGACTGGGTCGACGTCGCCGCTGACGAAGCGCGCCACTTTACCATGCTTGCGGCGCGACTGAACGAGCTTGGTGCGAGCTATGGCGATCTTCCCGCGCATGACGGATTGTGGGAAGCGGCGATGGCAACGTCGCACGATCCCCTCGCCCGCCTTGCCGTCGTTCCGATGGTGCTGGAAGCGCGTGGGCTCGATGTGACACCTGCGATGATCGCCCGGCTGCAGCGCGCCGGTGACGATGCCAGTGCGGCCCTTCTCGAGGTCATTCTGCGCGAAGAAGTCGCCCATGTTGCCGCCGGCCAACGCTGGTTCAGTTATCTCTGCCGCAGACGCAGCCTTTCAGAGCATGAAACTTGGCGCGAACTGGTGGCAGCGCATTATCGCGGCGTTCCAAGACCGCCATTCAACGAAGCGGCGCGCCGGGCTGCCGGCATGGCGCCCGAGCTCTACCAACAGCTCGCCTGACCCGGGCCTATTGGCTTTCTGCTTCGGCGCTCTCCGCCGGCTCATCGCCGAGGATGCCAACGCGCTGCGCCAGGGACGCGGCCATGAATTCGTCGAGGCCGCCATCGAGGACGGCGTCCGGGTTGGTGCTTTCCATATTGGTGCGCAAATCTTTCACCAGACGATAAGGCTGCAAAACGTAAGAGCGGATCTGGTGGCCCCAGCCAATGTCGTTTTTTTGCGCATTTAGGGCCTGGGATGCTTCTTCGCGGCGTTGGAGTTCGGCTTCGTACAGGCGTGCCTTCAACATCGACATCGCGGCAGCGCGGTTGCGGTGCTGAGAGCGTTCCGCCTGGCATTGCACGACGGTATTGCTCGGTAGATGGGTGATGCGTACTGCGCTGTCCGTACGGTTGACGTGCTGCCCGCCAGCGCCCGAGGCGCGGTAGGTATCGATGCGGAGGTCTTTCTCGTCGATCTTAATATCGATGTCGTCGTCGACTACCGGGAACACCCAGATGGAGGCAAAGCTCGTATGCCGGCGGGCATTCGAATCAAACGGCGATATGCGCACCAGGCGATGCACCCCGCTTTCGGTTTTCAGCCAGCCATAGGCCATGGTGCCGGATATGCGGATCGTCGCCGATTTTATGCCGGCTTCCTCGCCGGTGCTCTCTTCGATCCACTCCACCTTATGTCCGTTGGCGCCGGCCCAGCGCACATACATGCGGAGCAGCATTTCCGCCCAATCTTGCGATTCGGTCCCCCCGGCACCGGCATGAACCTCTAAAAAACAATCATTCGCATCGGCTTCGCCAGATAGCAGACTTTCCAACTCCAGTTTGGTGGCGCGGCTTTGAAGCTCGCGGAGCGCAGCTTCCGCTTCCGCGAAACTTTCCTCGTCCTTTTCCTCTTCCGCCAATTCAGCAAGACCCAGCGCGTCCTCAAGTTCGCGCTCAAGATTACGGTATCCAGTGATCGCCTGATCGAGCCGGGTGCGCTCCTGCATCATCGATTGCGCCGCCTGTTGGTCATTCCACAACGTCGGGTCCTCGGCGCGGGTATTCAGTTCCTCGAGGTTTTTAACCGCCTGATCGAAGTCAAAGGTGCCTCCTCAGCAGAGCCATGGACTGCTTGATCTTCTCGGCCAAGGATAGAATATCGGCGCGCATTTTTAGCGTCTCTTTTGCTGCGGTTAGGGATTGGTAAGTCGGAACGTTCGGACGATTTGACGAAGCTCTTAGTATAAGCCGCCAGAGCCTTCGGTCAAAACAGGGGTGCCATCGGCGTTGTTCTGATTGCCGGCTTGTTTGCTGGGAGGGCTCGGCTCGGTGCCGATGCGGAAAGCCTCCACCAATATATTTTTGTCGCCTTCCTTTGCCGCCAATCCGGTTTGGCCGTCAATGCGCACAAAGCGGATGCCGCGCGGGACGCGAAACGGCACCGCCGGCGTATCGGCCAGGGCTTGGCGCATGAATTCGCGGAATATTGGTGCCGCGACCTTGCCGCCGGATTCACGCCGCCCCAATGTCTTCGGTTGATCGAACCCAACATAGACGCCAACCGCCAGGTCGGGCGTAAAGCCAACAAACCAGGCATCGTTGAAATTATTAGTGGTTCCGGTTTTGCCGCCGATCGGTTTACCCAATTCTTTGACAGAACGGCCGGTGCCGCGCAGCACCACGCCTTCCAGCAAGGAGACGGTTTGATAGGCGCTTAACGGATCGGCCACCTGTTCGCGCGTATCGGGCAGCTGCGGTGGCGGCTGCTGATCCCACGATATTTCACTGCAAATTTTGCACGCGCGGCTGTCACGCGTAAAAATAGTGCGGCCGTGACGGTCCTGAATGCGCTCGACAAAAGCCGGGGAGATGTGGCGGCCGCCATTGACCAGCATGGCATAGGCCGACGTCAATCTGAGGACCGTCGTTTCGCCCGCGCCGAGTGACATCGACGGCATAAGCGGCAGGTTGGGATGAACATTGAAGCGCCTGGCATAGTCCGCCACCGTCTCCATGCCGAGTTGCTGGGCAATCCGCACCGTCATCAAATTTCGTGATTTTTCCAATCCGAGGCGAAGCGTGCTGGGGCCGTAAAATTTCTGCGAATAATTCTCCGGTTTCCATTTCCCTAGCCCCTCCCCCTGATCGATCACATAGGGCGCGTCGAGAACCATCGTTGCCGGCGTGAACCCGTTGTCGAGTGCCGCCAAGTAGACAAAGGGTTTGAACGCTGAGCCAGGTTGCCGGTTCGCCTGGGTGGCCCGGTTGAATTGGCTGAGAGCAAAATCAAATCCGCCTGCAAGTGCCAACACACGACCTGTGTGTGGGTCCAGCGCTACCAGGGCGCCGCTCACCTCCGGGATTTGCCGAAGGGCGAAACCGGCGGGCTTGTCATCGCTGGCGGCAACTGCCTCGACATATATCACATCGCCGGCGGCCAGCACCTGCGCAGGATTTTTTACTTTAGGTCCGCGTTTTTGTTCTTTCAGTGTTTTCCGTGCCCATTCCAAATCAGCCACGGACAGGTCGCCCGTCTCGCCGTCGCCAAGCAGGAAGTGTGCCGCCTGGGGCGTAATCTTCTCTACGAAAGCTAGGCGCCACGAAACTTGCGGCAGTTTGAGCGACAAGGCGCCAAATCGTTCTAGCCAATTCTCGGGCTCGGGGCTGATATTGGCCAGCGGCCCGCGCCACCCGTGGCGCAGGTCGTAGGCGATCAGGCCGTCGCGCAGCGCCCTGTCGGCATGACGTTGCAGGACCGGATCCAACGTGGTGCGGACGGAAAGCCCGCCACGGTAAAGTTCGGTTTCGCCGAATTTATCGAACAGCCAGCGCCGGACTTCCTCGGTGAAAAAGGCGGCCTCGACGAATTCCTCCGCATCGCGCTGCGTGATCCTGAGGGGTTTGAGTGCCGCAACATCGGCTTCCCCGCGGCTGATCTTGTCGTTCTCGACCATTTGCGACAGCACCCAATCGCGACGGTCGACGGCGGCGTCATATTTTTTCGTCGGGTGGTAATTATTCGGTGCTTTGGGCAAGGCCGCCAGATAGGCCGCCTCTGCAAGGTTTAATTCATCCAATGATTTGTTGAAATAATTCAATGCCGCGGCAGCCACGCCGTACGAGCGGTAACCGAGATAAATTTCGTTGAGGTATAGCTCGAGGATGCGGTCCTTGCTGAACGCATCTTCGATGCGAATGGCGAGAATGGCTTCCTTAAATTTTCGCTCCATCGACGTTTCATTGGTCAGCAGAAAATTCTTGGCGACCTGCTGGGTGATGGTCGATGCACCGACCAGACGCTTGTCGGAGCCAAAATTTCCGACGTTCTGAATCAGCGCCCCGGCGACGCTAATCGGGTCGAGGCCAAAATGGTCAAAGAAGTTTTTGTCTTCCGCTGACAGGAATGCATCGATCACGCGTTTGGGCATGGCACCAATTGGGACGAAAATCCGTTTTTCGGTGGCGTATTCGGCTACTAGCCTGCCATCTCCGGCATGCACCCGAGTCATAGTGGCGGGTTCATAAGCAGCCAATTGCCGATGGTCCGGTAAATCCCTACCATAATGATAGAACAGATAGACCACGCCGGCGACGACGATGACCGCAGCGAGCAACAGCCCTGCCAGCGAATAATATAAATATTTCATGTTCGGCGTCAGCTCACCCGTCGGTTGATCTACTTATGCCACACCAATTTAGGTCACAGAAGGGCGGTGCATATGGGCGGATATATTTCTATGGCCAAATTGTGGCGCGTTTATGACGCTTGCGTACAGTTTTCATGGCGTAAAAAGTAACCTTCGATCGCCCGGACGACGCTTCGCATGAACGCGTACCGCCCTGCCTCTGACAACAATATCTTACGGTCCTTGACGTTCGACATATAGCCCATTTCCACAAGCACGGAAGGCACGTTGGGGGCCTTGAGGACTCGAAAGCCTGCGAATCGGTGAGTGCGGCCGAGCAATTTTGTCGTTTTCTTCAGTTCAGGAATGAGTTCGCCTGCGAACATGGCGGAGCAGGTCATGGTCGTACGCTGAACGAGCGATATTAAAATTTTGCGAACATCTTCTTCATACGCTTCTGAATTATTTACATCGAACAGGGAATCCACCTCATTCTCGCGCGCCGCCAAGGCTTCGGTTTCCGCGTCCGAGGCCTTTTCCGACAGGGTGTACACGGAGGCGCCGCGGACAGCGCGGTTTTTGTGTCGATCGGCATGAAGGGAAATGAACAGATCGGCATTCTTTTTCTGGGCCAATTCCGTCCGCGCAGAAAGAGATAAATATTCATCGCCGCGGCGCGAGAGAACCACGTTATAGCCTCGCTCGATCAGCATAACTTCCAAGGCACGCGCCGCCGCCAAGGTAACATTCTTTTCAAATGTTCCGTTCTCTGCGACCGCGCCCGGATCAGCGCCGCCATGGCCGGCATCGACGATGATCAGAAAAGGCCTTCTTGAAAATGGCTTGAGATTAGGGCGCGGCGGTGCCGGCAGGAGTATTCCGTGTGCTGCCGTTGATGCCGTCGCGGTCACCGCTGGATCGTTTTGATTGCCCGATTGGCGCGGCGTCGCAGCAGATTGGGTGGTTGCGGTTGAGTTCGTTACGGAGGGCGCGAATGAATTCTCCGTGACCTGGCTGAGGTCAATTACAAGGCGGTAGTCTGTGGACTTTCCAGGCGGCAATATGAAGGCCTGGGTGACCTCGGCGGGCGCTCTCAAATCGACGACAATTCTAGCGGTCTCAGTTTGAAACTGACCAAATCGTATGGCATTGATGAGGCCGCTATTTAGCGCAAGTTGGCTATCGTCAAGCGCCCATCCCGCGCCAATCAAATCGACGACGAGCCGGTACGGATCTTTCAGGGTAAATATTCGAAACGGTACGGTTTCACTAAGATCCAGCACGAATCGCGTGGCATTCTCATGTTGTCCGACGCGCGCACCCTTGACGATCGGCTTGGCGTGCACAGTTTGGCCGAAAACCGCCATGAACAGTGTTAACACGCAAATAAATACCCACCAGAAGCGTATCACGGCGGTGAATCACCTGTTGGTTTATGGGCGCCCATGTCTAACATTTATACTGGCACATTGAGCGTATTGAACATTGGCCACGCGCCAAACGTGTTAAAACATTTGTCGCGTCCCACCGTGCAGAGTATCATGCGCGGGCGAACGAAGTTTTGATTATTCATCCCTCCACAGTTGGAGGCGGCGACACAACCCGACTAGGCACATGATGGTCTTCAACAAGAGTGTTGGAATGCTCGTCACACACTATTTGGGTTCAAACGACATATGATGAAATTGATGACACCAGCGAAGCTGCAGCCGGACATGTTCCGGCATAGATTGGCCCCGCACTATCCGTTATGGCGGGAGGAACTCCCGCCGCGTTCGACGGAGCGTAGCGCCGGGCTATCGGCTTCCCAAATTCGACAGCGCCGCCGCGCCAAGTTCGCGGCCGATGTGGTGCTGTCGCGGAGAAAACTGACAAATGGTCAAAAGAATGCTGATCGACGCCAGCCATGCGGAAGAAACCCGCGTGGTCGTGGCGAACGGAACACGACTCGAAGAATTTGATTTCGAAACAGCGGCGAAGAAGCAGCTTAAGGGAAATTTCTATCTCGCGAAGGTAATGAAGGTCGAACCCTCGTTGCAGGCTGCGTTTGTCGAGTATGGCGGAAATCGTCACGGATTTCTGCCGTTTGGCGAAATCCATCCCGACTACTACCAGATTCCGGTTGCCGACAGGGAAGCGTTGTTCGCAGAACAACAGAACGCTACCGATGAAAATGTCGATGACCCGAAAGACGACGAATCCGCGCCGGCGACGGCAGATGCGGAACAATCCGATCTCGCCGCTGAAGAACCTGAAGCCGACGCTGAAGCCGCAGAAGCCGGTGAAGCGGGTGAAGATAGCGATGCGCCAAGCGAAGTCCGCAGCGCTAGCTCCGATGAATCGGTGGAGACGCTTGGCGGAGACGACATAGATGATGAAGCACAGCGCCGGCTCCATGTCAGCCGGTCGCTTCTGTCGCGGCGCTACAAGATCCAGGAAGTCATCAAAAAACGCCAGATCATGCTGATCCAGGTGGTGAAGGAAGAGCGCGGCAATAAGGGCGCCGCGCTGACGACCTATCTTTCCTTGGCTGGCCGTTATTGTGTCCTGATGCCCAATGCGGTGCGCGGCGGCGGTATATCTCGTAAAATTGTCAATGCCGACGACCGCAAGCGCCTCAAAGCCATCACCGCTGAATTGAAAGTCCCGTCGCGCATGGCCGTTATCGTGCGCACCGCCGGCCTCGCCCGGACGCGCGTCGAGATCAAACGCGATTTCGAATATCTGTTGCGCCAATGGGAAGGCATCCGCGAGGCAACCTTAGAGTCCAGCGCTCCGGTTTTGATCAACGAGGAAGCCAATCTCATCCGGCGTTCGATACGCGACCTATATTCCCGCGACATCGAACAAATTCAGGTTGAGGGCGAGGACGGGTACCGAATCGCCAAGGACTTCATGCGGACGTTAATTCCGAGCCATAGTTCTCGGGTGCAGCCCTACCGTGAGCGTATCCCGCTGTTCACGAGCTACCAGATCGAGAGCCAACTAGACGCGATGTACAGCCCGCAAGTGCAATTGCGCTCGGGCGGTTATCTTGTCATCAACCCGACCGAAGCGCTGGTGTCGATCGATGTGAATTCGGGTCGGGCGACAAAACAGCGTACCGTCGAGGAAACGGCGCTGACGACAAATCAGGAAGCCGCCGACGAGATTGCGCGGCAACTGCGACTGCGCGATTTGGCCGGACTGGTGGTGATCGATTTCATCGACATGGATGAAAATCGCAACCAAAGAAATGTCGAGCGCCGATTCAAGGAAGCGATGCGTAACGACCGCGCGCGAATTCAGATCGGTCGAATTAGCCCCTTCGGCTTGCTCGAGTTATCTCGCCAGCGCTTGCGCCCGAGTATTTTGGAAACGGCCACGGAAGTATGTACGGCCTGCTCCGGCATGGGCGTTGTGCGAAACACGGCCTCTTCCGCCGTGCATGTTCTCAGAGCCATCGAAGAAGAAGGCTTACGTGAGCGCAGCGGTCAGATTCTTGTGCATGTGCCAGGCGAAATCGCGCTCTACATTCTCAACTACAAGCGCGATGCGCTGAGTGAAATCGGATCGCGCTATGAGATGGAGGTCGCCTTTAAAGACGATCCCACCCTTGTGCCACCGATGTACACTATCGAATCCCTGCGCGCGCGCGAGGGAGGAGCCTCCGAAGGCCGGGCGGATACAGTGATTGTCGAGGAAGCGACGGACGCTGAGCCACAGGCGGTTGTGGATGAGGCCAAAGAAGAAGAACAGCCGCGCCGTCGCAGGCGGCGGCGTAAACCCCGTGCGGCAAAACCACAAGATGGCCAGGCCGGCGAGGTTGCGGCCGACACGGAAGAAATACCCGCAGCTAATGCAGCCACGGAAGCTACCAAATCCACTGAACCTGGCGAAGCAACTACGCCGGATAGCGAAGAAGACGGCGTTGTGAAAAAGCGGCGGCGGCGCGGCCGGCGTGGTGGCCGCCGGCGCAATGCCCGCAGCCGCGACGCGGCGGAAGAAACCACCGCCGAAACGGCGCAACAAACCAGCGCCGATACGGCGCAGGAAGCTAAAGCCGAAACGGCGCAACAAACCAGCGCCGAGACGGCGCAGGAAGCTAAAGCCGAGACGGCGCAACCAACCAGCGTCGAGGCAACGGATTCGGAACCAGAAAAAGCGTTGGACGAGTCGAACAATTTGCCTGCGGACGATCCTGTGGTAGGGGAAGAAGCCGCGTCGGAAGAGGCTTCGGATGGGCCAACCGCAAAGGCGACCGAAAGCGAGAAAAAGCCGAAGCGGGCGAGTCGCTCGCGATGGAAACGCACGACGGAGAAGCAGCCGGATAGTGACGCCGCGGCGGGCGAAGACGCAGGCGGCAATGAACCGGCAGCATCCAACAGCGATGACAACTCCACCAGTGAGGGCGGCGAAGCGCGCGAAAAGGCACCCTCGCCCGTTCCGGTCGCTGTATCTACGTCGACACCTGACGATGACGGCTATGATACTGCCAACGACAAATTGGCGACCGGATCCGTGGCGGACCAAGCAGACGATAAATCAAATGACGCGGATTCCGATGGACAGGGCGCCGAGCCATCACAACGCCGCTCTGGATGGTGGCAGCGCGTTCTGTCCTAACCCCGGACGGTCTTGCCTGGCCAACCCGGCGTCATCTCACTCGCTTTTTAACCAGTGAATGAGGGCGTCGGCGGCGCGCGATACAGTTTCGCGGTCGCTGGCAAATGAAATTCGCACATATCGGTTGCCGCGCGCGGTGTCGAAATCGATACCAGGGGTGACGGCCACGCCTGTTGCCTTCAGCATGTCTTGGCAAAATTGTTGCGAATCATTGGTGAGGCGGGAGACATCCGCATAAACGTAAAAAGCGCCGTCTGATGGCGCGAGGTCACCGAAGCCCGCCTGCGGCAGGGCGAGCTGTAATATTTTTCGATTTTCTGCATAGCGCGCGACGTTGGCGTCAAGTTCTTCGCGGCAATCGAACGCCGCGAGGGCGACATGCTGAGACAACGCAGGCGGTGAAATGAAAATGTTCTGCGCCAGCCGCTCGACTGGCCGCACCAAATCCGATGGAAATACCATCCAGCCAAGCCGCCATCCGGTCATCGCGAAATATTTGGAAAATCCGTTAGCGACGATGGCGCTGTCGCTATAGGCAAGGATCGTCTCGGCGCGCTCGCCATAGGTGATGCCATGATAGATCTCGTCCGAAATGATTCGGATACCTTCACCGTCGCAATATTTCGCTACGGCCTCGAACTCAGCACGCGGAATCATCGTGCCTGTCGGGTTGGATGGGCTGGAGATGATCAGCCCCTGGATCGGTTTTTCCAATGCCCGCAAGAGCTTGACGGTCGGCTGAAAACGGGTTTCCGGGCTGGCGGGCAAACCTACCGTTTCCAACCCGAGCGCAGCGAGCGTGTTGCGATAGGCAGGGTAGCTGGGGTCGGCCATGGCGACGCGGTCGCCGACATCGAAGGCTGCAAGAAATGCCAGCAAAAGCCCGCCCGAAGCGCCGATGGTGACGGCAACCCGCTCGGGCGCCACCTGTTGGCCATAATACTCGGCGTAATGCTGAGCGATGCGGGCGCGTAATATTGGATCGCCTTGCGCTTCGGTATAACCCAGATGGGCATGATCGAGTGCGGCATGCGCGGCTTCAATGGCCTTGGATGGCGCGCCGCTGACCGGCTCGCCTGTTTCCATATGCATGATATCGGCGCCACCATCCGCCATTTCATTAGCGGTCTTGAGAATTTCCATGGCGTAAAAGGGTGCGACATCAGCACGCTTAGAAACTTTCATTCGATCGGCCCCGGCTAGAGTACGCCGCCACTGGCGAGGCCAAAGCCCCGCCGGTCCGTGTCGAATACACAGGTTTCAGGGCTGCGCGGCACGCCGCCTGGACAATGGACGGCATTCACTCGGCCAATTTCCGGCACTTTGGCAACCTTATGGCCGCGCCGCCCAAGACTGTCGCGTAGCCCCGCATCAAAATCAGGTTCGGTAAGAACCGTGTCAGGTATGCCGCCGTGATGGAGTCGGGGTGCATCCACCGCCTCGCGCAACGGCAACTCATCTAGCAGCGCCCCACGCATCACACTGGCCAAGGCTGAGGGTGCCGCAGCCCCGCCTACTGAGCCGGCGGCGAAGAACAACTGACTGGTATTGTGATTTACCAAAACAATTGGTGAGAGAGATGTCGCAGCATTTCCTGATGCGGCCGGCGAGGCAGCCAATAGGATGCCCGTGCCGGGTACGACTCGCCCGGTTCCGAATAAATTATTCATCGTCACAGCACAAGATACTGTGAGGCCGCGCCTGTCGACGGTGACAAAGCTGGTTGCAGCCGGGTTCTCCAGCCGGCGTTTCGGCGGTTGGCTGAGATTTTCCGGCGCGGTTGCTTGATTGGAATCATAGGAAGACATCGCGGATAACAGACGGCTCGAATCGAGAGCTACAGCATCTTCGACGTCAATCCAGGTTTGCCGATCCGCAAAGGCGCGTTTTGATACTTCCGCGAATAGATGAGCGCGCTCGTCCGCGGGGGCATCGAGATAACGATCGTCTTCGGCCAACAGATGAAACATGGCCGCCGCTGTGAGGCCGCCGGCGGCCGGGGGTGGCGCAGTATGAAAGACATGGTTGCCAAACGGCAAAGTGACGCTCTCCCGCCAAGCTGGCGCGAAAGCCCGCAGTTCTTCAATCGTCAGTGCGCCTTCGGCCTTCGCGACACCGGCGCTCAGGGCTCTGGCGACATTGCCGCCATAAAAATCGCCGGCACCCTTAATTCGCAGTTTAGACAGTACTGAGCCGAGTTCTAACTGGTACACCCGTTGGCCTTCGGAGATCGGTGAGCCATCGCTGTGCAAAAATAATTTGCGCATTTCGCGGTCTGTAAACAAAGAGAGGCCCGCCAACCGGATGTCACGCGCCAGAGCCCGCGAAACTTGATGTCCGAGGCGCGCATAGGCTTCGGCCGGCGCCAGCAAGCGCGACCACGGCAGACGGCCGTAGCGCGCCTGTAGTGCGTACATGCCGCGCACCGTACCGGGAATGGCGTTGGGACGGCGAGGTGGGGTGCTCCCTGTTCCCGCCGCAAGGGCATAAAATTCAATAACTTCAGTGGTGTCGCCGCTCTTACCGTTCGGATTGTATACCAAGCACACGCCGCCGCTGCCGAGACTCGCGGTTGAGGGATAGGTCACCGCCAAAGTAAAATAGAGCGCGACGGCGGCATCCGCCGCAGTACCACCGGCTGCCAGCACGTCACGCGCCACCAATGCGGCGCGCGGCTCGTCCGACGTGGCGCCGCCGAAATAGCTGGTGGGTTCAAACATCGAAAAATCTGGTAAGGTCTGGGTAACCTCACATCCGCTCAACAAGACCAGCGCTGCTGCTGTGGCGGTCGCGCGCAGACGCCAACCGGAGAATCGGTGATATCGCGAATGAAACAGCTTTAAGGATCTAAATTTGAACATTTTTCCTAGGCGCGTGGTCGGCTTCGTTCTCGCACTTCTTGTTTTATTGTCAGTGTTTGCCCCGACGATCAAGGCGCAAGGCATTTTGCTCATTCGTGATACCGAGATTGAAAATACCATTCGCGGCTATGCCGCGCCACTATTCGCGGTGGCCGGCCTCGATGCTGGATCTGTGAAGGTGCATATTGTCGATGATTCACGGTTGAATGCGTTTGTCGCCGGCGGCATGAATCTGTTCGTTAATACCGGCCTCCTCATGTCGAGCTACTCCCCAGACGCCATTATCGGTGTGTTTGCACATGAGACCGGCCATATAGCCGGCGGCCATCTGGCGCGCACCCGCGAAGCGATAGAAAACGCCACGGCAGAGGCGATGCTTGCCTACATCCTCGGCGCCGCCGCAATTCTGGCAGGCGGCGGTCAAGCCGCTGGAGCGATTATGGGCACTGGAACGGCAATCGCCCAGCAGTCGATCATTCGCTACAGCCAATCGCAGGAACAGTCGGCAGATCAGGCTGGAGTCGGGTATCTCCGAGCCATCGGACGCTCAGCCAATGGGATGCTCGACATTTTCTATAAACTGGAAGATCAGGAATTGTTGGTGGCCGAGCGCCAAGACCCCTATTTGCGCTCCCACCCTCTGACCCGCGATCGCATCAGTTTCGTGCGCAATTTCGTGGAAACCTCCACATATCCCATCATAACCTCAGATGAAGCGGAGTTACTGGCGCATCGCCGTATGGTAGCCAAGCTCTATGCTTTTCTAAATTCGCCGGGCAGGACGTTGCGAGAGTATCGTGAGAACGACAAAAGTCTCACTGCGCGATACGCCCGGGCGATCGCCTATTACAGAATTCCCGACGTGGAACGGGCGATTGGCGAACTCGACGGCCTGTTGCGCGAATTTCCCGACGATCCCTGGTTTCACGAGCTGAAGGGACAAATATTGTTCGAAAATGGCCAGATTGCGCTCTCCATTCCATCCTATGAAAAGGCGGTCGCCTTGCGCCCTGATGAGCCCTTATTGAGATTGGGTCTGGCGCGCGCCCTGATCGAGATCAGTGAACCGGGATTTACCAAAAAAGCGATAGATCACTTAATTATTGCTGCTCGAGCAGAACCCAATTATGCACCGCACTGGCATTTTCTGGGAATCGCCTATGGGCGCGACGAACAACTCGCACAATCGTCCCTCGCGTTGGCTGAAGCGTCGCTGCTGCGCGGTGAGCTCGCGGAAGCGAACTATCATGCCGAAAGAGCGAAGCGCGGTCTGCCTGTCGGCGCGCCGGCTTTTTTGCGCGCAGAAGATATTTTATTGGCGGCGAAGCACGGCAATCGCTGAACTCTCCAGGTGAGTATGTTTTCGCACCAAAATCTTGTTCTACTACGGCATTTAATGCCGTGTTGAACAGCTGCAATACCGGCGGCAGAACTAAGCTGCAACGAATATGCCGTCGCCCGGAGTGCTACTTATCCCATGTGTGCGTGTAAAACATCGTTTGTTTTCAGATTGTTGTAGGGCTATGTTGCGTCATACTTCGCATTTTGTATGACGAAAATTTAGCGTCTACCACAATTTTTGAAATTGTTAAATTTGCTAATTTAGTTCGCTGAACGTTCTGTGCTACAGCAGTAATTTGACGTAATATTTCAGATAACACCGTTAACATATTGAAGCGACGAACTATAAATTGATTCGATCTGTTTGGCGTCGGTCGAATAATGAAGCTAAATCAGACCACCAAGCGGCGATGACGGGTCGGCATAGCGTTTTTTCGCCATGCGTCCGGCCAAATACGCCAATCTCCCCGCTTCCACTGCTAGGCGCATTGCGTGGGCCATACTGATCGGGTCTTTGGCTTCGGCGATTGCGGTGTTCATCAACACGCCATCACAGCCCAATTCCATCGCAATAGCTGCATCGGACGCCGTGCCGACGCCGGCATCGACCAGCACCGGAAGCCCGCTATTCTCGATGATGATTCGCAGATTCACCGGGTTCTGAATTCCGAGGCCCGAACCGATAGGTGCCGCCAACGGCATGATTGCCACACAGCCGAGATCTTCCAGATTTTTCGCCATAATTGGGTCATCGCTGCAATAAACCATGACGTCGAAACCCTCTTTCACGAGCATTTCGGTCGCCAAAAGCGTTTCTACCATATTCGGGTACAGCGTAGTTTGGTCGCCCAACACCTCCAATTTTACCAGCTTCCAACCACCTGCTTCGCGCGCCAGACGCATGGTGCGAACGGCCTCGTCTGCCGTGTAACAGCCGGCGGTGTTGGGCAAATAAGTGTATTTTTTGGGGTCAAGAAAATCGATCAGCATCGGTTCGCCAGGGTTGCCGATATTGACGCGGCGCACGGCCACAGTGACCATCTCGGCACCGGAAGCCTCTACGGCCCGCGCCGTTTCAGCGAAATCGCGGTACTTCCCGGTACCGACAATGAGACGCGAATCAAACTTGCGGCCGGCGACTTCCCAGCCCTGGTTTTTAGTAGATTGGGATTCTTCTGTGTTGGCGCCGCCACCGATGAAGTGCACGATCTCCAATTTGTCGCCATTCGAGACCGGTGTGCCGCCATAGGCGCCCTTCGGAACGATTTCCAGATTGCGTTCGACCGCGATCTTGCGCGGATCGAAACCGAGCTGCTGCAACACCGATTCGACCGTCAACGGCCCGTCAAAATCGCGCGCTTCTCCATTTATTTGAACTTGCATATTCTGCGGTAATTCCTTTGGCCTGCAGCGCCGGCCGCCAGCCATCATGTTGCACGTCGCAATCAATTAGAGTATGGCCACGTCGTTCTGCATTTCAACTGTTTGAGCCGCCACGGCAAGCAAGCGCCCGAAATTAATCTTTAGAGCCGGCTGTTGGGTGCCGCTGAGGCTCTCTCCTGGTGCGAATGCCGCGGAATTGGTTTAGTATGGTTCTCCGATGAAACACAAAATCTTGATATTGAATGGCCCAAACCTCAATATGTTGGGAGAGCGCGAGCCGGAAATCTATGGTGGCGACTCTCTTGATGCGGTTGGCGTGGCCTGCCAGCACAAGGGTCAAACCTTGGGCATGGCCATCGATTTTCGCCAATCAAACAGCGAAGGCGAGTTGGTCACGTGGATTCAGTCGGCAGCGGTGGATTTCTCGGGCATAGTAATCAATGGCGGCGCCTACAGCCATACATCAATAGCGATCCTGGATGCATTGCGGGCGGTCGGCCTACCAACAATCGAGGTTCATTTGTCTAATATTTATCGTCGCGAATCCTATCGCAACCATTCCTACATTTCGCAGGTGGCGCTGGGCGTGATTTGCGGCCTGGGTGCGCAGGGCTATCTGTTGGCGCTCGACGCGCTAGCTCGAATAGTGGATGAGGACTAGCAAATGGCGGTGGAATTGCCTTTGGATGAACAAGAAAACAGACGACGCCAACCCGATTTCGATCTGATCCGCGATCTGGCGGCGCTTCTCGAAGAAACCGGATTGAGCGAGATCGAAATCGGAACGGGGCCTGAACGGGTGCGTGTGGCGCGCACCATTCATAGCACCGCGATCGCGCCGGCTTCGGAGGTACTGATCGCTGAGATTTCCGATGTGCCGACCGCAGTGAATGTGGATTCCAGCCACCCCGGCGCTGTTGTTTCGCCCCTGGTCGGCGTCGCCTATAACGCGCCTGAGCCCGGCGCCGAGCCTTTCATAAAGGTCGGCGAGCAAGTGAGCGAAGGACAAACCCTGTTTATCGTCGAGGCGATGAAAACCATGAATCCGATTCGCTCACCGCGCAGTGGCCGGGTTGTCCGAATCCTGGCCGAAAACGGCGCGCCGGTAGAATATGGCGAAGTTTTACTGTTGCTGGAATAGCTCCGGCCCCGACCTCCGTTTAGGCTGCCCGATACAATGTTTGACAAAGTTCTCATAGCCAATCGCGGCGAGATCGCAGTGCGTATTCACCGCGCCTGCCAGGAATTGGGCATCAAAACCGTCTCGGTTCATTCCACCGCCGATACTGACGCCATGCATGCCCGCCTGTCCGACGAATCGGTCTGTATCGGACCGGCGTCGGTGCGCGAAAGCTATCTCAATATCCCCTCCATCATTGCCGCCGCGGAAATCACCAATGCCGACGCCATTCATCCCGGCTATGGCTTTCTTTCGGAAAACGCCAATTTCGCCAGCATTGTTGAAGAGCATGGCTTTACGTTTATTGGTCCGACGCCAGCGCATATCGCCATGATGGGTGACAAAGTGCGGGCCAAGGAAACCATGCAGAAATTGGGCGTCCCCGTCGTACCAGGCTCGCCCGGCGCGTTGCAGGACATCGCGGAATTCAGTGCCGTTGCCGAGACGATCGGCTATCCGGTTTTGGTGAAGGCGGTTTCCGGCGGTGGCGGCCGCGGTATGAAGCGTGTCGAGCGCCAGGAAGATATGGCCGAAGCTGTAGCAATGGCCGGCGCCGAGGCGAAATCGGCATTTGGCGATGGTTCGCTCTATTTGGAGAAACTGATCGATTCCCCGCGCCATGTCGAAGTTCAAGTGTTGGCCGATCAGCACGGCACCGTGGTGCATCTCGGCGAGCGCGATTGCTCGCTGCAGCGCCGCCATCAAAAAATGCTGGAGGAAGCCCCCTCCTCCGCGCTCAATGCCGAAGAGCGCGAAGATATTGGCGCTAGGGTGGTCAAGGCGGTATCCGAAATTGGCTATCGCGGCGTCGGCACCATGGAATTCCTATATCAGGCAGGTGAATTTTACTTCATCGAAATGAACACTCGCATCCAAGTCGAGCATCCAGTGACCGAAATGATTACCGGGATCGATCTTGTGCGCGAGCAAATCCGCGTCGCTGACGGCGCGCGGCTGGGCTACGAGCAGAAAGATATTGTCTTTAACGGGCACGCCATCGAATGCCGGGTGAACGCAGAGGATCCACTCACCTTTCGCCCCTCTCCCGGCCTGGTCACCGGATATCATCCGCCGGGTGGGCTTGGTGTGCGCGTGGATTCAGCGCTCTATCAGGATTATTTAGTGCCGCCCTTTTACGACAGCCTACTCGCCAAGGTTATCGTGCATGGCTCCAACCGCAACGAATGCCTGATGCGGTTGCGCCGCGCGCTCGAAGAATATGTCATCACCGGGGTTGAAACGACCATACCATTTCATCTCAAATTGATCGCCAATGCCGATTTCGCCAATGGCGCTTACGACATTCATTGGCTGGAGAAGTTCATAGCGGAAGGCTAAGCTTCGGGGCATGGGTTGAACTGATGATCGAATTGTCGCCAGAACTGATTCTCAAGGCCTATGCCTGTGGCGTCTTTCCGATGGCGGAACGCAAGGACGATCCTTCCGTGTTTTGGGTGGACCCGGATTTGCGCGGCGTCATCCCGTTGGACGAATTTCATTTGTCGCGCCGCCTCGCTCGCACCGTGCGCTCGGGAAAATTCCAAATCACCGTGGATCAGGCGTTCGATCAGGTCATCCGCAAATGTGCAGAGCGCACCACCCAGCGCATGGAATCCTGGATCAATGGCGATATCGTCGAGGTCTATGCCGGATTACACCGCCTCGGTAACGCCCACAGCGTGGAATGCTGGACCGGGGAAGAATTGGTGGGCGGACTTTACGGTGTATCGCTTGGCGCCGCCTTCTTCGGCGAAAGCATGTTCAGCCGCAAGAGCGACGCGAGCAAAGTCGCCTTGGTGCATCTGGTAGAGCGCTTGCGCGCCGGCGGCTATACGCTATTGGACACCCAATTCGTTACCGAGCATTTGAGCGGTTTTGGCGCCGTTGAGCTGCCGCGCGGCACCTATCTCGAGCAATTGCGGGCGGCGCTGGAGCGTCAGGCGACGTTTTATCCGTTCGATTCGGAATTCTCTTCCAAGATGGCACAATCGAGCACCCAAACGTCATAAACCGGATGCTGCAGCGCCGATAGTCCGGGGGTCGAGGCGAACATCCAGCCGCTGAACAGCAATTCCACCGGCGCGCCCCGCTGTTTCTCCCGGATTTCGAGAAAGGCCGCGCTTTCGGGTGGCTCCTCGGGCGGTTTTTTGTGACAGGCGCGGGCAGTGATCTCGAGCGTGCCGAAGACCACGGGAGCGTCTAATTCGGCAGTAAACTTGGATATCCGCGCGGTTACCTTATCGAGACCCTGGAGCACCACCGCCGCGCGCTCCGCTGCCTGCAGGTTGATCGGCAGCAACAGCAGCAAAGCCGCGATTACGGCAGCGCAGAGAGCTGATGCGCTATGTTTGTTGCCCCAGCGCCGGCCCCGCGGGCGGCGGCTAGTTATCCGCACCGGATGCGCCGCCTACACTCAATGGCGGCGTTTTATCGGCCCACGGATATGCCGCCTCGAACGCTGCAGCGGCACGGAAAATATCGATTTCCGAATTGATTCGCCCGACCATCTGCAATCCGACCGGCAGGCCCGATTCGGTAAAACCGGCCGGAATGGAGGCCGCCGGCTGGCCGGTCGTGTTGAAGGGATAGGTATAATAAACCCAGGAAACGGGATTGCGGTCCTCCCACCCCGGCGGCACGTTGAGACCGGTATCGAAAGCAGCAACCGGCAGAACCGGAGACAGCAACAGGTCGTAACTTTCAAAGAATTCGCGCACCGTTTCGCGAAATGCGTAGCGTTCGAAAACCTTGATGAAATAGTCCTCTATCGAATGGTCGAGCGCGCCCGATAACAGGTCGACAACCGCTGGGTCCAATTGCTCCGGCGATTCCGTCAACACTCCTTTTAGCTTGGTTCCCACGCCGCCATAAAATTCCGCCATCCAGATGTCGAGCGGTTCGTCGCCGAACGGCGCCTCTACCAGCTGTACATGACAGCCCAATTGTTCGAAGGATTGAGCGGCGCGTTGTGTGATCTCGAGTATTTCCGGGTCGCTGTGGGCGTAGCCGAAAGTCGGGCTCCAGGCGATGCGCATGCCCTCGATCGATTGCCCGCAGGCGCCGAGATAATCCGGCACTGGTCCGGCGACGGCAAAGGGGTCGCGGGCGTCATGCCCCGATATCGCCGTGAGCAGCAGCGCTGCGTCGCGCACGGTTCGCGCCAGCGGGCCGACATGGGCGAGTGTCGGCGTCGCCGGAATGGGAAATAACGGAACGCGTGAGAATTGCGCCTTGATTCCAAACAGGCCGCAAAGCGACGAGGGGATGCGAATGGAGCCGCCGCCATCGGTGCCGAGAGCAAACGGCGTCAGCCCCGCCGCGACGCTGGCCCCGGCGCCGGCGCTCGAACCGCCCGGTGTTTTAGCCAAATTCCACGGATTGCGCGTGACCCCGGTGAGCGGGCTATCGCCAGTGCCCTTGCAGCCGAACTCGCTGGTCGTGCTCTTACCGATGATGCAGGCGCCGGCTGCCCGCGCCCGCGCCACTGCCGGCGCGTCGACCGTGCCCATGTTTCCGGCGAACGGTTTGGAGCCAAATGTCCAGGGCACGCCTTCCATTGAAATCAAATCCTTGACCGAAAGCGGCAGGCCATGCAGCAGGCCAAGCGCGTCGCCAGCCATGACGGATTCTTCCGCTTGCTTTGCCGCCGCACGCGCAATGTCGGGCGTGCAGGTGACGAAGGCATTAATTTCCGGCTCCAGCGCCGTCTGGCGCTCAATAACATCCTCGACAAGCTCGACCGGTGAGATTTCCTTCGCGGCGATCCGGCGCGTCAGGTCGAGGGCGGTATGATAGGCGAAACTCATGTCGTCACATTCCTCTTGGATGGCCCCTTAGATAGCGCCTGAACCACGGTCGAGTACCGTGTGTTCTTTCAAAATGCAGGTGGCGAAGCGGGCTTCGAGGTCCGCCTTGTTCAATCCCCTTCCGATGACAACCACACGGGTTTCTGGCTCGCCGCGCGGCCAGGTATCGGCATAAGTCGGTGGGCTGAAGGTGCCCTGAACACCCTGTATGATGACCGGCTTGTCGACATTGTCGAATTGCACTAGCCCTTTGACGCGATAGAGATCGTCGCCCAGCTCCTGTGTAAGTTCGTAAAAGAACCGCAGCACCAGATTCCAGTCCATGATGCGAGAATCTTGAAGGCAAACGGCGCTTACGTCCGGGGTGTGGCCGTGAGGGTGATCCGCTTCATCGTCGGTGCTGCCGAGCCACTCGCCGACCGCATCGTCGCGGTTTTTCGGATCGAACAGATCCAGGTCAACAATCTTATCGACCGCCAGAACACCAAAAGAAGTGACCTCTTTGCGTGAATAAGGATTGAGCGCACCGACCACCGAAGCCGCGCGGGCGAACGCTGCGTCGTCTACCATGTCGCGTTTGTTGAATATAATTTTGTCGGCAATGGCAATCTGCTTTTGCGCCTCGACGGAATTCTTGATCTCGGCTTCGACATGCTTGAGATCGACGACGGTTAATACCGCATCGAGTTTAAACGTCAGATCGAGTTTCAAATCCGTGTAAAGTAGTTTGGCAAGGGGGGACGGGTCGGCAATGCCGGTTGTTTCGATAACGATTTTATCGAAATCGATTTTCGGCTCGGCCAAGCCCACCTTGCGCATGAACAATTTGTTGAGGCCGTCCATCAGATCGCCTTGCGCGGCGCAACAGATACAGCCGTTGGTCAGCTCCAACATATCTTCGGAAGCGCGCGAGATGAGGTCGCCATCGATGCCAATTTCGCCAAATTCATTGACGATAACGGCAATTTTCCCGGCGTTGGGGTCGCTCAACAGGTGATTGATCATTGTTGTCTTGCCGGCGCCAAGAAAGCCGCTCAGCAAGGTGATCGGTATGCGTTGGTCGTTCTCCCGTGAATCGACCCGAGACATCTCTGGCCGCCCGAAGGCTGCTCCCGTCAGTCGTCCACCATGGCCCAGGCACGGACCGGTGCGCCGCTGCCGTCGCCGATCTTGATCGGCGGGCCGAAGAATTGATATTCACCTTTTCCGACGAGCTGCTCAAGATTGATCAGCCATTCGTAATGGGTGATCCCACGGTCCCGGCAGACGCGGTGATTGGGAAATAGATTGTCCGACGGTTTGTCTGTCGACGGCCCTTCGACGCCATGCAGTTTGGAGCCCCGGTCGGCCAGCCAGTTGGTCGCATCGGCGGTGATGCCGGCATTGCTCCATACCACTTTCACATCCGGATAATGACGCTCGTGCAAGCCTGTGCACATGAGCACAATATGCCCGTCCACCTTGACGCCGGTTTTTTCTTCGGCGGCTTCCATATCGGCGACATCGATGTCACCGAGGTCGGGAATATGGCGCATGTCGAAACACACAGATTTACCCATGAACATGTCGAGCGGCATGTTGTCGACGGTGTCGCCATTGGGGTTGGTGTGAAAGAAGGCGTCCACATGGGTGCCTATATGATCAACCATGCCGAGGAATGTGGTGGCGAAGGAGAGCCGGTCATTGGGCGGGCCGAGCTCAAAATCTTTTATGGTTTTTTCGTGCGTGTAATGCGGAACGATAACAGGGCGCTGGAACAACTTATGTGCCGGCATGTTGTCGGTCAGCTTTAACGTCAAGTCAATCATTTGTTGGCCCATTTTGCCCTCCCAATTATTGCCGATCCCGTGATGGACCTGTGTTGACCAAAATAATAGCAGTGCGCCAACGGCGGCGCCAGCAGAAGCGCTGCATTCCATGCGGCAATGCGTTCGCCACATCCCAGCGCGCCTCAACCTATTGTATGGATGCCAGGTGAGGCATAGAATCACACGTTCAAAAATCGCTAGAGGATTCATGATCATGACGCCGGAAAAGGTGTTGGCCCACGCGCCCAAAATCCTGGACCAATCGGAACGCGAAAATTTCTTCGAAAACGGCTATTTGCTCAAGGAACGGTTTGTGGGCGAAGAGTGGTTGGCGCGGCTATGGGAAGTGACCGAGCGCATGGTCGAGGAAAGCCGCGGGTTGAGCACATCTAACGATAAGTTCGATTTGGAGCCGGCGCACACGGCGGAAGCTCCAAAGTTGCGCCGCTTCACCCAGCCCGTCGACCATGACCCGGTATATTGGGAGTTCGCGTCGAATTCGATGATTACAGATCTGGCCGAAGATTTACTCGGCCCGAACATCAAATTTCATCATTCGAAGCTCAATTTCAAATGGTTCGGCGGTGGCGAAGAGGTGAAATGGCACCAGGACATCCAGTTTTGGCCGCACACGAATTTTAGCGTGCTGACGATCGGCGTTTATCTGGATGATGTCGACGACGTGACAGGACCGATGGGGGTCGTCCCCGGCAGCCACAAAGGCGAACTGTTTGATCAATATAACGGCGACAATCAGTGGGTCGGTTGCCTGAGCGACCAGGATCTAAAAAAAGTCAAGTTGGACAACGCGGTTTACTTGAAAGGCCCTGCCGGCTCCGTCACCGTGCATCATTGCCGCGCGCTGCACGGCTCGATGGCCAACAATCATCCCAGCAAGGCGCGCCCGCTGCTGCTGAATGCGTTTTCCTCAGCCGATGCCTTGCCGATCACGCCCAATCCGACGCCATCGCACCGTAACGGCATGATCGTGCGCGGTGAGGCGGCGCGCTATGCGGAGTTTGACCCCTTCCCGGCCCGCCTGCCGCCGGATTGGTCGGGCGGCTATTCCTCCATTTTTGCGCTACAGCAAGAAGAGGACGGTAAGGCGGCGAGCGCCACGGAATAAGCAGTTCTGGGGTCAACCAGTAATTTCGCCCTCGACAAACGCCATCGCCTCAATTTCGATTTCAAGTTCCGGCAACGCCAGGCCGGTAATTTCGACGATGGTGTCGGCCGGATAAGGTGGCGTGAAATATTTTTCACGCAGCGCGACGATTTTGTTGAAATTACCCATGTCTTTCAAAAATATCGTTACTTTGATGACCTTGGATAAATCCGATCCGCCGGCCTGCAGCACGGTCTGTAGATTCTCAAAGACCTGCACAGCCTGGGCATCGAAATCCCCAACCCCGACGATCTCGCCTTGCAGGCTGAAGGCGGCTTGGCCCGAGACGTAAATCATGTTGTCGACACGGTAAGCCTGAGCTAGGCGAAATGCCTCATAAGGGTCCGGGTCGGTCTTTATGCGGATAGCTTGTTGCACCATTTCCTATTTCTCCCCTGAGTTATCGTGGTCCGCACAAGACTATGCGTCCTCGCGTCCAGCGACAACGCGTCAATGTGGATACCATCCTGAGTTCTCGCGGCAGGCCTCTCCACAATGGCGCGACTTATTCGCCGGTGCGGGTTATCTTACTGAAATTAACGAGCGTGGGCGTCAGCCCGAATCAATTGGTGCCGCGCCTAACTTAGGCGGCCAAACAAGCGGCGGAATGGAAATAAGAATGGCGAAGGCAAAAGCAATCATCTCCGAAAGATCAAACAGCGTTCTGACGCTAACGCTCAACCGGCCGGAAGTGCTGAATGCGGTGAATGGGCCGCTTACCGAGCAGTTATTCGATGAATTGGCCGCGGTGGAGAATGATGCCCGCATACGCTGCGTCGTCATCCGTGGTGCCGGCGGGCATTTCATGGCCGGCGGCGATCTCAAATTATTCCACGGCGAACTCGACCGTGAATCGGATGAACGTCGCCGATTCTTTGAGAAATTCGTTTATCAGGTACATCCTCTAATCCAGGTGATCAAACGCCTGCCCAAGCCGGTCGTAGCCAGTGTTGAGGGTGCGGCCGGCGGTTTCGGCGTCAGCCTGATGCTGGCCTGCGATCTGGTGATCGCCGCGGACACCAGCTTCTATACCATGGCCTATTGCAGCATCGGCACCAGCCCGGATGGTTCGTCGACCTATTTTCTGCCGCGCGCCGTGGGGCTAAAAAAGGCGATGGAACTGGCCCTGCTGTGTGAGCGTTTCGATGCTGAAACCGCACAGGGTCTCGGCATGGTCAATTGGGTGGTGCCGCATAAAGACCTGGTGAGCGAGACGGCAAAACTTGCGAAGCGTCTGGCAAGCGGGCCGACCCGCGCTTATGGCAATACGAAAAAATTGCTAAATGCCTCGCTTCACTCCACCCTCGACGATCAATTGCAGTCGGAAGCTGAAAGCTTCGCGGCCTGCGCCGGCACATCTGATTTCGTCGAAGGCATCAATGCGTTTGTCGAAAAACGTAAGGCCAAATTCAAAGGTAAGTAAGGCGCGGCGATCACCCGCCACTGGAGAGGAGAATTTCATTATGGGCAGTCACCTCCACGAGCATTACATCAAACTTGTCGAGCAAGATTATTTCGGCAATGTCGCACGTCAGGACGTTGCCGGCATCCTCGCCTGTTTTACCGAGGATGCACGGGTCACGATCTATCACGGCGACAATGAGCCGCGCCGGTTTAGCGGCGCAGCTGACGATGGCGCGGCGCCGTTACGCAGTTTCTTCGATCATTTGCTCGCTAATTACGATCCTCATTTCGAGGATTTTTCCCATTTTGTGGATGCGGAGAACGATCGCTGCGCCGCGTATTTCAAGGTGCGTCTCACGCCGAAGCCGGATTCGCCCTATGTCGCGTCGGGTGTCCTGAATTTGCGCAACTGCAATTTCTTCCTGTGCCGCGACGGTAAAATCCACGACATGACTCTCTACTATGCCAATCCCGAAGCGGCCAAGATGGCTGGGCCGGCACCGACAGGTTTTCCCAAAGCAAGTTAACGTCAACAGCGGCACCGCCCTTACCGTCTGACCGAGAACACATGACCGGTACATCACAATCCGGATTCTTCGGCGTCTATCCAATGCTGCTGGCCGACTACCGAGCCGATAGCGAATTGGCTCTGCCGCCTTTCTTGCACGAGACCCGTGGCGAGCTTGATATATTTGTTGGCTTGGCTGGACCAGAGGCACCTGAAGTGCTGCGCGCAGGTACCACTGGATTAATCCCCGGTTTCGAAACGCTCGACCACATGTCCGAGCAGTTCGACTGCCTTCAGGAAGGGCGCGACGAAGATGCGGAAGCGGTCTGTCGAAGCATCGAACTAGCGCTTGTCTTCATGCTCAAATCCATCAATCATTTCGTTACTTATTCGCGCGAAGTCGCGGGCCGGCGCCTCGGGCATGAAGCTATCCATCATCAGCTCGGCGTTGATGTCTCGCCGCTCGGGTTAAGCATCGCTAAGCGCTTCGCGCGCCAATTCGGACCGCTCTAGATAAAATGTTTAGGATTCTCCAAAGGCTTTAAATTTGACATACCGAAACCCATGAAACAGAAGTCAGAAGTCGAAATTAGCCAAATACTGGCGGCGGCGGCGCATGACATGCCTCAACCCATCTATTCGCTCAACCTCCTGTTGGCCGCACTCGCCGGCCGCGTCGAAGACACGGACTCGGCCGCACTTGTAAACAGCGCACAAATATCCGCCGACGGCGTATCCGGCGCGATAGAGGCAATCCTCAGCATCTCCGCGATGCGCGCTGCCGAAGCGGAACCGGATATGGTGAAACTCGATATCGCTGTACTACTCGATCATTGCCGCGACCAGTTTGCCGGCCAAGCGGCCAACAAGGGATTAGAGTTTCGCGCCGATTCTTGCGCACTCCGAGTGCGGAGTGACCGCCTTCTGTTGCCGCGCCTGTTGGATAATTTGATCTCAAACGCTGTTCGCCATACCGACAAAGGCCACGTGCTGGTTGAATGCCGTGCGACCAAGGAAATGTTGCGGATCGGGATCTTCAATAGTGGGCCGATCCTGGATGAGCAGACTCTTGCGCTATTTTCCAGCCCGAAAATGAGTGACACGTCGCTGTCGCCTTCGGCGTGGCGTGGCTTTGCCTTGGGACTATCGATCGCGCAGGAAATCTGCGCACTGCTTGGTCACACCCTGTCGGTATCCTCCGAGCCGGGACGCGGCACCGCTGCTTGGCTGGAAGTAGGCCTGGCAGCGCGCAGCGCAACGACAGAATCTTCCGCCGAGGTCGCAGCGCCGGCACCTGAGAGCGAAGCCATGATCGCGCTCGTCGAAGACGATCCAGATGTGTATTTCGCGACCTCGGAATTATTGATCGGTTGGGGATACCAAGTGTTTGGCGGCGCATCAGCCGAGGCAGCGATTGAAGACTGTATGGCAAACGCTGGCGGCAGATGTCCTGACCTGTTGCTCTCGGACTTCAAATTGCCCAATGCGCAAACAGCGATTGATGTGATTATGGGGTTCAATCGGCACTTCGACAGCAAGATTCCTACAATTGTTGTCTCCGGTGACCCCTCGGCGGCGCTTGATGTCGCGGTCGAGGGCCTGGAATTCGAGATTTTGCAGAAGCCGATCCGCGCCGAAAAGATGCGCGCGCTCGTACGCTACGCGTTAGAGAACAGCAGTTAGCACCAGCGCGCCGTCTACAACCAGGCTGCACCGCGCACGCCGCTATCGGGCCCATATTTGGCTTCGACTAGACGTGTCGCCAATGTGCCGGAAGAAGCATAGTGCGACCACAGGCGCGACACTTCTGTGTAGAGGCTTGGTATTGCCGAAAGTCCACCGCCCAGTACAATAACATCAGGGTCGAGAAAATTAATGGCGGCGGCGAGCGCCCGCGCCAGGCGCGTTTCATAAAGCGTTATGGCGTGCCGCGCGTGCTGTTCGCCATCGCCGGCAAGGCGGGATATTTCCTCGGGTTTTGCTTGCCGCCCAGCCAAGGATAAATAGTCACGCGACAGGGCCGCGCCGTTTAGCCAGGTTTCGATGCACCCGATTTGGCCGCATCCGCAGGTGATTTCGTCGCCGTCCGAAGCCATGCGCCACGGCAGGGGGTTGTGGCCCCATTCTCCCGCCGCCGCGTTCGCGCCGACAATGAGCCGGCCATTGACTACGAGGCCGCCACCGACCCCGGTCCCAAGAATTACCCCGAACACAACGGCCGCGCCTGCCGCCGCGCCGTCGGTTGCCTCCGATAGAGCAAAGCAGTTTGCGTCATTGCCGATATGTACCGGGCGCTCGAACAGATCCTCCAGATCGCTGCGAAAAGGCCTGCCTTGAAGCCACGGCAAATTAGCTACCAGAATTGGCTCGCCGGCACCGTCGACAACGCCAGGCATGCTGATGCCGATCTGCGCGGCTGGCCGAGATTCGTTTTCCAACTGGGCCACTGTCTTCGAAATGATACCGATCGTGGCGCTATAGTCGCGCGGAATGTCAGCGCGGTACCGGGCCTGCTCCCTGCCCTGCTCGTCCAGTATCACGGCGGCAATCTTGGTGCCGCCGATGTCGATACCAATGCGCATGCCGGTTGGTTCAGCCATGGTATTCGTATTGACCCTGCACCCAAGTTGCCTTGACCATGAGGTCGGTGTCGAGCCAAACCAGACTGGCATCATAGCCGGCTTCTATTTTCCCGAGAGAACTGCCGAGACCGAGAAACTCGGCGGGATGGGCCGACGCCATGCGCAGTGCCGCGTCGAGCGGAATCGAAACGCTGCGCACGCAATTTCGTACGGCGCTGGCCATATCGAGGGTCGAGCCCGCAAGGCGGCCATCCGCCAGAAAGCATGATCCGTCGCGCACGCTGACTGTCTCTCCTCCATAGTCGAAAGTTGCCATGTCGGTGCCGACCGGCGCCATGGCATCGGTGATGAGGAAAAGTTTGTCTTGTTTCGCCTGCCAAGCCGCGAGAATCGACGTCTCATGGACGTGTACGCCGTCGGCAATTATGCCGCACCAGAGATCGGTATTGGCGAGCGCTGCGCCGACGGTGCCGGGCGCACGGCCGGTGAATTGACTCATGGCATTGAACAAATGCGTGACGCCCGATAGGCCCGCTTGTTGCGCCGCTGCGATTTGCTCCGCAGTTGCTTGGGTATGACCGGCCGAAACGCGGATGCCCGCAGCCGTCAATTGCGCAATCAATCCAGGCGGCGCGCATTCCGGCGCCAGCGTGACGACCCGGGCCCCCGGCACGGCGCCAAGCCGGGCGATAATCTCCGCATCGAGCGCGCCGATATGGCCGGCATCATGCATTCCCTTGCGCTCCGGATTTATGATCGGGCCTTCGAGATGAATGCCGAGCAGGCTGGGCGTTGCGCCCGCCAGAGCTTGGCACACTGCGTCTATCGCCTGCGTGATATGTGCGCGGTCGTCGGTGATCAGGGTCGGCAAAAACCCGACCGTGCCGAAGCGCCGGTGCGCTCTTGCCATGCAGGCGATGGTTTCTACGGACGGCGCCGTATTGAACATGACGCCGCCACCGCCATTGACCTGAACATCGACAAATCCCGGCGCCAGATGGCCGCCCTCAAGGTCGTGCCGCGGGATATCGGCGGGAATGTCCGTCACTTCCACAATGTCTGCAATATGCCGGCCTTCGATGAGAACGGCAGGCGCTTCCAAACGCTTGGAGGCGGTATGGAGGCGGCAGTTCGTCAGGGCGTACAAGCGAATATCTCCGAATCGTTCGGGCCGTGGCAGCCTACCAGGCCGCCGCGCATAGTCGGATTAATTTCTGGCGTTTCGGCGCTTGTTTTGCGCTGGCGCTCTGGGTAGCGTGGCGCCATGCTTTTAACCCTTCTCGGCACCGGCTGCCCGCAGGTCGATACCCGCCGGTTCGGCCCTTCGCAAATCGTGCGTCATCACGGCGGTACCTACCTTGTTGATTGCGGCTCGGGCACGACCCAGCGTCTTTATGGCGCACTGTTTGACGTCAGCGCCTATGGTGTTTGACGTCAGCGCCTATGGAACAAACTAGTCGGATTTCATAAGGGAGGGTTTCTGGCTCATCGTAGTGACCGAAGGGAACGAAGATGAGACAGAAATCGCAGAC
>Ga0114993_10000768_pt1 | contig 37191 bp, 28 predicted proteins | sample ArcticOcean_MG_C_FD_87042 | JGI IMG/M metagenome (GOLD analysis project Ga0114993, IMG submission 87042) | Marine microbial communities from western Arctic Ocean - ArcticOcean_MG_CB2_150 | ecosystem: Environmental > Aquatic > Marine > Oceanic | place: Arctic Ocean: Canada Basin | collected...
ATAGCCCGGAAACGTATTCGAGCTTCTGCTGTTCGGCGCCGAAAATATTGTAGTACGCACTGATTAAAGCAAGTACCGGCTGCTGCCCGGTCACGTCGCCGTAGTGCAGCGCCTGGCCGATGCCCTCGCCTGTCACTGGAACAGGGCAGCGAACAGGAATGAGCTAATCTTCTGGCACCCGCCCGTGTGCAACGTCTCAGCCCTCACTGAGCCAGAACTATCAGCCCTGCTTCAAAGCAGTAGATCCAATAGCCTCCGTTCGCGGTCAGCAATGTCACCGTCGTGAATCTGCCGTCCAGGTAGGCCCAGATGCCGCCGGCAACATCATCAATATTTGTGATCGTCGAGTCTTCGCCGACACCGATCAAGTTCCAGCCCTCGACAACGACGATGACTATATTGGGGCCCAACGGGTCTGAATTGTACAGATACTCTTCGAGATTGGTCAGACCGTCACCGTCAGGATTGGCCGACGCTGAGAATCCTAAGCCGCCGAAATTCTCGGTTTCCCACAGGTCATCAATGCCGTCACCGTCGATATCGGTGGCGATGATCCTGTACGTCCGCTGCGCCTGCACCTCGTTCCCCGCGGCATCCTGGACCGTGTAGATGATTACATACTCCCCGACCATACCGAAGTCGACGGCACCCGTGATGGTGAGTTGGTCGGTGATGTTGCCCTCGATATTGTCTGTTGCGCTCACGCCGAGACGTAAGTCGGGGTCGGCTCCCGTTGCATAGGTCAGGAGGCCGGGGTCAACCGTGATGGTCGGTGGCAAATCGTCATGAGCGTCTGAGATATCCGGTATTCCGTCATTGTCGGCGTCATTCGGATCAGTAATGTTCAATGTCCAGTTTTGATAGTCAATCCACGGGGTGATTGGCTCTCCGTCAGCAAGCACTACGGTCGCTGTGTAAAAAGTGCCTCCAGTCCGAACAAACGTGATATCAGGCATTGCGACCGATCCGCCACTTTTAAAAAGCGTTGTTGCGGCGAGTTCAAATTCGGCATCGTTGATCACAGCGTACGTGGATTGTCCAGCGTAGTTAGAGCTTTCTTTGGCCGTACTGACGAAGCTCAATGTGGCCGTCTTGTTTGAGACGTTATACGTCAAAGTACCCTCGAGGCTGTTTGCGTAGAACGGTGCAGTTATGTTCACAGTGCCAGCGGCAGTATTTGTCAGGGCGAGGTGGTAGGTCCCTGAATTATTTCCCGCGCTCCTCTGAAACGTACCTGTCGCATTGCCCTGGTCCCCGGTCACGGAGCGCCAGAAACCTGTAGCAGATACGTTCGCGGCCTGGGATTTCTCGGCCAGATCATGGACGTTGTTTGAGTTTGTGTCATCATTCGCGACAGCTAAATCAAGTACGCCCCAATCGACGAAATCAGCAGTGTCGATCTCAGACACCCAAAGGAGGTAGTCGGTCTTATATCGCCCGTCGACCTCCTTCATTTCTCCGCTGACCGTGATCCAGTTGCCGTTCCTGATGTGAAACGGTTTAGCGTTTGTATTGCCATCATAAGTGGTGAGAAAGAACTGGCGAGTAAAGCCATCGCCCCAATCCTGTATACTGACGTCAAGGAATAGCGCGTGCGAATTGCCGGTAAATTGGGCAACGTTGCTGGCACCGACTGTTAACGCGCCGAGTAATAGCGCGGTGGAAGCCATTCGTATGGGTATTCTTCGTAACATGATGTCTTTGCAAATCTGGACATAGGCCTGATTAACGACCCTTTCTATACTATGACCTCAGCGCTCGCGTTTCAACGACAACTGCAGCACCCCAAAGCCGATCTTCGAGGTTGGCTGTGTCGGCCATAAACAATTCCCCTGTGGTGCTGATTGTAGCCACACATTACCGCATCGTCCCGTGTCCGGCAAGCATCGACGATGCAGGAAGCACCCCCGCAATCGTGGATATTCATGGGCTGCGATTTGATCTGCGATTGCCGTGGTTTATGGCCAGGATAATGACAAACAACACACTGTGACTTGACTGTGACAGAAGCCCGGTGCATTATGTGTTATTATGTGTCACAATTCAGTCACACGGAATTTGTAAGTTTCGTAAACTACTGTAGTTGCAATATTTAGGTTATGGCGGTTAGGACTCCCCCCGCCTCCACCAATTTATCTAACTATATTATAATTGCCGTGGGCTTTGCCCAGCGGCGCCTAACGCGCTGCGGCCGATACCTCAGGGCAGCTGGACTTCAATCTCCGCTTGCTCTGTAGCGTAGACCCAATCCCCCTTGTGCGGCGGCAGCTCGGTCGCCCGCACGAACCGCCCCTCTTCCCACGTCCACACCGCTCGATCAGCTCGTGCAATTGATGGGAACCGTTTTCTTGTCAGTCGCGATGTCCTGCCCGAAAAGCGGCAGGCAAACAAGAAGCAGCGGCAAGAGACGTTTCATGGATAGATCCTTCAGTGGGTCGCAAACGACGTGTAGGTGATGGGGCGTCGAAGCGATTCCAGTGACACCCCGGAACGCAAGGCCTGCATGACGCCGCCGGCTTCGAGATAATTGTCAACGCGAATGAGCTTGCCATCCGAAAAAGGATAGTCGTCCAAATCATTTTTCATAATAGTACGATTTTCTGTGACAGCTATCACCGGAATCTGCTGGGCCATGGCGGCGAGCATCGGCAAACCGATGCATCCGTCGGGAATGACCAAGCAGTTGAGGTCCATGTTGCTGATGATTCCCTCTATGGCAAAGTAGCGCGGGTCCGTGATGATCTGAGGTGCCTTCTGCAGCCCCTTGAGAACACAGTGAAGAAATGCACAGGAAATTTCCTCGGCGGCCATGCGCGGGTCGATCACGTCACTCAGCTCCGCTGCGGTTTGATAGTCCGCCATCATGGGGGCGTGAGCGGAAGGCAGGTTAAATCGTAGAGAAGCCGCGTGAGTCAGCATCGCTTCCACGCCGCCCCATGGATTCACAAGATCGCCGCCGGCGGCAATGTAATTGCGGTGAATTTCCTCGGGGAAATGAACGACGGAAGCAAAGGCGACGGCATCGTACTTTTCTTCATGACTGGCAATGAAGCGAAACATCGGGTCCAAATTGACGATTTCGCCCATGGCGCGTCCGGATTCCCCGTAGAAAGCGTTTAGCAGGGGTTTGTCTTTGATGGCAACGACGTCGACCTCAGCTCCCAGAGTACAGCGAGCGGCTGAAGCGGCGTTAATCACCTGAGCCTGAACAAGCGGATGTTCATGCTGATCCATGAGAAGCAAAATGCGATTCGACCGCACGGGTCTCAAGGCACAAGTCCCCATCATCAAACGGCTGATGACACTGCCCTCCACATAGAGACCGTTGGCGGGCATTTCGTTTATGTCGGAGGCGTTTACCGCGTTGGGATGAGTGATCAAGGTATCGCAGCAAGACCCCATATAGCGGACAAGCGCATTGGCATCTCCCGCATGACCGCCCAGTTGAGCGGCAATCCCCGTCGGCAAAAGAAAAACTGCCGTAAAATCTTTTTCTCGGGGAAACGGCCGCGGCTGAAAATCAAAAATGTCGCTCGCGCCCGCACGCAGGGCCTGCTCCGTTTGCAGAACGTCCAACTCGCAATGAAAAAATTCTTCATCCGTTTTCGTGACGATGAAGCGAAGCGGGATTTCACCGTCTGCGCACTGATCGCGGCAATGCGACTCGAAGTGTTGAATCAAGGGAAGTTCGTACAGTCGGGGTATGGAGATTTTTTTTGCGCGTACTTGCATGCTCTATTTGAACCTCGCATGAAAATCTTGATAGTCACATAAACGGTGTAGATCCAACCGACCATCTTTCTTCAGGTAGATTGCGGGAAGTGAAAATCCATTGAACATGGTGGCTTTGACAATGGAATAGGCTCCGCATTCGCCAAAGGTCAAGCAATCGCCGACGGCAAGCGCTCTGTCGAATTGGTATTTGCCGAAGAGATCGCCGGCAAGGCAGGTTCCGCCGGCGAGAACATAGTGATGAGTGGCATTTTCGGGATCAACGTCCTCGGCAAGAGGATATCGATACCCATATTCAAAAGCCTCGGGCAAATGATTGACGCAGGTATCAAGGACGGCGATCCGATTCTCGCCGCTATCAAAAAGGTCGACGACCCGAGAGTGAAGCGTGGCGCAATCGCCAACTGTGCCGCTGCCCGGTTCGAAGGCAATCTCCAATTTGTATTTCTCCAAGGGTTGAACAATCGCGGCCAGCTCGACCGAATCTTCAAAAAGAAAGCCGCCGCCCAGACTGAGAAACTGCCAGTGCTCCGAGTACGCCTCCAAGAGCGGCGTTATTGTTTCGATCAAGCGATCCAACCCGGAAAAATCGACCTGTTCGCAGAAACAATGCAGGGTGATCCCACTAAACTGCTCCGCCAGCTCAGGCTCTTCTTCAAGCGCATCTTCCAAGGCGCGGAGCGGAACGCCAAGCTTTGATCCGGGCCGGCAGGGATCGTAAAGTTCATCGTCGACAAAAGAGATCTCCGGATTAATGCGCAAGGCCAACTTCTCCTTGGGAAAGAAGTCGCGAGCCCGGATGAGCTGAGTTAGAGAGTTGGCAGAAAAAAGAGTGCAGTAACGCCTCAGTTCGCGAAGATCATCCGGCCTGATCCCCGGCGAAGTGCAGTGAATGGGAAGGGAGCTGCGACAAAGCTCTGCAGCCAGCCTGGCCTCATAGAGGGAGCTCACCTCAAAACCCTGAACGTGAGGCAAGACCGCTTCGAGAACGGGCATCAACGAACAAGCTTTTAATGGATAAAAATAACTGCCGCCCGCCTGGGCCAACAGCGCAGCGATCTCCCGCGCATTTCCACTCACCAAATCAAGGTCGTAAACGTATGCCGGCGTCGTCAGGTCCGCACTCATCAGGAAACCTTCCCCATCATAGGCTCAAGAACAAGCGCCAGGTCGCGACTGATTCTACGCCGAGGCATGGCGGGCGGGGTGAGCGCCTGAAAAACGAAGCTGAAGTCGCCACTATATTCGGGCCGCGGATATTGATTCCGTAGCGCCTGCAGGCAATCGCCGATCAGACGCCGCAACGGTTCGGACTCAAGGCTGTCCAGGTTTTCTTCATGGAAGAAAGCTGGGCAGGGCAGTTGCCGTTTCTTTGCCAGAGTGGCGTAGTGCTGCTGAATCACCCGGCTGCGTTCCGGCGCCCAATCGCAAAAAACGCCAATATAAAATTCTTCACAAATCAGCAGGCCCATGCGTTGCGTCAAGACATACTCGAAGGTGAGATTCCGACTGTGATATTCTGCCAGCGTCAGCATGAGATCGCCGGCAAGTTCGGTGGACGGATAGAGAAATAGCTTCTGCCGATGATAAACCTGGCAGGGACGAAAGCCGTGGCAGTAGCGGATGTCCCGATCCGCTTCATTCAGAAACAACAAGGGCAGATTTCCGTTGCTGGCGTCCACGAGAATGGCACGACCGCCGATGCGGATCTCAAGCATGTGATGCTGCAGCCAAAAGGAAGGCTTCGGCGTCGCCCCAGCGCAAAAATCGACAAGCTGCCGCTCGATATCACCCTTAATCGGCGTGCTGCTACCAAAAACCGCAGTGCTGGGAATATTCAAAACATCGCAAATAAACTTGAAGGCGGAGGTTTTCTCCGCGCAGAGACCACCATTGCCCTGCAAAATATTACGCCACATCTGCAGCGGCGAAAAAAAACGGTGTTCGGCAACCAAGCGGGAATAGTTTTCAACGGGTGCCTGATAGATGATTTGGGCGAAGCGGTAGACGCAGGAAACCTGATCGGAATACTGCTGATCTGCAAACCCTTGCCTGAGCTCTTCGAATCGATCAATTCGAGCCAGCGGATATTTGGCAAAGTCATACAGCTCGGTCAATACGGGCTCAATGAAATCTTGGTGCCGGAGATAGTCCCGGCGATTGATTTTTGCGAGATCCACTTTCGTCGGGTCAACAGGGAAATCTTCAACCGCGATCAACTCGACGCAGCTTTCTCGCCCATCAAGAATGATCTGATCGTCCACCCCCAGGTGCCTGCCATCCTGCTTGAGCGTCAGCGGAGCCGAAAGCAGCGCCTCGGGATGACACAAAAGATTCGAAAAATGCTGAAATTTCAGCGGGTCAACGATCTCGACCAGGAATTCCTCCCGCTCTTGAACCGAGCACTGAAAAAAGAAGGTAAAATCCCTGACGTTCCAAACGTTCATGGAATCAGGAATCTCGAGTTCCAGGGAATTGAAGTTACCGGAACAGTTCACGAGAATGAGTGACTTCATTTGCCGAGAGCTAAATTCAGAACCGGTTCAAGAGCCTCGGCCGTGAAGGAGGTCTTCCAGGCAATGGAGGAGAATATGTCATCGATGCCGGTGCGTTCCAAGAAATGCTTTTGCCAAGCATCCGCCGTAAAAAGTTCGGTTCGCCGAGCATCGAGAATCTTGTGCGTCAGATAATCGTCGACATCGATGCCGTCGATTTCCATGATTTGCAGACTCACGTCAAAACCGCTCTCAACTCCCAGAGCAGGCGGCTCAAGCGAGACACTGCCGAAGGGCGCATAGCGCGCATCGTATTCGGTGAGCATGGTATCGATCTTCGCCCACTCCGCACGCCCCTGCTCCGTAAGGCTGACGTTCTCGAAATCAAGCGATTTCTTCGTCATCTCCAACAGATCGGTCTTGTGACTGTATCCGAAACGTTTCGCAAAGGCCCGTTGCATCTCAAAAGAATCGAGCATGCCCGCAAGCGAGTCCTTTTCCAAAAAAGCCATCAGGTGCAAAAGAAAAAAAAGATCGTACCGATTCTCAACATCGCTTTTATCCTTGTAGTCAACGAACTTGAGCACTGGCCGGACAACGAGATCCAACAACCTGTAATCCAAGCTGTCGTCATCATAACAAGCCGCCGAGAGCAGATTCTCGGCCCGATCATCGAGTTGAACCTTGCCCGGCTTTTTATTGACGAACAATTCGAGTGACATGCGTTTGTCGTCGAAGGCATTGAAAAGCTGAATCAGTTCATCCTGATAAAAGGGCAGGTCAGGGTCATCGCTGACGTCAAGCGCCGATCGCTTGTCCTGGTTGAGCACATAGGTATCCAGCAACTCGCGCAGGGTAAGTTTTACGTCATCTGGACGGTTAACCGTGAAATAAAAGGATTCGTCCAAAGGCGTTTGGTCAATGGAAACGCGCACGTCCCATTCCTCGCCGTCATACTCTCGGATATAATCAGGCATGAACTCCAGAGTCGCACCGGGAACATCTTTTTCATATGTACAGGTTGGCATCAGACAGCGCCTCCGCTGGAGCTGCGAAACCCTCCGCTGGAGCCGAATGAAGACCGTGAGCTTGAAGAGCTTCTGCTGGCGCTGCGCTTCCCCCAACCGCTCGAGCGTTTCGATTTGCTAAGCGTGGAAGCAAAGGAAGGCGAACTCTTGCTTTTCAACACGTAATTCGAACGAGTCGGCGTCGGCTTGGCCGCACTGTAGCTCGACTTATGAGTCGATTTCATCTTCTTCTCAAAGCCGCTGTTGGCGCTCACCTGGCTCGTGAAGCCGGAGGTCGCCCGATACGAGCGGCGACTGCGCGACATGGAGTTGTAACGGCTGTGAGGGGTATAATAAGACCCTCCCCAGGAGCGCATTGAGTACCACATAAAAAAATACGGGATGGTGCTATGCCTGCGCGAGTTATAATGACTTCTGGCCTGGTTGACGTCGTATCGCCAGCTTTCGTTGTAATAACTGTTGCCGCCCTCCCCCTTGAGCGTGCAAGTCCCTTTCGCGACGGTCAGTGTAAAAAGAAGATCGTCCTTTCCCGCAATTACCTTCTTATCCTTGTCGAGATCCTCGAAACCCGACATGGAAAACCCATCCGGGACTCGTTTGGCATCAACGATGATCAGGTTGTCTCCTTCGAAAATTTCGTTGAGGCGCTTCTCGAATCCCGGTAGGTCCGGATGCTTCTGAAAAGCCGCCTTCACTGCATTCAGATTGATCTTTCCCCGAGTCCCATAAGAGTTTTCCCACTCCTTTTTATCGTTGTTGCCACAACCGGCAATACTTAAAAAGGCGGCGCTACGAAGAACATTCTTGCAAATGTTTTTATGGGTTTCTTTCATGATGGTCCTTCCTTATAAACAGAAAAACAGAACCAGTCCGATCGAGAGCACCAGAGTCCCCTCGACGATACCGGCATTGAGGTTCCGATCCTCAACGATTTCTTTATGGAGACTCACCGACGGCAAGAAAAGCTTGTCGGCAATGATGCGGCCCACAGCCAACAAAAAGACGCCGGCTATGGCATAGTAGCCAAAATTCAACAAGCGATCCTGCAGGGTGAATTCGACGGCGGAGATGGGGTCGACGCCAATCCCCTTGAAAAGAATGACGGAATAAGCAATGAGATTGCCGGCAAAGGCAACCCCCGCCGAGAGATTCTTCTTCTCACCCAACTCCTCGAGATCGTCATACTTGGTGACGGCCTTGTACAAGGAACAGAAAACAATGAGCACCAGCTGACCGAGAACAAAAAAGATCAGTACGGAAACAAGGTCGACGCTGGCATAAATGGATGCGGCAATCAGGAGGCCGCTGCCCAAATAGGCCGCCCCGCTTACACTGGCAACGGCGGTGTTCTGACGGTCTATGATTTCTTCTCGACATTTAAATCTGCCCATGACGAACTTGTCGTTGAGAATGCTCGAGATGCACAGCAGGGCGATGCCAAGACCGCCGTAGATGGCGACATCGATCATTTCGGAAGTGAATTGCTCAAGACTGGGAGCAACCGCTTCCCCAGAAAAGACGCTGCAAATGATCGCCAACAAGCCCGCGATATAGCCGGCCAGGTGAACCCCGAAAGCGGGATTGTCCTTTTCTGTCAGCTCTTTCTTGAGACGATAGGGCGTCACCAAGTCAAAAAGCAGCTTTGCTATGAACAGGAATATGAGTGATACGGCCAAGTAGCCGCCGCTATAAGCAAACCAAGCCAAGTCAGTTCGATCCATCAGAAACTCTCCTTAACAAAAACAATTGATATCCGGCGAATCATATAATAGCCAATTGATACGCGGGCTGATAGGAAGCCGCTTTGCGAGACCCAGAAAATACTGCGAGATGATCTGGAATGCAACCTCGAACCGGGCCACGGGCACCGGCAAAACAGCCATCGCCTTCCAGCTCAACGACAAGAAGCTGCCCGGCCTGATCGAGCTGAAATACCACGCCGTCGCCGATGCCGTTTCAGTGCTCGGCAGCGTCGCCGACATCCGGGCCACGTGCATCGGCTCACAAAAACACCTGTACGAAGCGCGGGCAATCGCATGACCAAGCGGCTTCAAGCAGCGGCAACAGACGCATAGCGGAACAGAATAGCGCTGTCCCCCTCCCCGTCGCAGGCCACCTTTTTGCACTGTGACTTCACTGTGACAGAAACCCGGGGCATTATGTGTTATCATGTATCACAATTCAGCCACACGGGATTTTAAGGTTTCTCAGACTACTGTAGTTATAGATATTTAAGTGATCGAGGCTGGGGATCCCCCCACCTCCAAAAAATTTTGTAACTATCTAAATTGCCGTGGTTTTTACAAAACCTAAGGACCCGCGTGTGACCAGAGTGTGACAGCATACCGCCGGAACAACGGCTAGGGGAGGAGGCGGTGCGCCCCCCGACGGGGCCTTCATATATACATGGCTTCCCGCGACAAACCGCGGCGCATTCGTGAGACCATCGGCCCCGACCGGCGGTTCATTGCCGGCACGACCGCTGACGGGCAGTGCGGCTACGGGGTGGACGGCATCCAGTTCCGCATGAAGCTCGACTGGCGGCAGTGGATCGAGGAAGGCGTCGCCGACGATCTGATGGTCTATGCCCAAGGCACGGAACCGACTCCCGTCGAACAGGTGCAGCAGCAAGTCAAGAGCAGGTTGAGCGCGGGACGCGTGTTCTTCTGGCGCGTCATCACCGACCCGGAGCAATTCGCGGCATTTCGACGAGAGTTGGACTAAGCTTTCGCGGGCGCCCTGGACGGCTACGGCATGAAGGAATTGGCGGGCATTATCCGCTCAAATGATTAACAGAAGGGCGCGGAGGTGTAAGGTGAAGCACGACACGTCAAAACGATCTATCGACCTACGTTAGCGAGAACCCCCCAACACAAAAGAAGCCCCTCATGATCGAGCACATCGTCCTGTTCAAATTCAATGACAACGCCACGACCGCTCAGATCGAAGCGTTGACTAAAGGTTTACACGCCATGGCAACGGAGATCCCCGGCATCCACAGCCTGGTCGTCAGCGAAAACAAAAGCAGCCACAGCAAGGGTTATACGCTTGGGTTAGTCGTGCGCTTCACTGACTGGGCAGCGCTTGAAGCGTACATACCCCACCCGGTCCATCAGGCACTGGTCACCGACTTGCTCGGCCCGATCCATGCGGACCTCGTTGCATTCGATTACGAGATCTGAAAAGCTAAAAGCTTGACCTATCTTGGTTAGCGTCGTCGGCGCATTGGCAAGGCCCTGCTCAGCGGCCATGCGCTACCACTTCACTGCCGCTTCGCCGCTTTCCGCTTCTCGATCCGCTCGGAGATTTCGCGCGCTAACTCACCTGGCCCTTCTCAAGCTGGGGTCGGTTTAGTATTTCGTAAAATACTCCTGCAAGCTCTGCGGCAATTTCTGCATGAAGTCCGGACGCCAACTTTCTCCATAGACATCGATAAATCGTTGATAAAACTCACGCGCAGCCGGCGAACATCCGTCGAGATATTTGGGGTTTGAGAACCAGGGCTGGTAGGCCGGAAAGTAGCCGCTTCGTTTTTCCATCATTGCGGCTGTTATGGGCCGGGGGTCGGAAGCGCGGTTTAAGGTGACGGCAATGGTCCGGCGGGGAACGCCTTGCAAATAAAGGCCGCGGTGTAGGGCGTTGACGTGGAAGAATGCCAGGTCACCTGGTTCGAGATGGAGTCGCAGTGTGTTGGGCATCTCGTCTGAGTCGGGGGCATCGCGGCGAATGTGGTCTTCCTCTGGGGTGTCCGTGCGCAGGTGGGAGCCGGGCACTACTTCGGAGGCAGCCGTGGGCACAAGGGGGATGTGCATGTGGATCTCGCGCGGTGGATCAGCCTCGCGGTGAATCGACGACGTTTCGTCTTCGCCGGTGAACTCGGCGTGAAATTGGGAATCCCGGTGCCAGCCGTTCGGGCGCGATTGCAACGGGTCGATGTAGTAGTTGATTTGGCTGAAGACGGCGGGCTCGCGAAAAATGTCGTTTAGAATGGCCAATACGCGCGGATCGGCCACGGCGTTGAGCAGTGTAGCCAGACGTTGAGGATGGTGGTGTTGATACTTGGGATGGTTGAGGTGGAGCATGACCCAGGCCTTGGGTCCGTAGCAGTATCCCCCGGGTTCCCCTTCTGCGATGCTCTCGCGCTGCCACTGGGCCAGAGAATCGTCGCAGGCCTCCCGCAGATTCTCGATCAACGCCTCCTCAAAGACGTTGCGATGGACGAGATAGCCATCATGCTTCCATTGTTCTATTTGGTTCATGCCGCCACAGCTTGATAGTGAAAGGCAGTGGGGAGCATGGAACTCAAAAGGAAGGGGCCTCCGCCGCTTTCTCCTTCTCTATCCGCTCGAAGATTTCGCGGGCCATCGCCTCGCCCTTTTCAAGTTCGGAAGGCGTGAGTTTTCCCTTGATCCTATCGCGATTTTTGCGGGCTTTGTTATGACCGGATGCTGCCGCTGCGCTGTACCAGGCATATGCAGCCACATCGTCCCCAGCTACACCCCGGCCCATTTCGTATATCACGCCGAGATTGTACTGCACCTTGGCATGCCCCTGCTCAGCCGCCTTGCGGAACCACTTCACTGCCTCGGCATCGTCCTGAGGCACACCCCGGCCCGAGAAGTACATCCCGCCAAGGTTGTTCTGCGCTTTGGCATGCCCCTGCTCAGCGGCACTGCGGAACCACTTCACCGCCTCGGCATAGTCCAAAGGCACGCCGGAGGCACCGAAGTACATCAAGCCGAGGGCGACCTGCGCGTTGGCATCTCCCTGTTCAGCAGCCTTGCGGTACCACTTCGCTGCTTCAACTTTGTCCTCAGCCAGGCCGGTGCCTTTCTCGCACATCAAGCCGAGGTTGTACTGCGCGACACCATCTCCCGCTTCAGCCTTCTTACGCAGTGTTTCCAGATCTTCTGCCGCGACAGTACACACCGCGACCGTCAGTACGATCAGCAGTGTTCTACAAAACCGAATTATATGCACAGGCTTGCCCCACGACGTTTTCATCACTGCCCCTCCGCCGCTTTTCGCTTCTCGATCCGCTCGGAGATTTCGCGTGCCATCACCTGCCCCTTTTCAACTTCTGACGCTGTCAGCATAGGCTTGGTGACAGCAAGCATTCCACGGGCCTTCTCATACCCGGACGCCGCCGCTACGCTGTGCCACGCATAAGCCGCCACATCGTCATCAGCCACACCGATACCACGGAAGTAGCAGTAGGCAAGCTTGTACTGCGCTTCCGCATACCCCTGCTCAGCAGCCTTGCGGTACGACATCTGTACCTGCTCCAAAATTTTGGTTGCCATTGTCATAGATTCTGCCGAGGTATGCTTGCGCTTTCGCATGCCCCTGCTCAGCAGCCTTGCGGCACCACGTGATCGCCTCGGCATTGTCCTTAGGCAGCCCAAAGCCCAAGGCGTAGGGCACGACGAGGTCGAACTGCGCCTGCGCATGCCCCTGCTCAGCAGCCTTGCGGTACCACTTCACCGCCGCGACATCGTCCTTAGGTACCCCACTGCCATTGTGATACATCAATCCGAGGTTGAACTGCGCGGTGGCATGTCCATGCTCAGCCGCCTTGCGGAAACACTTCACTGCCTCGGCATCGTCCTCAGCCACACCCTCGCCCTTGTCGTACATCAAGCCGAGATTGAACTGCGAGATGGCATCTCCCGCTTCAGCCTTCTTACGCAGTGTCTGCAGATCGTCTGCCGCGACGGTACACACCGCGACCGCCAGCACGATCAGCAGCGTTCTACAGAATGAAATTACATGCACAGGTTTGCCCCACGATGTTTTCATCATTCCCTCTTTGTTGTTAACGCCCATACCTCGACGCCATGCGCCGCGCATAGCCCGGAAACGTATTCGAGCTTCTGCCGTTCGGCGCCGAAAATATTGTAGTACGCACTGATTAAAGCAAGTACCGGCTGCTGCCCGGTCACGTCGCCGTAGTGCAGCGCCTGCCCGATGCTCTCCGCCACTTGTTGCCCTTCAGCCAATCCAGTTCTATTGCCTGCGTGTCGGTGAGTAGGTCCACGCGGCCCGCTTCAGCGAGGTGACGTTAAATACGGACACGCTAACCATCTCTGCGGAACATCGGCTGCAGGAAGATACGCCCGTTCTCCCCCTCCGCCTGGAAGCGGATGTAGGCTTGATCGTTTGCCTCATAGGTGAATGTGCGACCGGTTGTCGTAGACAATCGCTCACCGCCCGGGCCGACAAACGAGCCATCGCATTCACTGTCAACGGTGACGGACACCGCGTTACCGGCCACCGCCACATCGACAAGCCGCAAGCCGGTTGACGCGTAACTGCGTCCGTTTTTTGCAGCCTCAACGATGGCCGCCGGTGTCGCCTCAGCGACAAGCAGCATGTTGAAGGCGTTGTCGAAGTCCTCCGGATCGTGAAAATCGTCGTTGGCGAAGCACCAGAGACGATGGCCGGCAGTAAGCAGCTCATCATAGAACTGGTCATAAAGCGGCCATCGACCGTTGGCCAGCCCCGTTGCCGTCCCATAGTGGCCGTTGAAGATCTCGATCCCATCGGCCCAGGTCCCCAGGCTGCACAATTTCTCGCGCGTCCAATAGTCGCTGTCCAGCCCTGTAGGCTTGGGATGGCAAACGATTGTCAGCAGATCCGCTGCCGCGGCGAGCGCGTCTTCGAGAGGTTGCTCATAGAGCGGCCCGACGCCCGGGCCGATGAAAAGCACGTTCTCCCGCGTACTGTATTCGAAACCGTTGAGAAAACAGAGGTCCCCGTAGCGATCGGCCATGGCGGTCAGATCCGTGATCAGATCGTGATCCGTCAACGTCACGAAGCCGGCGCCGATGGCGTGGTAGTCGCGCACACTGTCTGCCAGAGGTACCGAAGCACATTGACTATTCTCGTCGCAATGACCGTGGAAGCTGCCGCGCAGCCACTGGCCGTTCAGGTCGGCGTATGGATTGATCAGAGAAGTGCTCATGTCCGTCCTTGGTTGATTGTGAAGGTTGGCCCTTGATTGTGACACTGTGACGACCCCAGCCGATTCAGCGGCTGGCGCCAGCGGCAAATCGCATCCCCCGCGAGAGCCCGACACTCGCTTCGAGCTCGTCGTCGTACAGCGTGAACAGGGTGTAGCTCTGACGCTCGTCCTGTACTTGCTGGTACCGGCTCGGGGTCATATCGAGAAGAGTCGGATACGCCACGCCGCAGGCACCGCGACGACCTGCGGCTGCTTTCCGGAACTCTTCGAGGATACATCCAGGACTGCTGAAATACCAACTGGAACAACCGAGTCAACCCTGCCCCTCTCCCGCGACCACGCAGTCGGGCAGACGTGCCGCTACAGCATGGATTGGGGCGCGACAACCAGCCGGGATTTCTGGTGGTCCGGCCGATACCCTCAGGGCAACTGGACTTCGACCTCCGCTTGCTCTGTAGCGTAGACCCAATCTCCCTTGTGCGGCTGCGGCAAACGCCCTGTTCGAGGGAATCGAGACCCATCTTGCGGAATTCAGCCGGAATCGCGGCGCCCCACGGTGTACTGCTCCAACGCCTGGTCGTCGATGTCAATCCCGAGCCCCGGCGCCCGGCGCAACTCGATCCTGCCGCCGGTTACGGTATGCGGCAAAGGTGCAGCGCGATACGTGTTATTGTGAGCGGCATGTGCGGCGGCCCGTGAGAACAAGGTTTGACTTGTCGCGTTCGTGCGATTGAGTTAAAAGGCGGTAAAGTATCCGCACTATGAATCTTCGGCTTATGTTTTCACTCATTCACCATACACAAAGCGGCACCATGCCCCATCTTCCCAGGCGACTCACTGTTGTGGCCTGTCTCCTGTCGCTCGCCTGCGGTATCGCAGCCGGGCAGGCGCCGCCGCCGGTGCAGGCACATCGCATTGAGACGGCGCCTGTGGTCGACGGCAAACTCGATGACGGCTGCTGGCAGGGCGTTCCCGCGGTAACCGGCTTTCTTGCCATCGACTCCGACGAACCGGCAGCGCAGCAGTCTTTCGGGTATGTATGTTTCGATGACGACCGGCTTTATGTCGGCATGAAGTGCCTGCTGCCGGCCGGGCTTACGCCGAAGGGCGAGGTGCGGCCACACGATGCCAACGTCTTCCGTGACGAGATCGTCGAGGTCATGATCGCGCCGGGTACGGCCGGCATGTCGTACTGTCAACTGGTGATCAACGCTTACGGTGCGACGTTCGACGCGATGCGCAGCGGCGGCGGTGCGGCGGAGGACGACGCCTGGAACGGCGAATGGACCGGCGCAGCCTGGTACACTGATGGCTACTGGTCAGCCGAACTGGCGATCCCGTTCTACGGGCTCGCACTCCCGCCTGATGTCGGCAGCGAATGGCGCATCAATCTTTGCCGGGAGGCCAAGGCACCCGGGGCCCTGTCCGCCATCGGGGCTCACGGCGCCTTCAACGACGTGTCGCGATTCCGCAGGCTGACGGGTGTGACGGCTGACTTCGCCCGTCTGCGCTGGCGTACCGGGCCGGCATTCCCTGTCATTGACACCGCTGCAGAGCCGCCCACCGCGGTGCTTGTCGTTCCGATCGTCAACAATACCGGGCAGCGCCAGACGGTCCGGATCGAACAGACATCGGCCGCTGCCGATGGCGGCGAACAGTCTGGCGGGCGCACCGCGACGATTGCGGCCGGCGAAAAATTCGACCTGGTCGCGGAGCCGTTACACATCGAACGGCTGTTCGCGCACCGGCAGGATTTGTTTATCGTGCGCTCGTCGAGGACGCGCCGCACAATTCGCATCGTCGATGCTGCGACAGAGGAGACTCTGGCGCAGGCCGCGCTGACTACGCCCGTGCTGTGCGAGCCGCTGCGACTCGACATCCTCGACCCCTGGCAGCTCGGGCTCGGCGACGAGCCGCCGACGGCAGTGACGGCTCGTATTCGCACGCGGTTGAAAACTGCACCGGGGATGAAACTGCGTCTGCGCCTCGTGCACCGGGACAGCGGCACCGTGTTGCGGGAGAAAACCGTGCCGCTGCCGCTGTCGTCGGATACCGTGGCGTTCGACGTACTGGGCGCGGCCGCCGGTGCCTACCGGGTAGAAGCAGTTGTCGAGAACGGCGACGGTCGGCAGCCGGTGCGCGCCTCGCGACCGACGGTGATTCTTCCCCACGGCCCCCATCGCGTGCGCGTTTTGAACAACCTGGTCAGCGAGCTGGCCAACACACGCGAGCGGGGTATGCAGGCGGACACCGAGGTGTCGTTCATGAACCCGCGGCGCGGCTGGGTCTTCATCAGTGTCGCCGGCGATGTGTTGGTGTCGCTCGATCAGGAAGCCGCGCCGCTGCAGCTATGGCCGCACCCGTCGGGCGCCGGGGAAGCCATGCGGCTGCTGCCGGCCGGCATGCACACGCTGTCTCTTTCGGCGCCGGCCGAACAGGTCATTGTCCGAAGTGTACCGGCGCTGGTGCACTATTCCTTTCCGACCACGCCGTACATGGCGTTTCAGGGACCGTACGACTGGGCCTTTCTCGAGAGCCATGTGTTGCCGAATCTCAACACCATCGCGTCGCACAAGATCAAGACGCCCGAGGCGCTGCGCCGATGGACCGCGCTCGGGCGCAAGTGGATCTGTAACGCCACGGTTCCCGGCACCCACGGTGTGGGCGGTCTGGCCAGGAAAGACAAGTGCCTGGCGCATTGGCTGGGTAACGCCGGTTATCAACACGAACTGACGAGCGGCGTGATTGCGGACGAGTTCACAGCGTCGAATGACGATCAGTACCTGGAATGGGCGAAGGCCATGATGCAGATCGCCGCCGATCCGCGTCACGGCAGCCGAACTTTCTACCCGTGGTTCGGTTCCATGGCGGTGTCGGAGACCTCGCGCCTGTTCTCCCGAGTCGTCACCGACAGTGGCTGGCCGTGCGTCTACTACTATTATCTCAGCGAAAAGGCCGACCAGCAGCAGGCCGACGAACTGGTCGCCGGCGCCCTGGTCCGTGCCGCCACCGCCTGCAACGCCAACCCGGACGTCACTGTGCGCCGCGCAATTTTTACCCTGGGCTACATGTCGGCGCCGCCCGAGAGCCAAAACTGCGATCCGCGTATCGACTTCAAGGTACACATGGACCTGCAGATGCGCACGCTGGCTACGGGCCCGGAGCTGTTCGGGCTGTGGGGGCTGATCCAATACAGCGCGACGTATTGCGACGAAGAAAACGTCCGCTGGGCCGGACGGCTCTACCGGCATTACGCCATCAACGGCGCTACGACGCCGTTGACGCAGGATCCCTACGTCCTGCCGCACCTGACGAACCCCGACTTCGAAGCGGCGACCAGCGGCTGGGACCTGGCGCCGGCCGAGCAGGGAGGAATCCGAGTCGAACAATTGCCAGGGTACGGCGCCTTCCAGGGGCGGTATCTCACCGCGCTCGGGGACCGGTTTCTGGTCACCCGGCGGAGTGACCGTGGGCCGAACAGCTTTTCGCAGCAGATCAAAGCGCTGACGCCCGGCCGCGTGTATTCGTTAAAAATGATCACGGCGGATTTCGACGATATCAGGAACGACCGCAGCAACGAGAAGAAGCAGGCGGTACAGGTACGGCTCGATGGTGTGGACCTTTTGCCCAGAGACGATTACAATCTGCAGTTCACTTACGCCAATCATCCGGGTCATCGGTTGGGGAAGTTCGGTGGCGCACACTCTGCCTATATGAATTATCACTGGTACGTCTTCCGCGCCCGCAGCGAAAGTGCCCGTCTCACGGTGTCAGACTGGGCGGCGCTGGAGGTGCCGGGCGGCGAGATTGGCCGCGAGATCATGTATAATTTTATCGAACTGCAGCCGTACGCGGAGTGATGCGTTGCGCCGCCGCCATGCGGCACCACTTCACCGCCTCGTCAGCGTCCTCAGTCACACCCCAGCCGTTGGCTTACCTCAGGCCGAGGGTCTACTGCGCGTTGAGACAACCCTGCTCAGGGCCTGGCGGTACCGCGTCAGCGCACTGGCTCACCTTTGGCTCGGCAGCTTATTTCCCGGAGACGAGGGTTGTCAGTCGTCGCGTGTCCACGGGTTGACAAAAGACGATGCAAAGTTCAATTGCTGCCAAACGTCTAACGTCTAACGTCTAACGCTCAACTCCCCCCCCATAATGGAACACCGGAAAGATCCCATGAATACCCCGACATCGTTGCGTCTTATCCAGGCCACGTTCATCCTCGCCCTGCTTTCAGCCGCGGCGTCCCGAGCTGCTTTCGTAGACAAAACAGCGGATTGGTGCGGCGGCGGCGATACGAACGGCAACGGTACGGCGGCCTTTTGCGATTACAATGAAGACGGCTTCCTCGACCTCGCTACCGACGGTGCCGGCTGGACCGGCGTCGACGGCACGAGGTTCAAGCCCGGCGGCCCGCAGGGCTGCATCGTCTGGGCCGATATCAATAACGACGGCCACCTCGATTACGCCTTGGTCCACGGTCCCGGCGGCCATTACCTGGGTGACGGCAACGGCGGCTTCACAGCCGGCACACGACCACCGGGTCCGTTCGGCGGCGAATGTCTCGCCGTGGCGTTCGGCGACATCAACAACGACGGACTGGTCGACATGTTCTACGGCGCCGGCCAGACCAACAAGGATTCCCTGTGGCGCCAAGACCCGGAGCACGAGCAGAAGTGGGTGCTGATCGGCGGCTCCGCCGGCGCGTACTGCCGCGGCGTGCTGAGCTGCGACTTCGACCAGGACAACGACGCCGACTTCTACGTCTCCAACTACTGGCTCTGCCCGAACTATCTGTGGCTGAGCGACGGCAAGGGCGGCTCGTCCATGAGCGGCAAGGCAATCGCTGGCAGCGGCCACTCGATCGGCGCGGCGTGCGGGGACGTCGACAACGACGGATACTTCGACATCTTCGCCGGCAACTTCGCGCACCCGGGCCAGCCGCAGTCCCGGTTCCTCCGGAACACCGGTCCGGACGGCAACTACGGGTTCGAGGACAAGGGCACGTGCGGTGTTGCGTTCCAGGAATCGTACGCCTCCCCTACCCTCGGCGACTATGACAATGACGGCGACCTCGACCTTTTCTTCACCACCGCCTACGGCCACAACGCCCCCCGCCTCTACCGCAACAATGGCAACTGGAGCTTCAGTGATGTGACCGGTGCGGAAGGGATACCGCGGCTAGGGGCGACGTATCAGGCGGCGTGGGGCGATGTCAACAACGACGGTTTTCTCGATCTCGCCACCGCCGGCCGGCTGTTCATCAACAAGGGCAACGACAACCACTGGCTCAAGATCAAGCTGAAAGGGGACGGCACAAAAGTCAACAGCGCTGCGATCGGCTCGCAGGTGCGGATCAATCTCGGCGATCAGACGCTGTCACGCCGCGTCGGCGACACGGTCGGCCAGGGCAGCCAGAATGAGCTCACGCTCCATTTCGGCCTCGGCATTCACGCCAAGGCCATCGCCTACGAAGTGACCTGGAGCAACGGTCAGAAGCAAACCGGCGAGACCGAAGTCGACAAGATGATTACTGTAGAGATGGCAGTGCCGTAACGCGGGTAATCGTGAGACTTCACGATTCAGGACACGGACGGATTGTAAGTCGACCGTTGCCGTTCATGCTTTAGCTGCTCAGGACCAGCGACTCGCGACGAGCGGTTTGTTCATGCTTGCTGATCGCGGGTCGAGATCGGGGCTTGGGTGGCGAATCCGTCACCCATAGATCCATGTCCAACGTGACACGGCGGATGCAGGAGTCGGGCAGGCCCCAGTTACTGCCGTTCCCGCAACTGTACGCCAGCAAGACGGAATCATCGACGCCGTGGAACGCCGTATAATAGAAGCCGCGGTTGCGGGCGGTCTTGATCAGTTTAGCATTGCGCCACGTGCTGCCCTCGTCGGCGCTTGTCGCCAACGCCAACGGTGTTCGACGCCGAGCCTTGTCGCCCCCCCTCGTCGCCAGCTTCCACCTTTTGCTGTGATCGTTCCAGACCGCCAGCAGATCACCGGTGGCTGCAATCCGTTTGATCGACAACGGCGAACACCAGATCTCCGAACGCGTCGGGCGCGTGCCAGGTGCCGGATGAAAACGACCAGCTGCTCATACCGCCGCTCTGCACGCCGCGTATGATATTCAATGTCTACCGGCCAGGCGCCGGGATTGGGAGTCGCACTTTGGTCGGCGACCGGGATCTGGACGAGTGCGGTCCAGAAGATGTTGTAGTTAATCGTACAGCGGACACGCTGGTCAAAAAAACTCGTCCGTGTTCGAAAACTGGTCACGACGCCGTGGAACAAGAGGCGAGAGCCGGCAACGGCACAGTTTTCGTCCAATAGTGTCCATAGGCGTTGGCAGGCCAAGCGCTTACGTGCAAGTTATCAATGCTTCGTAACGGGAGCACTACACATGGATGCCGGGCAAGAATTCCTCTGGTGTCCCATTCGCCCGACAGGGAAAGACAACAATGATGTTTGACAACGGTAAGGTGTAGCTATGAAACCATCCGTTCTTATCGGCGCACTGGTTCGCCCCAACGTAGCCGCGCTGCGTCAGTTCAAGAGGCTTAGGCTCGGGGACGCCGTCCACACATTTATGCCATCGAGCATGCCTGAAGCCATAGACATTGCTCGTTACTGCCGCGAGAACCAGATCTATCTGCTCTTCTGGGACTTACTGCCCCGAGGCACCTTGAGAACTCGCGAGATAGTCCGAGAACAAGAGCTCGCCAAACACCGCCTCGCGAAACCGAACGTGCCGGCAGTCCTGGACTGCAAGTCAAATATGGACGCGATCATAGACGAAGCGGGGAAGTATTACATCGGGCGCTTCGTCATCGGCGAGATCGGCGGTGTCCTCTATGGCCCGGGGGCGTATCCAAAGGAATGGGGCGAACTGCGGCGTTTCGCCAACCTCCCTCCCGCCAGAACGGTGACTGAGGCGCGTGAGACCTACGTGGATGTCGTGAAGCAGCACATTGATTACGAACGAAGCAGGCTCGGTAAGGGGCCGCTCCTGAACGGCGATGCCGGACTCGTGTTCAAGTATCACGTCGCCGCAGGGGTTGACGCACTCTGTCTGGAGTCCATGCCGGGCGATCCCCACCTCATGCACGCCTCAATTCGCGGCGCCGCCGGCGCCTTCAACAAGCGGTGGGGAACCCACATCGCCATGCAATGCTACGGTGGGGTCAAACTCTGCGAACTCTGGCTGAAGCGATGGAAGACCTCGCTGTTCTATTCATACCTGAGCGGTGCCCAGTTCATCTGGGGGGAGGACGATCTTGCTGGCCAATACGACCAGGAAAATCGCCAGGTCTTCGGCCCTCGCAGCGCACCACTGAAGCGTCAGCGGCGCATCCTGCGGGAGGCGCACCAGTTTGCCCACGTCCATACCCGGCCGTCCAACGGCCCCAGGGTTCGCCTCGGCATCGTGTATGGCAATGATGATGGCACACCCGGGCTATGGAACCGGGTTGCCTGGGGGCAATACAAGGGCAAGAAATGGCTCGAAGGCCCCGCTGAAAGGGGCTGGCGCTTCGTGGATAAGTTCCATCGCATGGAGGATTGGCCGAACGAGAACGTACAGGGCGACGTGGATTTCTCGGGCAACCCGCCGTATGGCCAATACGACATAGTTCCCATCGAAGCCTCTGTCGACGCGCTCGGCAAGTACGCCTGCCTGGTCTTTCTCGGCTGGAACACGATGACGCCGGAGATTTACAGGAAGCTCAAGGCTTATGTAAAATCCGGCGGGCGCCTCGTGATGTACCTGCCACACCTGAGCACCGAGGCCGACCGCGGCAAGCCGATAAAGCTCTTCCGTGACGGCGACTTCTCCGATCTCTTCGGAGTCAAGGTACTTGGCAGAGTGAAGACCGACATTTGGGGCATCAAGTGCTTCGAGGACTCAGCGATCAAGAGCTACCATTTTCCAAGGTGGCGCATCCGTACCGACCCGCGTTTCCTGGGGCGCTTTACCCCCGCAAAGCTCAAGGTCACGAGCGGACGGGTGATCAGTGGCTATTGCGATCGCTATATAACTTCGCTTGAAGAGCTTCAGAGTCAGCCTTTCTTGATCGAGAAGACACTCGGCAAAGGCGTCGCATATCTCGTCGCCGCATGGGAATTCCCCGCTGACGAAGGTCTGAAGCCCTTCACCACTGATCTACTCCGCACCGTGCTTCAGGGCGAACAGGGGAATATCCGGCTTCTTTCCATTGATCGGGTGCGCTATGCCGTTTATGACGGTCGCCTTTCCGGCTCCGGCCGGAAATTCAGCGCGGTCTACCTCTTGAACACCTGCCCCGATACTGAGGTGGTCGCCCGCCTCTGGAAACGCGGCAAGACAACCAAGCCCTTCATCATACCTGCCAACCAGCTTCAGCTCGGGTATTTCTGCGGCGATACCTTGCTGCTTCCCGAGGACAAGTGCGTGGATCTAATTGACTGGGAATATCATGGTCAGCGGCAGGATATTCGGCTTTTCAGCGTTGCGTCGGGGATGATCGAAGTGCACAACCTGGGCAAGTCGTCTCGCACCGTCTGCGTCAACAATGTGCGCTGCACCCTTGAACCCGGCGCGCATCAGGTTATTCGGCTGAAGCGCTCCGTTGACCCCCGACGAAAAGCCTTCTTCGCCAAGGATTTTTTGGAGGAATAGAAGTCTGCAGTCAGACCTTCTTGATCCCGAATTCCCCATCGCGAAAGCGCGTCAAATGGGATAGTTGGGACAACCATCTGTCATTAATCAATCTTGATGCCTATGATGGCAACGATCGCACCTCCGGGAATTCTGGATAACTTCGTCATGCACACTAACCCGGAATCTCGCTGCGCTCTATCCGGGCAGTTGATGGCGCACGTTGGGTGAGGATACTTAAACACTGGGAGCAGGGTTAATGAACGAAAAAGAAATCTATGAACAATGGATTGAAAACTACCTCGTCCCACAGATGGCTAATGATGCCAGCAAAATCCCGGATCTTTTCGCCGATGAGGGAGTGTACTGGTATGGTCCATATTTTGAGCCTCGAAAAGGCGTCGATGCTATTTTTGAACATCATCGAAATGCCCTTTCGCATCAAAAAAACATCAAATATACGTGGAAGATATTGGCCTCGAATGATGAATTTGCATTAGCATGGTTTGATCTTACGCTTGAAGCGCTGGCAGAAAACGAACCCAATGCATACCAGGGAATTTTCAAAATAACTCTCGATGAGCACGGCGCATGCACGCTTTTTGAAGAATGGTATAACTTTACAAATACCTGATACTTGTGGGGGCCAACTATCCATAAGCGAGCGCCCCCCTATCCCCGCAGGCGCTGACGGTGCTTCCTTACCTATTGTCCGGCATCAGCGGCAGCGCTTGAAGGTCACTCACGTTCCCCCGCCGTCACTGTAACAAGGCTGTTCACCGCAGCTGTAACCGTCTGCTTCGCCCGGGTGTAGGGCCAGGTGATTTCCAGCTCGACTCGGTCGGCTGGTGCCGAGCCTTCACCCCCGTCGTGCACGCCCAGTCCGAAGTGGAGTGTGAGGTCGTTCACATTCGAGCACCCGGTCGAGCTCTCGACCTGGCGCGTAAGCGTCCTGTCGGCCAGCTTGATGCGCACCTGCGCGCCGATAGCCGCACGGTTCACGTTGCCGGCGCCCTGCAGTTTCACCTTCAGCCAGTTCCCCGTCGTTCCCCGGTTGCGCCAGAGCCTGCCGCCACTCACCAGGTCGAGGTCCCCGTCGTTGTCGAAATCCGCCCAGGCCGCCTGAGCGGTACTGCGTATCCCGCCGAGCCCCGCTTCGGCGGTTACGTTCCTGAACTTCCAGTCCCGTCGGCCATCGCCGAGCGTTGTCACCCCTTCATTGCGGTACAGTACGGCCTGGTCGCCCCCGTAAACGGTTGTGAAGAAGAGGTCCAGGTCGCCGTCGTTGTCGTAGTCTCCCAGGGCGGGAGAGCCGTAGGACTCCTGATAGTGCACGCCGCAGGTGCCTTTGTTCTCAAAGTGGAATTCCTTCCCGGGTCCCAGGTTCCGTAGAAATTGTGACTGGGGCTGGCCGCCGTGGGCGAAGTTTCCCGCGAAGATATCGATATACCCGTCGTTGTCTACGTCACCGAAGGCGGCGCCCAGGCTGTGGCCGTTCCCTCCGCGAGCGTTGTACGCGGCCGCCTGGTTGGTGAAATTACCGTTACCACCATTCACCAGGAGAATGTTCGCCTCCAGCCGGTAGTTGCTGACGTAGATGTCCATGTCGCCGTCGTTATCAAAATCACAGGCCGTGGTCCCCCGTCCGGGTTGGGCGCGGCCTTCCGTCTTCCAGGTTCGCTTGAAGGTTCTGTCTCCCTGGTTCAGCCAGATCGCGTCGGGCTGGTACTGCCAGTTGAGCTCGTAGCCGGTCCAGTAGATGTCCAGCAATCCATCCCCGTCAACGTCCGCGATCGTGCCGCCGTCGCTCACCCGGCAGATCCGCTCGGGTTTCTCCTCAACCCCGGTGAACCCTCCCTCGCTGGAGCCGAACATAACCGCGCCGCCGCCGGCGCCGAAGTAGTCAAGCCAACCGTCGTTGTCGATGTCACCCCAGGCGCTCAGTCCGCTGCCTGAGCCGGACTTGACAAATTTCATGCCTTCCTCATTGCGCCAGATGTTCTGTCCGTCCTGGAGGTCGGTCCAGCCGTCGTTGTTGTAGTCTACCCAGGCGCCGTGGCCTTTACCCATTCCCCCGAGTCCCATCGCCTCGGTGACGTTCTCAAAGACAACTATCTGTGAACTGACTACGGCACCGCGCAGCGGGATCGCAGCTTCACCCGTGGCCATGTACAAGATTGCCGGATCGGGGGTACCGCCGTGCACGATGAATTCTGCCGGCGTAATACCACCGGCGCTGACCGTGATCTGGCAAGCTGTGTTCTTCACGGGCGCCTTACCCCACTCATGCATGCCCCACCAGTGCACCTCCCACGTGCCGACCGGTACCATGCAGGTGCCCGCGGGCGCGTGGATCCGGGCCGAGTTGTCCAGGGCGATCATCTTGCGGGGATCCGCGTCTGTCTTCCAGACGATCTCGACCGTATTGATTTGCAGTGCGGACGGCCCGATCCGCTCGACGGTCCCAGTCTTTATACCGTTGCCTTTCAGGGTGGCTATATGGCCGTTCTCATCCGTTGTGAAGACGACATCCTTGTCCGCTCTCTCGATAAAATCGACGTTGTATGTCCCGTTTGGCACGGTGGGCACGGTCACGATGCCGTTCGGCCGATTGGTCGCCCCCCGCGCATCCCAAGTGCCGGTGAAGAAGATGGCCTTCTCGCCGTTGGGCCCCTCGAGGTTCGTGCCCGTGATCACACCACCGTCGGCGTACCCCATCGGCTGCCACCCGTTGAAGTCGATCGTCACCGGTTCTGCCGCTGCAGTCAAGGCGGCGCTGCAGGCTGCTAATACGATGGTGGATAGTATTACACGCATGGAAGTGGCCCGCCTATCTCGTGCTTTGACTGCTCATTCCACGTCTTTCGGGGCGTACATGAACAGACGCGACATCAGGCCGTTGGCAGCCTGCGCAGCGTTGAGTCCGGTGCCGACGCGGATCGCAATCACGTTCGTCTTCCCCGCTGCGACAGCCGCCGTCACGTCGAGCTCCATCTCAGCCGGTCGGATGTACGCCTCGCGGTATTCACGGTGACCGACGTACTTGCCGTTCACCCAGCCCCACGCCTCGGTCTCGACGATGGGGGCATAAAGCATGATCTTTCTACCCGCGAACTTCTCGGGAACGTCGACCTCGAGCCGGTACCAGATGTAGCCCATGTGGGGATATCCCACCTCGTCCATGTACCCTTGTCTGAGGAACGATTTGGACGTGAGGATGGTCTCCCAGTCACCGTCATGAACCTCAGGATCGAACCACCCCGCAAAACGCCCCTCGTCGCGCGGGTCGGTCCGGAACTTCGCCGTCGCCGGGAGACGCGCCACCAGGTCCCCGGTCTTACCTGACGTCTTCGCTGCCAGCGACTCGTAATAACGCTTGCGGTGGGTCACCCCCCAGTACCAGATCCCGGACGCGGAAGTGTCTTCATCCGGCAAACAGAAAACGGGGCTGATCCCGCTAAGTTTTTTTCGCACATCCATCATCCGTCCGGCGTGCTCGGCGGCCGCGGCGAAGTCGGCTTCGAACTCGGCCCCGCGCATATCCATGTACCCTTTAAGGTGCTCGAAGATCAGCCGGTCCACCTGCACGTGCAGTTGCGTACGATCTGTGTCCGCCAGTTGCTCCGCTTTCGCCACAGATTTCTCCAGCTTCGAGAGCAGCGCCGGCGTGTAGACACCGGGCATGAAACGGTCTTCATGGCCGAGCATCGGCGTCTCTTCCATCGTCTCCTCGAGGGCATCCCAGAAATCGCGTGCGGGTACCGCGGCGCTGCCGTACCACTTCTTGAAGTAGTCGTCCAGGATCGCCTCGACGTCCGCATCGGCATCCCACTGGAGATTGGCGCGCACGTACCGCGTGGTGATCCCACTCTCCATCCAGGCGTTGCGCGTCTCGGCGATGAAGCCCATTATGCCCCATTCCTTCATGAGCGGGAAGTCGTGGGCCAGCTTGCGCACCCGTGGCACAGCCGTCAGCGCCGAGACGAGGTTGACGTAGTTGTAGTCGTATATCCAGACGTTATCGCACTGGCTCGTCCACGCCTGCAGCATCTGGCCCTGGCGGACGGTCTGCCAGCTTTTTGGATTGTCGTAGGCATGGTAGGTGTCGCTCCAGTTGGCGCAGAACAGGATCACCAGGTGATCGTCCAACTTGACGCCCTGCGGCGGGATGTTCCGATTGGCATAGCCGTTCGTCGAGATGTAGACATCGGGAAATTCCTTACGAACCTCGGCGGTGACCAGGTTGACGAATCGGAACCATTCCTCGCTCGTGCTTGCTTCGGCCGGAACGCCGTCCCGGCCCATCAGATCGGTGAAGCCGTGGTGCCACTTCAAAGTCTCGGGGTCCCAGTCACGCGGCCGGCCGTCGTCGGGCGCCATGGCGTAGGAATTTTCCTCCGGGTTATCGCGGAAGTGCTTCTTAATGATCCCGGCGGCAATCTCGACCGCTTTCGGGTGGCTCAAGCTCGGGAGGTACTCACTGCGTGTGCCGTCGGCATTCATCGCGAAGTACTCGGGATGTTCCTTGAACAGTGTTTTGTCGATGACCTTACGCACCGAGCTGTCCCCGCCTATCTTGAACTGGGACACTTCGTGCGTGGGGCTCATCTTGTTTCTGAGCTTCCACTGTGAATCGAGTTCATTCGCCTCAGGCACCAGATGCTGCCCCATGAACCACCGGCTGCGCATTACGAAATCGGGTGTCTCCCGCACCTGAACGTCGGCGAACTGGATGGTGGCCAGCTCAGGCACGATCTCGCCGAACTCGCCGGGCATGAACCACCGAACCCCCAGGCGCTCAAGGAACTCGTAAACGGCGTACTGCGTCCCGTGGTAAGAGCCCTGGTTGTTGCCGGCGAGGATCAGCCTGTCGCCACGGCAATGGATGACATAGCCCTCCTCGCGCCGCGCGTGTGTCAGGCCCGATGGGATTTTGACGTTCGCTGCATCGGTGAGCTTGCTGCTGCCGACCAGGATGACCGGTCCTTTCGTGGTGTCCCCGTCGGTCGCGAGCGGCAGTTTCGCGCCGGAGATCTTTTCGATGTAGCTCCGGAGTTCCGCCGCTGCCGACCGCACCTTGTCGCCGGCGTCGGCCGAGATGACAATCGTGGCGGCGGGCGTCCCGTCCTTTGCGATGACCATCGCGTTTGCCGTCCCTCCGGCAAGGCCCGCAAGCAAAATACCTGCCAGCAGGACGAGTCCTGCCTTTCTCAGACTGTATCTGGGCATCATTCGAATACCTCCTTGTTTGGTAATAGATTCGATCTTCGTTGCGAAATCCACAGTTTCGCTGATCCGGTCTTCGTTTTTCCCCTAATCAATCACCAGGAAATCACCTACATCGATCGGCAGACGCACCGTCGGTCCGTATTTCCCCTGAGTCACTTTCAGATCGCCATGCCGCAGACTCGTGATCTTAAGCGCTTCCGGCAATCCCGGGATGCTCACGGTCAATTGAGGGATATCCCTCTTCCGGAAGCTGGTCAATGTAACGACGGCCCCCAGTGGTCCTTCCTGGAGCGTTGCATCCACAAGCCGATCCGATGTAAGAACGTATCTATGTACCTGTGCTGCCTTGGCCCAGCTCGAGATCAGTCGGCGCACCGCCGAGGGATACGATTCGGGATAGTGATCGTATTTCTGGGCACTGGGGCTTTCGGGAATCCAATTCATCGCCGGCCGCAAATATGCCAAACCCAACAAGCCGCCTGACAGCACAGCTTGGCCTCTGCCAACCCTGCGCTCCACCGCCGCCGGCGACCCATCGGAATAGGTGGCTATTACCGATGCTTGTGCCGTGGGCTTCATCGTCTGCTTGTAACACAGCACGGGGATGCTCTTGCTCTCCCGGCCCGGCCCGGCCCGAAATGTCATGATGTCGAGGGGCTCCATCGTCTCCAGAGAGAAATCATAGCCCCCAAGTCCTGCGATAACCCGGATTGGACGCTTCAGGTTGGCGCTCTCCAAACCGTACAGGTTATGCATGGCGGGCATGGGTTCACCGTGCTGATTCAGCAATCCGCCGCCGCCACTGGATACCAGGATCCCGCCGTCCTTGACCCATTGCGTGAGATTCGGCACGGATTCGGACAGCAGATACTGGCCGGTGAGGTAGAGAACCTTGTATTTCGACAGCTTGCCCGCAGCCACATCGTCATCGGTGACAATGTCGACCGGAACATGCGCGTGTCTCAAGGCGAGGAAAAGCGACTTGCGGTCCCAATTATTGACGTAGGTCGGATGCTGTCCAAGGTTGTCGATAACATCCTCACGGTCCCAGGCATCGGTGGCCTTGAGCATGAGTATGGCTGCCTCGGCCGGGCGCATGCGAGCCCGGTACAGGCGCTCGTCGATCCTGGCAACTGTGCTGGTAATACGACGGATCACAGGATAGTTGGCAAGGCCCTGCATAAAGTCCAGATAGACACCGTGATGCCCGTAAGCCTGGTGGAAAATCGCGTAATGATTGATGAACTTGACCTGGTTACCCAAGGCGTAGTAGTTCATCCGCAGCACTTCATTTGCGGGATAGAGCGGAATGGTGTAAAAGGAAACGGGCGCATTATTATAGTCTGCAGCATGACGAAGCGCGGCAAACATGAAGCCGTGATCCTGTACAGGGTTGGCATTCAGCCCATACCAATCCTCGGACCAGGGCACAGTCATTCCGCCGTCACGCACCATATTGATGAATCGGGGTACATCAGGCCAGCTGGCATCGGGCGTGAAGTTTATCCCTGTTTCCGTATCCTCGGGGAAATACTGCTTGACCAGCCGGGTGAACTCGGCATTTTCCCGCGCCCAAAACTCGTATCGGAACACATAGGCCTCATACAAGAGCTTCGGCTTCCGCGCCAGGTTCTTGTCGCCGCCAAACTGGGCGGCGCTGCCAAGATGAACTAGTTTCCACTGCTCATTCTCCGGTTTCCCGGCGGCAGCCGCTTCGTCTTCAGGCCTGATAAAATCTCCCGGCTTGAACCCTTTCTGTTTGAGATGCGCCACGAACGCTGCATCCTGCTCCTCCGGTGTGGAGACGATGCACTGCACATTGTATTCGTCGCCGAGGCTGACCATTCGCACAAAATCCAGCAAACCGGCCTCTCTCAGCTCGCGGGCCTGCCTTCGCAGAACAGGCGCAAACGATTGCATTGACCCCAACGGCGCCTGCTTAAGACTGTGCCCGATCAATGTGCCACGCACCGGCTTTATGCCCATGGCCTCCATTGCCCTGATGTCTTCAGCGTCTCTGGCATACTGGGTGAGGTTGTTGTAGCCCAGTCGGCGCGCTATTTCGATTTGCATCTTCTCAAGGCGTGAAGGATTCTTGAAATTCGCCTTATCGTGATGGTTACGTCCCATATTCTGCAGGGATGCAAACCACATGTACCGGCATTTCTCATAAGGCGCTCCGGGCTCGAAGCCGATACTGTCAAGCTGCGCCTGGGCAGCCTCCTCGAGTGTCCAGATGCGATGGGGACCAGATGGATCGATTGGTATGAGAAAGCCCTGTGTCGGCAACTTGGGCTCCACGCTCAAGGACACCCCGACACCGAAAAAGGTCAGATCCGGATCCGCTACATCTACTTTACGAACGACTTCTTTCTGCGGCCCCCGCGCCAGCTCGACGATGAAGCCCTGGTTCGCAGCTTCCTTACCGGGGGCCCGAACCGCCGGCTGGTCACCTTCAGACGCCACGCCGTAGATGACGCTGCCCAGTTCACGGCAGCCCACCAGGCTCGTGAACTTCCCAGGGCTCAACAGAAGAGGCTTCTCTATGTCGTTCGCATCAACCCTCCACAGCCCACCGGATTTTCCCGCGGCAAAAATGTGACCGTTCCGGTTCTCGCCCTCTGCCCAGTCCTTCCACAAGATGCTGTACGTCGTTTTTCCTGCTTTGCTAAGGGCTGCCGTGTGCCAGACGTTGTCTTCACCCTTCCAGCACTTGTCTATACCGCCGGATGTCTTGGCGCCGAACACCGTATGCGCCATGAACGTCGCTGCATCACCGACAGCATATCCATCGTCACCGGTGATGGAATTGTACACTGTATCGTTGATGTGCGCCGGCAAATCCAATAACTCGGGATCGCCGGCCCAGGTGAAGTAATCCAGGCCCTTCGGGCCGGCGCAATAGACCATCTGATAGTATCTACCAAACGCCAGATCCGTGTATAGCTTGTCCGGCTCATAAAGGCCTGAAGGACCAGCGGTATGATTCCACGTTTCAAGCCCGCAGTTTTTCCTGTCCCCGCCCTGGTAGTAATCGTCTGCAGTCGCCGGTGCTGCGAACATCAGGGGCTGGGGCGCCTCGGGTGACAAATCGGAATAGTGCCTGGTGCCCGCGTTTGCCAGATTGGTTGTGGTCCACTTCCCTTCCCCAAGGCTCATTACATCCAGGCCGCCGGCTGCTTTCGCACCGAAAACTACGCCAGATCCCGCTCTGTAGCCGACGACCCGGTTGTACGCGGTGTCGCTGATACTGGTGAAAGTCCAGTTGCCGCTGCTGCCGTCTATGACATCTATTCCGCCGCCGGGCCGGGCGCCGAAGAAGTACTTTTGAGCCCTGTCATGGGCGCTGCCGAGATCGGTGTACTTAGTCTTGCTGATCTGTTCTATCGTCCCGGCGCTGGTGTCTATCCTGATCAACCCCGCAGCCTCGACATCGTACGGCGCGTACATCGCCCCGACGAACACCCCGATCAGATCATTCGTCTCCGGTTTTTTCGCAGGGATGTGGACACCGATATCCGTCCAGTCGCTGCTCTGCCCGGGTTCGAGCCAGTGGCCCACCGTAGGCATGCGTTTTTGTTCACCGCCCCGGCCTATATAGATTGTGTCTCCGCCTCCCGGTATGCCAACAGGATTGACGTACACACGAACGCACAGCCGGTCATGTGCATCAGCAGAGTTGGTTACCCGCACATGCCAGAGATCCGGGTCAAGGCTTTCGTATCCCGCTACGCTTTGTGCAGCTATGATACAGACTGCAGTTACCAGTGCCAGCGCAGAGATGAAACGCCTCATAATGCTTCTCGACTGTAGACGGACATCATGCGAGCACCATCGTATAAGCTGGGTGTCATTGACAGTTTCAATGAACGCAGATAGTCGCGAAACCGTATCATTTCGCTCTGGTTGTCGACAAATGATGCCTGTAACGCGCCTTTGCAAGAGCCGCGCCCGTGAAAATAGCTGGCATGCTGAGGCAATGGCTCGACGGCCCGGTCGAAAATACCGACGCGCGTAAAATGCGAATAGCCGAGGGTGCAACTGAGCCCCGGCCCCCGCGGCGGCAAACAATTCAGCGGTCGCCTGCCCGATGCCGGAGGCCCGCCCGTTATCCAGGCAACCTGAACACTAAACTTTCCTTGATCCACCATTGCATCTCCCCGCTCCGGGCTATGGCACAGGATAACTGCTCACCGACCCCAGTTCAAGATTTCGGTCCGATCGAAGCGAATAAATCGCAAAAACTCGACGCCCCGCCTGACAAGTCAGCCGCGGCGTGCCAGGGAAGCAACTGATGACCGGCCTGGCATCAGACAGACGTGCGATGGATGGTTTGAGCCAAATCCATCTTTTGAAAACAAGTTCTTTGGGGAAGACGAAGACCCTTCTTTATATCAACGATGAAGGTATCTTGATGCGGGAGATGAAGAACAACCCGCTCAACTCCATACTCCATGTTATCAAGTTTCCGGTTGAGACGAGAACGAAATTCAGAGGCCCCTGGCAAGAGCGGAAAGCCGAGGGCCCGTACGACACAGGAGGCAATTGTCATGCAAGAGCAAGTGCACAATACCCAGGCTGGGAGTATCGCGAACCTCACGCGCGAAGGCGAACGCTACACTGACACGGTGCCGGATACGCTCGATCTGGCTGATCGAGCTGAACTGGCCCTCCATGGCATGTGCAATACGGTGGACCCGGACAATGAAGCGTTAGTGTTTTTTGAGGTCCACTTCTGCCACAGTCCGCCCATGATGCGGCACCGAGGCGGCGATTGGGAGTGCAACCCCGAGTTTGCCGAGGCAATCCCACGGATGCGGGTCATCTGCGGTAGTGATAAGCATACCGACATCGAAGCGCAAATGTTGAACTATATGGTGAACTGCATCTCGCCGGATGACGGGCTGCAATATATCATATACGATCCCAAGCGCCCCTGGCATGCGGATCAGCACAGCTATGCGTATGACGTGGAGACGGAAGATCTCGGATCTATAATGGCATCCGGCCTTCTCATGCTGGCATTGCTCGCTCGCCGTGATCTTGAGCGAACCGACGAGTGGGATGCAGCACTGAGCAGATTAGCCCGGGGTATTGAACGGGTTGCCATTCAAAAGGACGATTATGCGTACTATCCGGACGGTGGTTTCGGCCACGGCTTCAGCTACCCACGTTCCGGCTGGCGGAAAACGGACGAACCGAGCGACGAGCATGAAGGTGGCGAGGGAAGTGTTGTCGCGGTTCACGGCGCTCAAATCCGCGCACTTGCACGGTGGGCGCACTGCAGCGGTGATGAGCAAGCCCTGGACTTTGCCGGCAAGCTGGCGCGCTTCGTGATGAAGCCCAAGTTCTGGGGCGGTTTCTCAAATCCGCCTGCCTGTAATGGTCGGGAGCATGGACACTCAGATAGCCATTTTCATGCTCGTGCGATGGCTTTGCGCGGCTTGCTGGAATACGGGTTAGTGGCAAATGACCCGTTTGTTAGTGATTTTGTTCGCTGCTCATACGAATACATGAGGTCATCAGGCATCCCGGAAATAGGTTACATCCCCACGTTTATGGGTGCCGAACCCACAGAGGATATGGACCGCAAAGGTCCTGCAAATCCGTTCCTGATGGAAGGTTGTTTTCTTGGCGACCTGATAGCGCTGACGGTAAAGCTCTCGGAAAGCGGCTATGGCGATTACTGGGAAGATGCCGACAGAGTAATCCGCAACCATCTGATTGAGTCTCAAGTCACGGATCGGGGACTCCTGGAACGCATCGTCGCACATGCTCCCGAGCGCGAGGCAGACATGAAGGCGGGCCTCGTCCCCGGCCAGGACTACCTTGGTGATGACATCATCGATCGGGCGCTCGGCATCTTCTGGTCTGGCATACAGGCCGACGGGGTACATGGCCATTGGATCATGCAATGTTGCACGGCTAACGGGGCTCACGGTTTATACATGGCGTGGGATGCCATCACCCGGTGTGACGATGGCCACGCGCATATCAACCTTTTCCTCAATCGCGCCGCTCCCTGGCTGGATATCCACAGCTACCTGCCTTATGAAGGTAAAGTGGTCATTCGGAATAAGACGGCAAATCGGATTTCCGTGCGTATCCCACCGTGGGTGGATCGCCGCCGGCTGGAGTGTCGCTTGAATGATGGTGTGATTTCCCCCGCGATAGTGTCGCACTACATCAGCCTGGAGGGCATCCGTCCGGGTGACGTGATCGAACTTCGCTTCCCGATGGTTGAGCAGGTCATCACCCGTACCGCCTACACCGGGACGCCGGAGGAAAGCGTCTACACGATTCATATGCGGGGAAACACAGTGACCGCACTGACACCGGAGAACAAGTCGAAAAATGTCTACCCATTTTACCGTCGTGAGTCTTCGCAGGGAAATGTTGCGCCTCTTAAGTCCGTGCCACGCTATGTATCGCCGGTCATCCCGAGGTGGTAGCCATAGGTTGACAGAACAGGGCACTGTCCAGTTTTGAAACCAAAGTTATATGGTTTTCCACTTCCACACGTGTGTGTGCCGGGGGTATGCTGCGGTCAACGGGGCACGCGAAGGAATCTAAACTACAAATATGATACGGAATAAAACCATGAACCCGGGCGACTGTCGCAACAGCAAGGAATCGGGGCGCTTCACCTTGATAGAGCTACTGACCGTGATCGCCATCCTCGCCATCCTCGCGGCCATGCTGCTGCCGGGATTGCAGCGAGCCAGGGGCGTTGCAATATCAGTTGTGTGTAAGTCGAACCTGAAACAACAGTTCATCGGGCAATCGGCGTACGCCATGGAAAACGATAACCTTATCCCCCCGATCGGCGAGCTTTACCGCTACGCCGGTGTCCCATGGCAAAGCGGCACCTGGTACGGTTGGTTAGGGGCCTATGGCTACCTCGGCGGCGGCGAAATGTACGACGGCCCGGTACCCGGAGTGGGGGAAATGCACCGGTACCCGATCATGCAGTGTCCGGCCGAGACCGGATCGTCGGGGTACTCTGATGGTGGGTCGATTGTCGATGAGGGTAAAGGAATGACCTACTTCAACTCCGACGTGCGGCTCTCCAGTTACAGCATGAACATTTCGGTGGCCCGACGCGGCTGCGTGGGAGGTGCGAGCTGGTGGGTGAGCGATTATCCCGGGAATCCTGTAAGCTGGTGGCAAAAGGGCAAAACCGATGGCAACGGTGTGCCGTACGAGCTCGAGCATTTCTTCCGCAAGGGGTTCCTGACCGGGCCACCGGAGGATCTCACGGCTTGTGACTTTGAACAGCCACAAGCTGACGGGCCGAGTGATGCGATCTTCGTCATGGATACCCCGGAAGAGGTCGGCAATCGTGTTGCGGTCTTTGGACTGCCTTATTTCTCAGCGGCTGAAGTTGATAAACTGCTGACCACCAAGGACTCCTGGTACCCTTATCGCCATCCCCGAGACACGACCAACGCCTATTATATGGATGGGCACGTCCGCGATTTCCGTCCTATGTGGTTGACCGGAGAGCGTAACTACAGGCACATTTGGCAGGACATCGGCCCCTAACCCTCGACGCTGGTTCGCTGGTGCTGATGGTGCCAATGCCCCGTGCCAGTCGTGCGACGAGGTCGCCGGTGCCGACGTCGACCTGGCCTGCCTGGCCCTCGGCGCCCCCCCCGACCAGTGTTGAAGACCTCCAGGCTGCCGCAGCCACGATCGCCGCTTCTCTCCAGATAAGCGCGAATATCTGCGAGGACGACTGCGACGTCAGCGCCGGCATTACCTCTGCCATCGACGATAAACTCAATCCGTAAAACGGATTGACGCTTCTATCTTATGTAAGAAAGCACGGAGCCTTCGGATTCCGTGCTTCCTTTTTTTTGGGGGGGGGCGCACCGTTTCTGTGCCCCCACCGTCCACGTGACGTTGTTGGCGTCTAACTGGCAAGGGACGTCCTACAAAACGTTTCCCTAAACCCATTCCCTTGGAAACGTGTGAGCATGAGTTCGGGAAAAAAATGCCTTGCAATACCCGTCGTCTATTCCTACAATATCGATGCGCAGTGCGCAAAAAAAACTCTTCCTCAAACACACAAGTAAAAGGAGTACAGAGCATGTCTTCACGCACAACAACCGGAAAGATATTCAGCACCCTCGCCGTCGCAGCCCTTTTGCTGGGCGCCGGAACCGCCATGGGAACCGGCGACGGCTGGTGGGACGGCGTTGGCAATCCCGACAGGGTCGGGATGTTCCAGGTGGATGCCGACCACGGCGGGTATCTATTCGACACGCCCGAAGTCGGCATCATGACCGACACAGGAACAACCCAAAACCAACTTTTTGCATGGAAGGATTTTCAACCGATGACGAAAGCCGAAGGCTGGACAGTGGAGTTCGCCTTTAAGCTCACCGGCGGCTTCGTTAGCGCTTATAACTTCTTCACGGCGTTCGGTGATGATACTAACGAAATCAACATGTGGTGGCGATCAGATCAAGCAGGATTGGACTTGACTCCCGACGGCTTCGTAGCGATGGCGGAGCTGTACGACGGCGAGTTCCACACCATCCGTGTGGAGAGAGAGGCGGGAGCCGACGCGATCTCGATATCCATTGACGGTGACGTAAGGCGCATCATCGAAATCCCGAGCAGTGTCGCCGGAGACCGTGCTCTGTTCTCGTATTATGGAACTATAGGCCAATGGGACTACATCAAGTGGTCGTCTCCATCGTCGACCCAGTTCCCCCCGGCGCCGGCGGGCCCGACGGTCGAGGAGCAGATCAATGACCTGCAGGCTCAGATCGATGCAATCGACCTGAGCCCCGGCGCGCAAGGCCCGCAGGGCAAGCAAGGTGCTGATGGTGCCGCTGGTACTGATGGTGCCGCTGGTACTGATGGTGCCGCTGGTACTGATGGTGCCGCTGGTACTGATGGTGCCGCTCCGTGCGTAGATTGCGCAGTTGTCGCCGCCGCCGCCGCCGACCTGGCCTGCCTGGTTATTGGCGAAAACCCACCGACCAGTCTTAGTGAAGTGCAGGCAGCCGCCAGCACTATCGTCAATTCCCTCTTGGTAAGCACCAATATCTGCGAGCCGGATTGCGATATTTCTTCTGAAATCGATGCTGCCAT
>Ga0114993_10000771_pt1 | contig 37140 bp, 33 predicted proteins | sample ArcticOcean_MG_C_FD_87042 | JGI IMG/M metagenome (GOLD analysis project Ga0114993, IMG submission 87042) | Marine microbial communities from western Arctic Ocean - ArcticOcean_MG_CB2_150 | ecosystem: Environmental > Aquatic > Marine > Oceanic | place: Arctic Ocean: Canada Basin | collected...
ACGCAGCATGTGAGCTTTGAGCTTGCTTTTCGAAATCGTCAGCATGTCAGCTACCTTCCGCTAATATGACCATAGTTATGACTATGGTCATATAGTAACCAGGAGGCACTCCATGCGCAATTGCAATGAGAAGATCTCGGTATCGTGCGGATGGAGGGGTAGCTCGCACCAGTCACCGGAACCGGAAATCTTGGAAGTCCCTCCCTAGGTGAAGATGTGGCTCACCGAGCCACCGCCTATCCAGACCTACTAGGGCCTGGTCACGGTGCCGTCAGGACGCCGGGCGGCGTCTTCCCGAAGACGGGTATCCTTCATTGGATACTTGGCAGCCAGCTCCTCGTTGAGATCCACCCCCAGACCGGGTTTTCCGCTCGGCCACATGTAGCCATTGCGTACTTCCGGTACACCGGGGAACACCTCCTTCAAGGTCTCATTGGTGTTCAGGTAAACGGAAGCCTCCTGAACACCGAAATTCCACACATTCATGTCCAGCATGAGGTTGGCCGCATGCCCGACAGGCGAGACATCGGCCGAGCCGTGCCAGGCCGTGCGGACGTTGAAGGCTTCGCACAGCGCTGCCAGCTTGCGTGCCGGGGTGAGGCCGCCGATCTGGGAGATGTGGACCCGCATGAAATCCAGCAGGTGGTCCTTCACCATGTGGGTCATTTCGGCAGGATTGTTGTAAAGCTCGCCCATCGCTATCGGCGTGGAAGTCTGTTCGCGCACCATCCGGAAATACTCCTGGTCTTCCGGCGGGAACAGATCCTCAAGGAAGAAGAGCTGGTACTGCTCGACCTCTTTCGCCAGCCAGACGCCGAGGATCGGGGGGATGCGCTCGTGTACGTCGTGAAGCAGCTCGACATCGAACCCGATTTTCGAGCGCAGGTGCTCGAACAGTCCCAGCGCTGAACGCATGTATGGCCTCGGCTCAAACACGCCGCCCGGGTGGGCGTACTTGACCTTTGGATCGCGCTCGGCGATGCGCTTCGTGATCCATCTCGGGCCTTCATCCGGGGTCGTGGCGCTCGTCTCGATGTTCGCCGAACCGCGCCCGCCGGTCCCGTAGGTGGCGAAACCACCCGGGGTCTCTATCTGGACCCGGATGTGGTGGTATCCCTCTTCCATGAACCTGCGCACCTCGTCCTCGACCTCTTCGTTATTCGCACCCTTGGCGTGGACGTACACCGCCGCCGCCTCGCGCGCCTTGCCGCCGAACAGGTCATGAACGGGCATGCCGGCTATCTTGCCCTTGATGTCCCAGAGCGCCTGGTCGACGCCGGACATGGCGTTGTTCAGGACGGGGCCGTTACGCCAGTAAGACGAGATGTAGCTCGTCTGCCAGATGTCCTCGATATCCGCCACGTCGCGACCCAGAAGGAGCGGCCTCAGGTAGTCGTCCAGCGCCGACTTCACGGCCGTCGGCCGCTGGGTGAAGGTCGCACAACCAATCCCATATAACCCCGGCTCCGAGGTCTCGATCTTCACGATGACGAGCCTGATGCCGTCCGGCTCCGTGAAGATCGTCCGGATGTCCCTGATCGTGACGTTACTCATTCGTTCTCCTGGGGTTTCAATCTTGCTCCCTCTCCCTTCATGGGAAATGGACGGGAGCCCGCCCTTCCGAGGAAGGGTGAGGGTGGTACGAGCTGCCCCCTCCTAATGTATGAGGGGGTTCGGGGGTGGTTATCTCGTGCAACAAGGCGATAGATCGGATCACCGACATACCGTCCGAGAGTCTACAGGCGAAACTCCACCGTCATTCCCACGCCTATATCGTCATTCCCTCGTAGGAGGGAATGACGATATAGCGATTGCGCAGTCATACGCGTTGAGAACAGAAACCGTATCTGGATTCCTGACGACTCGGGAATTACGGTGCGAAGGACCGCAGTGGTCGTTGGCCAGGTCGCCACGGCAACGTCATCCCGCGCGATACTCCCACTGACCGGCGAGGTCGTAGGGACGGATCGGCATCCGCCCCCGCCTGTCCACAACCACTTAGACCTGAGGAGACCCAGTTGAAAGCTTGTACATGGCTTGGCGGCGGCGACTTTGAGTACGGCGACGTCCCGGACCCGGTCATGGGGCCGGACGACGTTATGGTACACATCGGCACCGTCGGTGTGTGCGGCACGGACGTCCACATCACGCAGGGCCTGTTTCCATCGACTCCGCCACTAATCCTGGGCCATGAGGCATCTGGCGAGATCATCGACGTTGGCCAGAACGTTAATCGTGACCGCATCGGCGAGAGCGTTGTCCTAAACCACAGCACGTCCTGCGGCGAATGTGAGAACTGCCTGAACTGGTCGATCTCGCGCTGCGAGCGGAATACGCAGGTCCACCATTTCTTTGCCGAGCTGGCATCTGTGCCTAACGCATCAGCGGTCCCGGTGCCGGCCGATCTCGATATCGAGATCGCGTCCATCACGGAGCCCGCTTCCTGCTGCCTGTCCGGTGTGAGCCGGTTGCGGATCGACGACGGAGCGGTGGGACTGGTGATCGGCGGCGGGATGATGGGTCTGATGACGGCGGCCTTCCTCAAATCGCACGGGGTCGAGACGGTCGTGATGTCCGAGCCGGTCGCCTATCGGCGCGAGTTCGCTAAACAGCTCGGGGTCGATGTGCTGCACGATCCGGCCGAATCCAGCATCGACGATTTTGTGGCGGACCTCACGAACGGCAGGGGACTACACATCGCCGCCGAGGCCGTGGGGCGGGCGGACCTAGTAGCCAAGTGCGTCCAGCTTGTTCGCCCGAGGGGTCAGGTGCTCATGATCGGCGTCGCTCCAGAGGGCGCGCCGCTGCCGGTGGACCTGTACAACATGCAGTACCGGGAAGTCGTGCTTACCTCAGCATTTGGCCGCGGAAACGTATTCGCCCGCACCCCCGGCGAGCTGGCAAAGCTAAACCTGGATGGCGTCATCACAGGTCGATACGAACTAAAGGACGTCCCACAGGCGATCATCGACTCCGGCGAGGGCAAGGGCGTCAAGTTGGTCATCAAGCCGAACGGTTAGGTGGGGCGACAGGCGTGGAAAGCTTGGTATTGAATGGGCGATGGCATGAAGACGATTGGTGAATTCAACAGAATGATTGCGAACTTACCGTAGCTCCTGGCCGATCTCGAGTCTGGCCCGGCGTTGAAGCGGGACAACCTCAGAAGAATTCTGGAACGAGGTATCTACGTTTTCTACGAATGCGGACTCCCCGTTTACGTCGGCCGCTCTAGCGGCCTAAGGCAACGCCTCCTCAGTCACGGCCAGCCGAGTTCGGATCAAAACGCTGCTACGTTCGCGTTCATTCTTGCAATGGAAGAAGCGACAAAACGGAAGCTTGATGCTCTTTCATTGCAAAGGTCGATTCGGCAAAAGGACCCTGAGCTCAGAGAACTTTACACATGCGCTAAAGAGCGGGTGAGCCTAATGGACATCAGGGTTGTCGAGGTCACGGACCCAATAGGGCAGACCGTGTTCGAACCCTACGCGGCTCTGGCGTTAAAAACGCCTACAACACGTTCGAAAATCACTGAACCCGACTCAGTACCAACACCGTAATTCCCACGCAGGTGGGAATCCAGGGACGGCGTTAGAGCGGTCACGCGTGTTAAGAACGGAAACCGTATCTGGATTCCCGACTACTCGGGAATGACGAGGAGTAGAAGGGGTGATTGGTGGCGTTGATCGTGACGTTAGTCAAGACTTCTCCCTCATCCTGCACCTTCTCCCGCTGGGAGAAGGGAACTGGCGTTGACACAATATTTGCCCCTCTCCCCTCCGCGGGAGAGGGTTGGGGTGAGGGGGTGTCCTTCCGCAGAAGGACAAGCGCGTTGTTGCGCGACCCGGTTCACTTCGTCGGGCTCAGCACATGCTTCGAGAGCCTCAGGACACTTGCGTGACCTAGGTGTCCCGCAGGAACACGACGTCCTGTGCGAACGCCTCAGTTGTACCCACAAGATCAAGCTGCCCCCGACCCTTCACCAGCTGATTCCGTCCATCACGATCAGCGTCGGTGTAGCGATCAAACCACTCCTGCAACTGCCCGCGCATCGTTGAGATCGAGTCGGCAAACGCCGGGTTTTCGATCTCGTTCGTCGTTTCATCCGGGTCGCCCACGAGGTCATATAGCTCGTACGGGCCGTCCGGATATCGGTGGACATACTTCAGCGAATCAGTCCGGATCATCCGGGTTGGCCCGTACTCATCGAGAACCACGACAGGCCGCGCCGCGCCCATGGACGATCCCTCCAGAATCGGAACAAAACTGCCGCCCGGTCGCTCGCCGTCAGGAGGATTGGCGTCAGCAAGACCCACGTACTCCAGTAATGTCGGCATGAAGTCGTAGTGGCTCAACAAATTTGATTCAACCACGCCCTGCGGCACATGGCCCGGGCGAGACATCAACGTCGGCACCTTTACCGCCGTGTCGTACATGTTTGGCGGGTAAGTCCCGTTGCCCTTGCCCCAGATACCGTGATGGCCCATGTTCATCCCGTTGTCGGCCGTGAACACGATCAACGTGTTCTCCCGCAGGTCGTGGGCCTCCAGCCAGTCGAGAAACCGGCCGATGTTGGTGTCCATGCCCGTGATCGCAGCGAAGTAGCCGCTGAGCAACAGGCGACGCTCTTCCTCGGTCGACCCGACGCTCCCGGACGAGCCCTCTTTGGCCAGGTGGTTGGGGTGAACCGGGTCCCAGCGCACCGACTCAAACGAACAGTTATCAAAGTAGTAGTCGTAAATCTCAGAAGGGTGCTGCTCGGGACCCCAAGGAGCGTGTGGGGCAGTGAAATGGACATTGAGCGAGAACGGTTTTTCGGAACCTAACTGAGACTCCATGAACCCGATTGCGTTGTCCGTAATGACATCGCTGAAGTAGCCATCCGCCGTGTACAACTCGCCATCCTTGAACATCGGCGCGTTGTAGTAGTTGCCTGACCCCGTGGCGTGGACGTTCCAGTACTCGAACCCCGTCTGTGGCGTTGCGGAATCGCCCAGATGCCACTTCCCGCTCAGCCCGCAGACGTAACCGTTGTCGGCAAGGATCTGCGTGTAGGTCGTGCGGCCTTCCAGGTACTGCACCGTCTTGCCGTCCCCCGGCAGGTTAACCGAATTCCCGGCCCTCAAAAAATCCTGCACGCCGTGTTGTGACGGCATCTGTCCGGTGAGGATCGACGCCCTTGCCGGCGAACACACCGGGGATGCGCAAAAGAAGTTCTCGAACCGAATCCCCGTGTTCGCCAGTCGATCCAGGTTTGGCGTGCGAAGCTCAGGCGTGCCCGCACAGTTCATCGCCCACGGTCCCTGGTCGTCGCTCAATATGAACAGGATGTTGGGTCGGCCGGTATCGGTGCTTGCCACGGTCACTCCCGGAGATAGGGACGGAATTAGCTGCGAACGAGGATTCTAGCTGTTAGTTGCGTGAATACGCTCCGCCAGGCGAATCGGTGGAGGCAGCGGTGCGAATGTTTAGTGGGTGAGCGATGTCTTCCCCCTCTCCCGGTCTGGAAAGGGCGCAGGGGCCCCCCCTTCCGTTTGCCGGAAGGGTGGAGGGAGTTGTCGCTTCGGTAGGCGGCAAAGGCTGGCTCATCCTGCACCCCTTCAGCTCGGCTCAGGTCGCGCTCATCTCCCAATTGGGAGAAGGGAGTCGTCCGCAGTACGTGCGTCTTCCGCGCCGATTCGGGTTAACCTCCGCCGGTCACCTCGACCACCGTTCCCGTGATGTAGCTGGCGTCGTCGGATGCCAGGAAGGCGACCGCCTTTGCAACCTCGTCGGCGCGTCCCGGCCGTCCCAGAGGCACGGCGGCCACTATCGCTTCCCGCGAAACTCGCTGCAACTATTCGTACCGTCCTCTCGTACCGTCCTCGAACACGCGCCCCCTCCTCCGTCAGGATGAAGCCCGGTGACACGGCGTTCACGTGGATGCCGGATCGGCCGAGGTCGCGGGCCAGTTGCGCCGTTAGTCCGACGATGCCGGCCTTTGCGGCCGCGTATGGCAGGCGGATGCCGGACGTGCCCAGCGGTCCAAAATCCCCCGGGCGGTGGACGACGAGATGTTGACGATGCGGCCGTAACCCCGGCTCCGCATGTGCGGTATGACCGCCTTGCAGCAGAGGAAGGTGCCCTTGAGGTTCAGATCGACCTGCGCGTCCCACCGGTCCTCCGAGACGTCCTCGATGTCGAGGATGCCCTCGGTCCCGCTTCCGCCAGCGTCGTTCACCAGTATGTCTATCGTGCCGAACTCGCTAATCGTCAGCGCGACCATCTCGCCGACCGAACCGGCGTCGGACACGTCCACGGCGGTGGCCGTCGCCTTCCCGCCGGAGCCACGAATCTCGGCGGCCACGCTTTCCACTTTGGCACTCTGGATATCCGCGAGCAGCAGTGCAGCGCCCCGCTCCGCAAAGTCGAGTGCGACGGCGCGTCCAATCCCCTGCTCCGCGCCGGTCACGATCGCCATCCGGCCCTCAAATGTCATGCCACGTTCTCCAGGGAGACTAACCGATCACAGACAGCTTGCCCGCCGAGTAGCCGCCATCCACAAGGTCCAACAAGGTCGGCGAATGGTTCCGCCGATTGAAATCGCCGTTTGAGCCACATATAACTCGCCTCCGCCACATGAGCACATTGTCGACGCTCTTTACTAGGTCGTAGATTTCGCGTGGAGATATTGCGACTCTAAGCACATCCTAGACGGCCGTCTGATTCGCATGTCGAACCCTGACATCTTGCACGAACTACTTAGAGGCTGCGTCGGTACCGCGCGCTACGGTGGATAACGTCCACCCCAGTTGCTGTCAAACGTGAAACGACCGGGGTGACATAACTGTTTCCGAGGTCGTTTTTACGTTCGGTTTCATGCTCAGACCGCCAGAATCCGAATCGATGGCCTCCTCTCTGGGAGGCAGGAGGCCATCGGAAACCTATTCCTTGAGCGTACTCAGAACGACCTGGGACGCCTCCTAACCATATGAGCAGCGACGCTGATTCTGATCGGTGTAATTGCGACACCGCTATCAGGAGACTAGCGCGAGCGGGCGTATTGCCATACGCCCCTACAGTCGTGATCGCGGCATGGGCGGAGCAAGCGCCGCCCCTACAGGGGGCATGTCGTCAGCGCGCCACCAGCCGTTGGGCGTTCTCGCAAAATCGCTTAAAACCAACGATGGCGTACCTGATACGGAAACCGCACAATAAACCGTCATGGCCGAGAAAGCTGGCGAACCCACCTCATACACAGACGCGCCCATCGTTGCGGCGCTTCCGCACGTGTTGCGCCAGAGCCAGTTCATCAGGTTCGTGCTGTCCACCCTGACGTGGAGCACGGGCCACATGCTCGTGTTCATGTCGAACAGTTTCCTGATCTACGACATGACCGGATCTGGACTGTGGCTTGCTGCGCTGGGCGCCTCGATCGCTGTCCCTCAGTTCATCTTTGCCGCCGTCGGCGGAGTTCTGGCCGATCGTATGCCACGCAGAGTCATGCTCATCTCTGGTTCGGTCATCGGGGCGATCACGATGCTCATCCTGGCAGCCATCGCGTTCGCAGACGTATTGGAGCCCTGGCACATCGTGGCCGCCGGAGTCTCGTTTGGAGCTGCCCTCGGAAACGACTGGACAGCGCGCCAGGCCTTCATCACGAATCTCGTGCACAAGAGCCAGTTGATCAGGGCGGTCTCTTTCGATCAAACCTCGTTCCACATCTCCCGCGTAACCGCCCCGATCATGGGTGGATTTCTGTTGTCTCGCGCAGGCGCAGAGGGGACGTTCACGCTTGGCGCGACCGTATTCGTCCTCGCCGCGCTACTGTTTGTGACCCTGCGGCCAAAGCAAGAGATAGGTGAACGACAGCCGCGCCTCTGGGAAGGCATCTCGGACGCCATAAACAAGATTCGGAACGACACGATCATCTTGATCGTGCTCGTATTCACCGCCGTAAACGCCCTGTTCCTCGGCGGCTTCATATACCTGGCTCCGGTGTACGCCAAGGACATCCTCGACGGCGGGTCGGTTGAGCAGGGGGCCATCCTCACCGGGATGGGAATCGGGGCCGTTGTGGGGGCGTTCTGGCTGGGTTGGCGCGGGAATGTGCGCAAGGCCGGGCTCGGGATGCTTGTTACAAACGCATTGACGGTTGTGGCGATAGGCGGATTCACCGTTTCCACATTACTAATCGCTTCCGTCGCTTTTGCCTTTGTTGCGGGCGTGGTCAATGCAGTCCACATCACACTCGGCACCGTGGCTATTCAGACCCGTGTTGACGACGAGATGCGCGGGCGCGTTTTCGGCGTGTACGAAATGGTATGGGGCTTCTTTCCGGCGGGGGGCATCGTGTTTGGTGGCCTGCTCGCCGCGTTCGGGCCCGAAGTGTCTCTCACCATAGGCGTGGTCGGAACAGGCATCGTCACGATGGCAATCTGGCTGCTCAACCCGATGATCCGGAGATACACGATCGATCAGTGAAGAAGCGGTTTGTGGTGAGTACGCCGAGAAACCCGCGTACGACACCTCGCAACCAAAACAGTCGTAAGGGTCGATTGGTATCGACCCACGGGCGTATTGCCATACGCCCTCACAGCACGTCTACGCTCGCATCACCCCAGCCCTCTCCCAGCGGGAGAGGGCTGGGGTGATGCGAGAAGTCCTTCCAGCGCCAACACGATATTAGCGAACATCGCTCCACGAGCAGATCGCTAATATCGCGTTGACGTTGCTGACGTATCGCGGGTTTAGCCGACGCGCCATCGAGTACAAAAGCGGCTAAAATCCGGCCCCACTAGGACAAGGTGTAGGCGAGCCTGCCTACGCGTTGCTGGCGTATCGCGGGTCCAGTCGACGCACCATCGTGTACAACAGCGGCTGGAACCCGGCAGGGCCGAGCCAGAAGCCGGCGCCTTCCGGGTTCGATGTCTCGAAATCGACCGTGGCTGACTTCCAGCCGGACTCGTGAATCCAGCCCAGCAGCGCGGCCAGTAGCGCCGCAGACGCACCGGTTCGACGGGCCTCCGGTTTCAGGAATGCGCCGGTGATGTGTGGCACCGGTGGCGACATAAGTGACTTTGGATCCTGCGCGCCCGCTTCTGCGCTCATGAAGCCGGTGATCCGGCCGTTCGAACGGCTGACCCATAGACCCCTCGACGGCCTTTCGATCCAGGTGCGGTCGTACACATGTCCACCGCCTGGCGACTTTGGACGCCAAATCGGCGGGGCGTCAAGGTGGGCGTGGAGGCCCGCCTCCATCTCGTTGACCTCGTCTAATTCTTCGAGAGTAGGTCGAGACACCTCTGCGCTTGAATCGGACGCCGCTCCCATGTCGCCAGCCCCGATAGCCCGACCGCCGTCGATCAGGTGGCGACCGAATCCCGTCTGCACTAGGCAGTCGTGGGTTGCGACGTCGTCTGCGAACAGGATCGTCGTATGGAGCGTCGTCTCGGGACGACCGGACAGCCGGCACCACGCAGTGTACATCTCCGAAAACAGGGTCCCCGGAGCATCTGCGCGAGTTGCGTGCGCCCACTCCCACATGAACGACATCCGAACGCCGCCGAGGCCGGTCACTGCTCGGCCGGTCAGATACCCGATCAGCGTCCCGTCCTGCTCGGCGACGATCCCCTCGCCGCTTGAAAGCCAGCCCGAAATCAGCTCCCCGACTACCTCAACAGTGTCCAAGTTCGTCGGGTAAAGCGGGTTAGCCGCTAGACGCGCTGCATGTCGGTCCACAAACAGTTCAGCGCAACCAGCCACATCGCCTGCGGTCATAGCGCGCAACGCAGAAGAAGCCAGCGTCATTCCGTGCCCGGTTCCGTCGCCGCCGCCACGCCGATCATGCTGTTCCGATTCACTAGCGTCGTGAGCTGTTCTTCACTCCAGCCCTCGGTGCCTTCAGGCCGTCGCGGGATCACAAGAAAACGTAGTTCTGAATTGCTATCGACCACCCGCACCTCTGTCTCTTCACCAAGCTCCAACCCGAACTCCGACATCACCGCCCGGGGCTCCGTCACGGCGCGTGATCGGTAGGAAAAGCTCTTGTACCAGTCCGGTGGCGGGCCGAGTAGTTGGGTTGGGTAGCAGGAGCAGAGCGTGCACACCACCATGTGCTGCACCTCCGCCGTGTTCTCAAGCACGATGATGTCTGCGTTGTGTTCCGGCACGAACCCGCTCTCGACCACCGTCTCTTTCGGGTGCTCAAGCAGCCTCGTTCGGAACTCTGGGTCCGACCACGCCTTCGCCACCAGCGTTGCGCCGTTAGACGGCACCCGCTTGCTCACCGCCTCGATCGCCTCGTCGACCTCGCTCTCTCCGATAATGCCCTTTTCCACCAGCAGCTCGTGCATTGCGAGAGTCCGTGATGCACGGGCGCCTAAACCGACGTCCTCCTGCACACCCGGGTGATCGTGCGGACGTCCGTCTTCGTCGCGATGCACGTCCCCGCCGGGCCGCCAACCGGTGTCGTAAAATCCGCCTTTGTCTTTGTCTTCACTCATGAGATAACTCTCCTGGTCGTTTCTTGAATCAGGTCTATTCAGCCCGTTCCAGCCAGTGCTCGTACAGATCGATCCACAACTTGTCGGCTGGCGATTCTGCGTAGTCAGACCACAGGTGCGTTTGTTCAAACTCCACGCGATACATCGGTAACTCTGGCATTCCGGAATCGCCGTGTGCCCGGGTCTCAGAGTTCACATAGTTGCCGATGAACTCCAGGACCACACCGTGACGGCCCTTGATGTACCAGGGCGTGCGGTGATGATTCGGCGGCGTCATGTCTTTCACGAGCACGCGGTCGCCAGGCGAGAATGCGAGGTTTGTGACTGCTCCAGAATCAGGAGGATGTGGTGCCACGATGAACCTTCTCCCTCAGGATTGATGTACGCAGGCCTCTCCCGATGGGAGAGGGGATTATTTGAATACCGGCCCGGACGGGCCTCACGACGGGTAGCCCCAGCGATCTCGCAGCGCCTTCGCACGTTCGTCGATCTCCTCGCTGGTCAGGAGCCCCTTTTCGATCACGATCGTCTCGATACTCGCCGACCAGCGTTCGAAATAAGTGATCGCCTCGTACTCCGCCGGGCCGATCGACTCAATCCCTCGGCGGAGCTCGTCCACGTTCATGAAGCCTTTGCGATCAAGCACCGTCCTGAGTGACTGCGTCTGGCGCTCCCAGTCAGCCCACTCGTGCTCCTCACGGTCGATCGGGTCGTCCGTCGGCCAGCCGCCACGGTCATGTACTGCCGGCATGATTGCCTCCCGTCTTAGGCTTGGTTAATTCTGGTGATTAGCAACCCACTGGTCGTAATCACGTTCCATATCATCTGAGAACTCCCGGTCCACCTCGCCCGCCGTGTACACGCCCTCGGCGATCCGCTGCTGACCAAACTCGTCTCTCAGGCGAACGTTTTCGGAGCTGATCACGACCTCTTCCGCAAGGTGGGGCGGAATGAACATCACACCCTCCATCGTACCCAGCACCACGTCGCCCGGGAGGCAGGTCGCCACGCCGATGCGGATGATGCCGTTGATGTCCGGCATCGACACATCGTTAATGGCGGATGGGTCCATGCCGCGTATGAAGGCGTTGAAGCCGTCCATTTCGTAGATCCGCTGCGTGTCCCGAAGCCCGCCGTCGATCACCATGCCGCGCTTCGTGCTCACGCGGATGGCCGTGGACAGGTTGTCGCCCGCAAACGTACCGTCGAATACCTTGCCGAACAGGTCCACGACGATTACGTCGTCCTCGACGAGCTCATCGATCACCCACGAGTTCTGTCCGCCGACCCGGCCCTCAGACTCCCCAGTGCGTTCGATAGCGTTGTTCAAGTCAGGCCTCGTCGGTACGAAGCGGCAGGTGACGGCGCGCCCAACGAGGATCCGTTCCGGGTGGAGGATGTGGAAGTCGCCCGCGAAGTTGTGGTGGTACCCGTTGCGCCGAAGCGTGCCCCACGCCTCCTCACTCGTCACCTTCTCCATGCGCTTGATGATGCCGGCGTCCACGAGCGGGCGACCGCTAAGATCTCGCTCGCCCTTCCACTCGCTGGTAACGCTGCGGACCAGGTCTTGGTTGGTGAGTTTCAAGTAGGGGTCCTGTCGTGCTGGTTAATGGAGCGGAGGCGATGTGCCGGAACTGAGGTGGCGAGCCGGTTCCGAAGGTTCCAATCGTGAATTCTGGCGCATTGTATCGCCTGACGACACCAATTATTCAGGAACGGGCATGGGCGTAGTGCCATACGCCCCTACGGCGTCATTGCTGGCATGACCGCGATCGCTCACACGGGCGGAGCAAGCGCCACCCCTACGGTGGGGTTGCCAGTACAGATAAGCCGAGATAACCCACCCTGAGGCTCTCGAAGGGTCAGTTGTACGATCAGAGTTCTCCCTCACCCCAACCCTCTCCCGCTGGGAGAGGGGGCCGGATCCGGGTGTAGCAAGATCTAGCCTTACAAAAACTCAGCCCACAAATAAAAGCGGCGACGCCATAAAGACACCGCCGCTTTCGTTTATCTATCCAGGCCCAAATAAGAGCCCCAGTGGGGCCTTACTTGCTGGTCGCTCCGCAGACCGTCTCGATGATGAGCCGGGTTACGAGGTACGGGTCACAGTTGGCGTTCGGGCGTCGGTCCTCGATGTAGCCCTTCTGGTCCTTTACGACCTGCCAAGGGATGCGGACGGATGCGCCACGGTCGGACTCGCCGTACGAGTACTCGTCAACCCGTTGCGTCTCGTGCTCGCCGGTGAGGCGTTCCTCGATTCGATCGCCGTAGTTGGCGATGTGTTCTGCAACGTTCGTGCCAAGAGCCTCGGCCGCGTCGATGCAGGCCTGGTAGTTCTCTCGCATCTGTTTGGTCGAGAAGTTCGTGTGCGCACCTGCGCCGTTCCAGTCACCCTTGACCGGCTTCGGGTCCAGCGTTGCGGAAATACCGTGATCTTCAGCGATCCGGTACAGCAGCCATCGGGCCAGCCACAGCTCGTCGGCCGCACGTGGCGAACCTACCGGGCCGATCTGGAACTCCCACTGGCCGGGCATGACCTCTGCATTGATCCCGGCGAGGTGGAGACCGGCTTCCAGGCAGGCGTCCATGTGGTCTTCAACGACCTCACGTCCGAAAACCTCGTCAGCGCCGACTCCACAGTAGTAGCCGCCCTGCGGGGCCGGGAATCCGTTGTCCGGCCAGCCAAGCGGCTTGATGCCGTCAAAAAAGGTGTACTCCTGCTCAATGCCGAACCACATGTCGAACGAGCCGTATTTCTCAGATGCGGTTGCGCAGGCTGCACGCGTGTTGGACGGGTGCGGGGTCATGTCTGTGAGCAGCGTCTCGGTCATGACGAGCACATGGTCGCCGCCGCGGAGCGGGTCCGGAACGACCATAACCGGGTTCAGGACCACGTCCGACTGGTCGCCCGTGGCCTGCTGGGTGCTTGAACCGTCAAACCCCCAGATTCCGGGGGTCTCGCCGTCCGCGATGACCTTGGTCTTGGATCGCATCTTGGCCGTCGGCTGTGTGCCGTCGATCCAGATGTATTCAGCTTTGTAGGGCATCCATGTCTCCAGTCAATTAACCGCCGTCCATGCCGTTGGACGGTCCGTGTCCACCAGTTGCTCGGCCGAAATCATATATCTCCGGCGTCCGCTGTCATATCGCGCCCGACATTGTACGGGCGATCCTCACAGATTTGAGGACACCCAGCCGGTATGAAAACGATCCTAGCGCGTGAGTGTTTCAAGAATGTTTCAGGTCACCGGAATATCTCAGAATTGTCACGTTTCGTCCCACACTATATTTCTGGACGCGAAAAGGACGCCCTTCCGAGGGCGTCCTGACATCGCCTGGAGTTATGGCCGTCCGCTAAAGACGGTCCGGAGAGGGATGGGAGTACTTCCGCCCATAAGGCGACGGCCTACCTCCAACCGAAAGAGGGCTCACGGCGGAGCTAACCCTCGAAAGATTTCGCCTGCGCCTGTGAGTAGTCGGCATCGCCCAGTGAAGCTGAGCTGAAGTACACAGCGACTCCCGAGACTCCCGCCAACGTCAGATCCAGCGCCTCAAGCACAAGTGCGTGCGGCTCAGTCCGGCTTATCGGTGGGACGATAGCGGCCCACTCAGCCCTGATCAGTTCCATCTCGGTGACGATGTTAGTCTTATCTGCGCTGGACTTTGCGGACTGCGCATCGTAACTGCCGAGGGATAACACCGCCGTAGCGTTGTGCTCGCTGACAAACTGGTTCCAGTCTGCAACGGCTCCGTTGTGCCGCTCGATGACCGGGGAGAGGGCTGTCTCGTACATGCCGACCTCGCCGGTCCCGCCGCGCATCGCCAGAAGCAAACCGGCGGTCATCACGGCCAGCGCTGCGATAAGCATGGTGACGGCGCCGCCGGATGAAATCCGGATTCCGCCGACCGGGTTAAGTGCTGCTCGTGTAGTCATTTGATAATTCCCTGACTGTCCGTGTTCTTCCGAAGAGTCGTGTGATTAAGCGATTGAGTCGGTCGGAGGTTCGCTCTGCGCAAATCGCATCGCAAGGTGATAAGTCATCACCGCCCGTACCCGGAGGTCCACGCCCGTGTTGGGTTCGATCGAGAGCTTGTCGTAAAGAGTCTGTTGGGTCTGCGCTAGCTGATCACCGTTGCAGTTCATTCGCTCTTCGATGGCGCCGTCCGTGTACCCAAGAGCCATGAGCCTGAGCGCCGAGCAGCACGGCGCCGGCGTCGTAAACGGACGGATCCACGGTCACAAGACCCCATGCGCCCCGTCTATCGCACGCATGAGCGAGTCAGAGTCTTCCGCATTTCTCCGAAGCAGGTAGGACCATCCACCGGCATCCCGGCTGATCTTGTCTTCTATATATTCCGTCTCGGTATCGCTCGCGATCACCACAATCCCGGTTTCAGGGCTTGCTTCGCGTATCGCGTCTGCGGTCTTTATCCAGAGCTGCTCGTGCCCGGGATCTATACCAACGATCGCCACCTCAGGGGACATGCCCAGGGCGAAAGCCACCGCCATGATCGGGTCATCAGTCGCCGCCAGAAGCTCGACGCCAAAGGAGCCGTCAAGCTGATTGGCCAGCTCTTGCCGCAACTCTTCGTCCGAAGTCACGACCACGACAGAACCCGCCGGGCTGCCTGCCCGTGACGTTACCGCCTTTCGCGGAGCCACCCCGAACTCAAGGATCTTTCCTTGGTCCGAGCTGTCATCGGTGATGCCATCCGCGACATCCTCCGATGGTTTTGGCTTCCGGGACCTGAACGAGTCTATGTCGAACGGGATCACTTTGGTCTTTTCGATCGTTGTCATATTGCATTCCCTCTCGTTGTCCTCGTCCTCTATGTCATTGCTGACGCCGGGGCCTGGCGGCCCACGAAGACGCTGGTTCCCGCAGGAGTTCCATGATTCCCCGTCACGTTCCGCCGTTCGGGGTGGCTCCTGCACGTAATAGAGATCGGTCTTTTCAGCCGCGCCAGGCACCTGTGTAGGAATCCGAGGCTGAAGGACGCTGGTCCGTCTTGGCCGCCGCGGGCCCGTTATGGACCCACGGCGGCCAAGACGGAAAGTGGTTCTGCGGAGCACACAGGCCACTTGTGACTACTATTAATCGAGCACGCCCAGGCGAGCGTCCCCTTCGGCTACCGTTCGAAGAACCACGAGGCTAGCCGGAATGAGCCGGTCAGCGCACCCAAAACCACCGTGCTTGCACGAGGCCGCATGACCTTGGAAAAGAGCGTTGAGACGAAGGACAATCCCTATGCCACAACGGACCCTTCGAGAACCTCAGGGTGGGTTCCAACGACAACACCGCCGTAGGGCCGGGACTTGCTCCGCCCGACGCATCTGACGCGTGAGCCCCCTAGGCGGTTACGTGCACCTTCACCGAGCCGCTCGTTTTGTCGTACGCCAGGTCGAATCCCTTTTTGATCTCGTCCAGCGACACCGTGTGGGTCACGATGCCGTTGAACCCGGTGTCCTTGTTGGACAGCATGTTGATCGCCACGTCGTAATCGTGTTTCCCGTCGACAATCCCGTAGCAGGAAGAGAGCTTGAACGTCAGCTCGCTCAGCATAGGAGGCAGGAACGCGTAGGGCAGAACACCCCGGAATCCGCCGACCACGATGACCGTGCCCTGGGATCGCGCCGCGCCGCACGCCGTCTCAAGGGGCGCCATCGAATTTCCGCCGACCGTCTCTATCGTCACGTCAGCCCCGAGACCGTCGGTTAACGACTGCGCTGCATCCTCCAGCTCACCCGGCTCGCTCCCGACAACGAGGTCCGCGCCGCATGCCTCCGCCATCGCTTTCTGCTGTGGATAGCGAGCAGAGGCCACGATCTTCCGCGCTCCAAGCGCCCGGGCGGCTGCGATCGCCGCAAGTCCGATAGTCGCAGAACCAACTACAGCCACGGTGTCGCCGCCCTGCATCCCGCCCCAGCGCACCGCATGGACTGAAACGGCGAGCGGTTCCACAAGTGCGCCCTCTTCCCACGACATGTTGTCCGACAGCTTGTGCAGCCCCAGGGGAGTTCGGGTCATGTACTCGGCAAACGCCCCGCCGGACTCTTCAGCCTTGTCGATGCAGTGCCGGTACTGGCCGGTTCGGCAGAAGTAGCAGGACTCACACGCCTTACCTGAGCCGATAGTCTCGATAGCCACGCGGTCCCCCGGCTGAATTCGGACCTCGCCCGGCGGAACTTCAATCACCTCTCCCGCAGGCTCGTGCCCGGACGGGAGCGTTTGAGGCGCAGTTCGCTCGTTGTTCATGTGGAGGTCAGACCCACATATGCCCATCTGCTTCAAGGAGATCAGGGCCGAGCCCGGGAATCGCTCCGGCATCGGGCTCTGATGGATGCTTACGATTCCGTTACCGTCGTCCAGTGCGGCGCGCATCGTGTCAGACATGGGGGCACCTCTTATTTGTTTGGCGGACCGGGCGAACCGGTGTGGGCTTGCGGCGAAGCGTGAGAAAGCCGGATTGTAACCGCCGATTGCGGGTTTGATGCGCAGCGAGCACGGATTGCCCTCTGGACACGACCTTAAACCCCGAACAAAATGACCCGGCCCGTCCCGATTTCGTGTCCCTATCCAGCTGAATCACCTGTTACGGAGTAGCCCATGACCACCGCCGATGCCCAGTGGCGAGGAGTTTTCACCATCCCGGTCACGCCGTTCCATGAGGACGGGTCGATCGACTGGGACAGCCTCCGGCGTTGTGTCGAGTTCTGCATAGAGGCGGGGGCGCACGGCATTGTGATGCCCGTGAACGCCAGCGAGTTCTTCACGCTTACGGACGACGAACGGGACGAGGTCGTGCGGGTCGGGGTCGAGGTGACGAACGGGGCCGTTCCATTCGTAGCCGGGACGACGGGCGTATCTCCGCAGCACGCCATCGCACGCTCACTTGCGGCGCAGGATGAGGGGGCTGACTCGGTCATGGTGCTTCCGCCGCCGCGGGTCGCAGGCGCTGCGCAGATCGAGGAGCACTACCGGGCCGTGGGTGAGGCGCTCTCGATTCCGCTCTTCATCCAGAACCACACGCCGCCTGCGGGGACAGTAATCCCGAACGATGTGATGATCCGTCTACTGAAAGAGGTACCTTCCATCCAGTACCTGAAGGAAGAGTCGATGCCGCCCGGGCACGTAATCACAGCGGTGCTGGAGGGCGCGGGCGACGCCTGCAAGGGCGTGATGGGCGGAATCGGCGGGCGATACGTTATGGACGAGTATCGACGCGGCTCATGCGGCACGATGCCCGGTTGCCAGATCACGGATGCCGCAGTGGCGCTCTGGGACGCGCTGGAACGAGGCGGAAAGGACGATCAAGGAAATCAGATCGTCACGGACGAGGCCCGCGATGTGTACCAGCAGATCCTCCCCGCGATCACGTTCGAGTCTTTGTATGGAGCGGGAGCCTACAAGGCGATTCTCTATAAGCGCGGCGTGATCGCAGGCACAACGATGCGCATTCCGGCCCGGCGTGTCATGGACCGTCTTGATTTCGAAGAGATGGACATTATCCTGGACCGGCTGTCGCCACTGCTGAGCTTGAAGAAGGGGTAAGCGAGGGAGCCTCCGACCCAAGACTCGGATCCCGGAGCAAACGCTCTACTGTCATTCCGAAGCCCGCACGGGAGGAATCTCCCGGCCAGCACTTCACCAAGCTGATAGTCCGCGCCCAGGCAATCCGCTCTTACGGCAGGGATGCGGTGGCGCGGATTAGTACCTGATCCCACAAACGGGCGGGGCAAGCGCCGCCCCTACGGTGTTGTTTCCGAATCAACCGCCCGGTACACATCCTGGGGTCATCGCTGGATAGGTGACGGACGGACCAAGGTCCGCCCCTAAGGTGTCAGCGGCGAAAATTATCGTGTAGGGGCGAGGCTTGCTCCGCCCGGCAGCTTCCAACAACCACGCCCCCTAAGACCGCTCCCCACGCGCCCTCCGCGCTCGCCGCCACACAAGCACCATCAGCCCGATTGGGAACACCAGCATCAACGCTCCAAGCACGATCACGATCGGCATCGCACCCACGCCAAAAATCTCATCGATCTTGTGCTTGATCCATTCGATCAAAATTGGATCGACGGCCTCCGAGTTGTGAAGCAACAATCCAAATGAGGCCGTCACGATATTGGTGATCCACATGACTCTGGCCTAATCCCCGTCGGACCCTGCCGAGCCGACTGGAACGGGAACATCTACCGGATTCGAATGAAATGGATGCTGATACCGGATGGAGTATTTGCGCTCCTGGATGGCAAAGCTCGCTATCCCAGCCAGTACCAGTAACACGGCGCCGGCTCCAAAAATTAGGTTGTACGTACCCCAGATAGCAAACACCACGCCCGCCACCACCACCGCCGTTCCGCCGGCTATCTGGTGAGACATCTGCGCAAGGCCGTTCAGCGTGCCGATATTTCTCAGCCCGTACATATCTGCCGTAAGGCCTGAAGTGAGCGGGAGGGTAGCCAGCCAGGACGCTCCGCCGAGGACTGCAAAGGTCCAGAGGGCGGCCGTGCCGGGCAGAAATATCAGGCCCAAAAATGCGATGGACCTGACCCCGTATACAAGTGTCAACAAATACTTGCGCGGCATGTGGTCTGAAATCCAGCCTGCGAGGATAAGACCGACCCCATTGATAGCGCTGAGAACCCCGAAAGCCAGCGCGGCCGTTCCGGCTGAAATGTCCTCTGACGCCGCCCAGCGGACGAAATGGACGGAGATGATCGCCGTCGTGATTCCACACACCCCGAAGGAGGACGAAAGCAGCCAGATCGGCAGCGAACGGAATGAATCGATCCACCTTCCGGACTCGAGGGGCGCAACACTGATCGTAATCGGAGTTGAAAGGTGGCCATCCGTTTCGTCCGTGTTCGCGCCACGGCCTGAACCGCCATCCTGTTCAAGCCCCATATCGCTCGGATCGTCGCGAACGATTGCCGCGAGTAATGGGAGCGCGAATAACAGCATGATCCCGCCCATCACGAACCATGCTGTGCGCCAATCAGCGATTATCAGGAGGTAAGCGGCGAACGGGACCATGATCATCCCGCCGGCCGAGCCGCCTGCGGTGAAGAGGCTGATTGCCGTCCCACGCTTCCGCATGAACCATCGGGACACTACCGAAGACATCGGAGTCGGAAATACGCCGCCGGACGTGGCCGACAGCACGAAACCGTACATACCGATCAGGAAGTAGACGTTCGGCGCCAGACCTACAGCGATGGTGCTAAGTCCCAGCCCCGTGATGCTGATGATCATTACGCGACGGCCGCCGTACTTGTCCGTCAGAAGGCCGAAAATGGGTTGGAGCAGCCCGTTAACCGCCCACCCGACACCGGCCGCGACCGAGATCAGCCCGACACTGGTCCCGAAATCGTCTTCCCAGGCTTTGACGAATACGCCGAACCCCTGACGCGTCCCGACGCCGACGAAGGTGGCGAAAAACATTGCGGCGACGATATACCAACCGTAAAAAATGCCGTCACTCTGTTCATTTTTGGCTGCATCCGGAGATGCACCAGTCTCGTCATCCAAACGTATGCCTCCGAATCTCTAAATAAATTAGGGGACGCACACGATGCGTGCGAGGGAAAGCTATGTTCGCTAATTTAGTCTAGGACGGGTGCCTGCAGACGAAATCAGCCTAGCCTCCGTCAGACGCCCCCGCCACAATCGGTGTCGATGGGGGCAGGGGTTGGGGTGACTGGAATCGGATCGAGTATTTTCGCTCACGGATGGAGTAGCTGATTACTCCAGCGAATATCAAGAACCCCGCCGAGGCCGCGAACACCGGGTCGTACGTGTCCCAGATATCGAAGACCATTCCGGCGATGATCACCGCAAGCCCGCCGGCAAGCTGGTGGGCCATCATGATCATGCCGTTCAGGATGCCGACATTTCGCAGGCCGTACACGTCGGCGGTCAAAGAGTTCGTTAGCGGAACGGACGCCAGCCACGACATCCCGCCAATGACGGCGAACGCCCACAGGGCTGGCATGCCGGGAAGTACGATCAGCGCCAGGAAGGCGATACCGCGGATCAGATACACCGTGCCAAGAAGGTTCTTGCGCTGCATCTTGTCCGAAATCCAGCCGACAACCAGCAGTCCGATGCCGTTGATGGCCATCAACACCCCGAAAGCCAGCGCCGCAGTGCCCCCGGAGATATCTTCGCTGGATGCCCAACGTATGAAGTGGACCGCGATGATGGCCGTCGTGATGCCGCAAACAGAGTATGAAAGCGATAGTTGCCACATCGGTGCGGACCGGTAGGACTCACGCCAACGGGTCGTCGCGAGCGGGGAAATGCGTGCGCTGAGTGACTTGCCTGAACCGGTTTCGGTGGCGTTATCGGGCGCATCGTCGCCGTCCTGATTAAGGCCCATGTCGGACGGGTCACTCCGGACGACGGCGATAAGTAACGGCAATGCGAGGAAGAGTATGGCGCCGCCCATCACGAGCCATGCCGTGCGCCAATCAGCGATTATCAGCAGGTATGCGGCGAACGGAATCATGATGAATCCGCCCATCGAACCGCCGAACGCCACCATGCTCATCGCTGTGCCGCGTTTTCGTTGGAACCAACGAACGATGACGGAACTGGCCGGAGTAGGGAACACCCCGCCCGCTGCGCTAGACACGAAAAACCCGTAAACGGCGATCAGGACATAAACGTTTGGAGAGGCCGCGAGCAGCATGGTGCCGAGGCCCATCGCCAGCACGCCCCCGATCATCACACGGCGGCCACCGAGCGCGTCGGTCAATCGGCCAAAGAAGGGCTGAACAATCCCGTTGACGGCCCAGCCGACGCCGGCCGCAACGGAAATCAACCCGACAGAAGCCCCGAAATCCTCTTCCCATGCCTCAACGAATACGCCGAAACCCTGTCGAGAACCGACCCCCACAAAAGTCGCGAAGAAGAGCGTTCCGACGATGTACCAGCCGTAAAAAACGCTCTTGCGGCTGTCCTGTCTCTCGTCGGTCTGCTGGGCCAAGCGATGTCTCCAAAATATAAGTCGGCGCCATTTGTGTTCGCCAGATTCCGGGTTGCCCCCGAAGTATATCCTCGGTGGTAACCCGTTAGATCGCTCGCCGTGTAGGGGCGGCCATCGTTCTTTCCTTCTCCCGGCGGGAGAGGGCTGGGGACCTGCCCTGCCTGGGAAGGGTGAAAACCGTTCGTGGAGAGCCGGGGGGGATCATGATCTCAACGCTTGTGCCCTCGCCCCCTTTGCGCACGCCGTAATGCCAATGCCATCAGTCCGATCGGGAACACTACGGTTGCGGCACCAAGTACGACCACAATAGTTGTTGCACTCACCCCAGTGATCTGATCGATCTTGTCCTTGATCCAATCAACAAGGGTAGGGTCAACGTACTCGGAATGGTGAAGAATCAGGCCGAGCGCTGAATGCAATGTGGTCTCAATCCACATGTCTAACTATCAGTCCCCGTCCGATGCCGCTGTTGCCACGGTGGGGGTGATTGGTAGCGGTTTCTGGTACCGTATCGAATATTTACGTTCGTTGATAGAAAAGCTCACCACCCCGGCCAAAACCAGGGTTGCGAATCCGGCAACGAATGCGGCGTCATATTCGCCCCACACATCGAACACGACGCCCGCTGCGATTACGGCGATGCCCCCACCAAGCTGGTGGGACATCATGATCAAACCGTTGATCATGCCTATATTTCTTAGCCCGTAAATATCTGCCGTTAGTCCGTTCGTCATAGGAACTGTTGCGAGCCAGGACATACCGCCTAGAACAGCAAAGCTCCAGAGAGCCGCCTGCCCTGGCAAAAAGATCAACGCTAAGAACGCGCCGGCGCGCACTAAGTAAACGACCCCGAGGAGGTTCTTGCGCGGCATATAGTCTGATATCCAGCCGACAAAAATTAACCCGGCGCCGTTAATTACGCTGAGAACCCCGAATGCCATCGCCGCGGTACCTGCAGATATGTCCTCTGACTCGGCCCACCGAACAAAGTGCACAGCTATCATCCCGGTAGTGATGCCGCATACCCAGAAGGCGACGGAAAGCTGCCACAGAGGAGCGGAGTGGACCGAATCACGCCAGTGGGTTGTCTCTAAAGGCGCCACACGTATCTGGTGAGGCACCGCATTGGGTTCATCAGGGTCGCCAGCCGAACCTCCGTCCGGTTCGAGTCCCATGTCGGCGGGATTATCTCGCACTATGCCCACTATCAGGGGCAGCCCGAACAGAAGAATCATCCCGCCCATAACGAACCACGCTGTGCGCCAGTCTGAAATAACGAGCAGGTAAGCCGCAAACGGAACCATTATCAGTCCGCCGGCTGAACCGCCCGCCATCACGAAGCTGATTGCCATTCCACGTTTACGTTGAAACCAGCGTGATATGACGGACGTCGCAGGGGTCCCGAATGCACCACCTGCTAGAGCCGATAGTACAAATCCGTACATCACGATCAGTCCGTAAACGTTCGGCATCAATCCGACCCCGATCGTGGCGAGGCCCATCCCAATCAACCCGAATGTCATGACCCGGCGTCCGCCGAAACGGTCTGTCAAGCTACCGGCAACAGGTTGGACAAGTCCGTTGACTGTCCAACCTATGCCGGCGGCGACGGATATCATCCCGACACTTGTCCCGAAGTCCTCTTCCCAGACCTTGACGAAGACACCGAATCCCTGACGCGAACCGACGCCGATGAGGGTCGAGAAGAACATCGCTGCCACGATGTACCACCCGTAAAATACGCCTTCGGGTTCGTTCGTTTTCGGACTGTTTTGGCCATTCGCCAAATACATCACTCCGGCGATCAGATATGCACGTTAGTCAACAAGGGGCGTGGCATCGCGCTACAAGCGCTAAGGCGCCAAAATTCTAACTCGTCCTCGGTCGAATGGACCCGTTATTCCACCCCGAGTACGTCCAGCGCGTCCCTGTTGATGATCCCCTCGATTTCGTCCTCTGGGATTCCCGGCAGGTGATGGTCCTTTGCGAACTTGCTCAGATTGCGCAGCCCGTCGATGTTGTCCTGAGGAACGGTCACCGGCCAGTCAGATGCAAAAAGTATCTTCTGAGTTGCGCCCCACTCGTGAAACACCCGCATCCCGTTCCAGAAAGACCATGGCCGATAAAACTGCGCCGAGACGTCAGCCCATACGTTTGGATGCTTCCGCACAACCGCCATGCAGTCGTTCTGCCAGGGATGTCCGAGATGGGCCATCACGATCCGCAACTCCGGGAACGCGATCGCCACCTGGTCCATTACGAGCGGCTGGGCATAGCGTAAAGGTGCGTCCCGCATCGGCGACGTTCCCTGGTGAAAAACGATCGGCAACCCATCCGCCTCAAGACGGGCGTATAGCTTAAATGCGGCCTCGCCAACCGGGTCAAAGTCCTGATAGTTGGGACCGAGTTTGATCCCCTTGCACCCAAGATCCCCCACCGCCCGGTCGTACTCGTCGTTCATCCCCGGATCCATCGGATGAAGCGACATAAACGGAATCACTTTGTCGGGTGCGGCTTTGTGCAACTCAGCGGCGACATCATTGTGGTTCTTCTCGCCGTCAGTGAGATCGCCCGAGCCATCGATAATCTCTCGCTCTGACCCCCATGGGCGCGGGGCTATGCCAAACGCGAAAGTCTTGTCGACCGGCTCCATAGCGCACAGGTAATCAGCGATCGAGTTCGTCATCGACACTTCATCGCCGGAACGCATCATGTCCTCGGACGTTCGGTCGGAGTCCGGGACAGTGTCTCGGTGGGTGGGCAGGTGGGTGTGGACGTCAACGATCATTGTGGGCGTTCCTGAATGAAGGGCGTTAAAAGCCGGGGCGGACGGAAGTGTACGCCCGGAGCGGGCTTTCAGAAAACTCATGATCGCGGAGTTTATGGACTCGGTCTGGGGCACGAAAAGCTTGTCTGCTACGCCCCGGCCGTTACTGGTCGACCGAGTGGGGAAATCTGGTTCGTCTACCTCATCGTCGCTAGTGACATCCACCTCAACGTCCCTGTCGGTGGCCGGCAGACCCGAAGGCTGTTCAGCACAAAACTGATCAGGCAGATGAGGCGCAACATCTCATACTTAAGCTTCCACCTAAGGTGAACCTACCCCATCGGGCGGCTCGCACAAGGAACGTTGGAGTATCCCGCGGTATGTGTGTACGCGGGTAAATGTGCACGTGGCCCCATATTGGCGGGCCGTAACGTTGAATGCTGTTTACCCTTAGTGCTCGTTACGACTTTTGTCACAAATGTCGTCTACGGTCTTACCCCGAGTTTCACGTCTTTTTCGACCCTGTCGCCGCCGTCTTCAAGCACCTCGAGCGTGACCGTGTCTCCGGGTCGGGTGTTGCTGGTCAGGTACGAAATAAGGTCCGCCATGCTGCGGATCAGCGTTCCGTCGATCCCGACCACGGTGTCTCCACCGACGTCTATCGGCTGGCCGTCAACCCTGATCGTGCGGTTTGCATCATTCAGTCCTGCGTCCTCCGCCGGTCCGTCCGAGATCACCTGCGAGATGTATGCGCCCTGCGTCCCGTCCGGCAGATCAAGCCCGAGCGCCAGGATCCGGCTAACGTCATGACCGGACACGCCGAGCCATGCGTAGACGAACTCTCCGTTCTCAATCAGGTCCGGCACGACCAGCTTTGCGATGTTTATCGGCACGGCAAACCCGACGCCCGAGTTTTGTCGGCTGTCGCTGCGGATCTGGGCGTTGATTCCAATCACCTCGCCGTGCCTGTTGAGCAGCGGGCCGCCGGAGTTGCCCGGGTTGACCGCTGCGTCAGTCTGGATTACATCTGGCGTCGTGAAGCCCTGATTCCCGCTGCGGATGCTGCGGCCAACTGCGCTCACGATTCCCTGGGTCAACGTGAACTCCTCGCCAAACGGGTTACCGATGGCGATGGCGATCTGTCCCGGTACCGCCGTGTCGCTGTCGCCAAGCTTGATCGGCTTGAGCTTATCGTCCGTGTCCACCTCCAGCACCGCTACATCTGCATCGGCATCCTCGCCGATCACCGTTGCCTGGTAGGCTCGGCCATCCGAGAAGGACACTTCGACGCTTTGGGCGTTCGCGATGACGTGCTGGTTGGTCACGATGTGGTTCTGGTCATCCCAGACAAATCCGCTGCCGCTCCCTCCGCCCGCGGCCGTCGAGACCGTGATCTCCACGATGGAATCTAAAGAATCGACGAACAAGCCGCTAATCACGGACTCAAACGCTGCGACGATCTCGTCAGCTGTGAATGTCTGTGCCAGTTTGGGCTGCTGTGGTTCTGAGGGAATATCGCCGATGACCGCTTCAACGGACTCGCGGTCCGACGCGACTATCGCCTGTCCGGCGTCCAGTCCCGTACTCGCCTTGTCCACTGGAAGCGAGACAGTTGTGGCCGGGGCGGATTTCGTAACATCGGCCACTGAGGTATCGTCGCCAACACTCGTACACGCAACGGCGGCCACGAACACGAGCGTTCCGGCCCAGCCAAGCATCGCCTTACGGCCTACGAATCCGGAGATAAATCGGGAGAGATTATTTGTGTGGATGGCTGCGATCAGCGGCATTCCCTAGTCTCCGTTCATGTGTCGCTATTGGGTCGGGATTCCTGTAGCAGTGGATTCTGTCGGCCCCGATGATGTGCATGTAATTTAGAGGTCAGACGTCCGGAAACTGTGAAGATCCCGGCGTCAATGGGACCAATCGGCGGCTCCAGACGTTGCCAGACGTGAAATCGCGCACAACGTATTCTGCGCACCGGGTATCTCGGGTAAAGGGTGGCTTTCCCGCGATCACCTGTGAACAATTCTGCACCTCCCGCTCAAGCCACCAACCGATCTTGAATGGTTATACGAAGAGAACTCGTTTCGTGGTTGGTTCTTTCGACACGGAGATGATCGATATGCTCACGCGGGCCTCGCTCGTCGCCATCGGTTGTGGAACTTTCCGTCGGTCGCTTGAACACATGACTGCGTGATTTTTACTTGGAACCGGGTAGATGCCCTCTACCAAACGCAGTGAGCATCTGGAACACCATCTCGCGCGGGCGGTGTATGGGGCGTCAGGACAACTGAACGCTTGTTAGTCACGCCGATAAGATTCCAATAAGGCCTGAACAGGTGCGGAATGAATCCAGGAACTTATCTGGAGCGCAGTCCCGGTTGATTTCAGACACTCGGAAATAAAAACGGACGCCCCGTCGGCCCGCCTTCTCGTTAGAAGAGACCGAACGGAGCGTCCGATGTTGTGCATATCCAGCGGCCGGGGTTACTCCTCGCCCTCTTCGCCTTCGTCGCCTTCCTCGCCCTCTTCACCTTCTTCGACCTCCATGCCCTCGCCGACTTCTACGGCAGCGGTACGGGTCATGGCGATTCGGGCGACAACCTGGTCGGGCGAGCTGATGGCCACGACGCCATCCGGCAGGATGAGGTTCTCAACACGGATGTTGTCTCCGATGTTCTCGAGCCCGTCGATGGAGACTTCGATCTCGTCGGGCACTTCCAGAGGAAGAACGCTGACCGTCACGGTCCGGATGCCCCGCAGGAACTGACCACCACCACCACGGGTCGCCGGCGCCTCGCCGACCATGGTGAGCGTCACCTCGGCCGAAACCGGCACGGTGGCGTCCACCCTGATGAAGTCCACGTGCTGGAGTTCACCGGTTACCGGGTGTTTTGCGATCTCTCGTACAAATGTCAGGGCTTTCTCGCCCCCACCGACCTCGATAGCGATCGGCTGACCACGTCCGGCCGTGTTGACGGCGGCACGCAGCGCCCGGGTTTCCGCCTGAAGCGTAAGCGACTCTCCGCCGCCGCCGTAAAGGTGGATCGGGGTGATCCCGGTACGACGAAGCGCCCGAACCTTTTTGCCGGTTACTTCGCGTGGGTCAACGGAAAGGGAGACGTTATCGGTTGCCATATCTCGATTACTTCAGCCGCGATCGGGGCGTGCCCGGCCTGCGGAGTCTAGATTGCGGAATATCGGGTGAGCTGACAGCTCAAAAATAGAAGCCCGCGCACGTATGCGCAGCGATAAATCGTAACACGAGGCGGAGCTTAACCACACGCCTCGCTTTGCAAGAATCGGCGCCTACGAAACCAGATCCTCAGAATTTCAAGCTTAAGACCTGGAAAAAAGAGGACACTCAACCGGGCCCTTCGCTAGCTCCTGTATACTTGGCTTACGTTTGAATGGGCGTACGGCAGAACGTGCCGATCACCCTGAAGCGCAAGCCGCCGAAACCCGGCACGGGACGCGATCGTGCTAGTTCCTATGAAAGTGGATTACGGTCTGCGGGTGTTGATGCACCTCGCACAGACCCCCACGCCCGATCCGGTTTCAGCCAGCGAGATCGCTGATCAGCAAAAAATCCCTGAAGCCTACCTTCACCACGTCCTGAGTGATCTTCAAGCCGGCGGCATGCTTGAGTCACGGCGCGGACCATCCGGGGGGCACATGCTCGCCAGGCCCGCAAAAGACATAACCGTGGCGGACGTCTTCATTACGTTTGACCGGTCCCTCGCTCCGTTGGACTGCGTCGATTCGCCGGAGGACTGTACGCTCTCCGGAGCTTGCTCGCAGCGTGAGCTCTGGAGTGACGTGGAACGGGTGCTGCTGGAACGCCTGAGCGAGACTCGGGTTTCCGATCTTGTTGCCGAGCAACGAGAAATGGTCTGGGCCGGGGCGCAAATAGAGACGCAAAAAGACGCCTGACGGTACCTGACCTGAGCGCCGCCCTTTTCACCAATGCTGCTACCGGACTACACTCGCGGACGCGGAATTTGTTCTGGAATGCCCTTGAAAAGCGTCTGGGAATGCATCTGGCTGGTCTCTCTTGAATCTAATCAACGGGGCCGGACAGCCACCGGAATAAATCGAAGTCGACCGGGATTGAACGAGACGCAACCGGCCGCCCTAGAGAACCCAGGAAACCCGGAAAACCAAGCAAACAAAACGACGAGGCTGATTAACGGATGAAAGAAATCAAAACAATGACCCCGCGCCAGGTCCAGCGCTACAGCCGGCACATCATCATGCCGGACGTAGGCAGTGTGGGTCAGCGCAAGCTGCTCGGCTCCAGCGTATTGATCGTTGGCGCGGGCGGGCTTGGCTCGCCGATCGCCCTCTACCTAGCTATCGCAGGCGTTGGCACGATCGGGATCGTCGATTTCGACACGGTCGACCTGTCCAACCTGCAGCGACAGATCCTGCACCAGGAGAGCGACATCGGCCGGCCCAAGGTTGAGTCAGCAAAAGAGACGCTGCTCGCCTACAACCCGGACATTAACGTCATCCTCCACGAGGAGCCCATCACGTCAGACAACGCGATGGATATCATCCCCAACTACGACGTGATCGTGAACGGCGCGGACAACTTCCAGGCCCGATACCTGGTGAACGACGCATCGTTCCTCGCTGGCAAGACGCTTGTTGACGGCAGCATCCTGCTTTTCGACGGCCAGGCGAGCACTTACGTCCCCGGGAGCGGTTGCTACCGCTGCATCTTCCCGGAGCCCCCGCCCCCGGGCGAGGTACCGAGTTGTGCAGAGGCCGGCGTTCTGGGCGCACTGCCCGGTATGATCGGCACCATCCAGGCCACCGAGGTCATCAAGGTTCTCCTTGGTATCGGTGAGCCTCTCGCCGGACGGCTGCTCATCATCGACGCGCTGTCGATGGAATTCCGTGTCCTCAAGGTTCGTCGCAACCCGGATTGCCCGCTTTGCGGCGACAACCCGACCGTCACCGAGCTGATCGACTACGACGCCTTCTGCGGGGTGACCATCCCCACGGTTGAGCCGGTCGAAGAGCCGGTAACTGCTGACTAGCTAGACCCAGTGAACCCAGTAAAAGGGGGCGGAGTGGATTTCACACTTCGCCCCCCCCCTTTTTATTTTTGGCGTCGCTAGATCGGTCTGCCCGTCCTAGAATTGTGGGCGACCGATATCCTTACCTCAAACATTTGGCCAAGTAAACGGATGCGCGCGTGACCCTCAGAGTCAAACCTGTCCCAAACATGCTGAAGCGGGACATTGTGGACGCCATCGGCGATACGCCGCTGGTGGACGTATCCGTTCTGAGCCCGGTGGAGGGCGTTCGGATCTACGCCAAGCTTGAGGGATCGAACCCCTCCGGCTCGGTCAAAGACCGCGTCGCCAAGTTCATGATCGAGGCGGCCGAACGAGACGGCCTGCTCAAGCGCGGCGACACCATCATCGAACCCACCTCGGGCAACACTGGCGTGTCGCTGGCGATGATCGCCCGTGCACGGGGCTACAACCTCAAAGTCGTGATGCCCGCCGGGGTGACGCAGGAACGGATCGACCTTCTCATTGCGTACGGCGCAGAGATCTTATTTTCGGACGCCGACAAGGGCACCAACGAGGCGATCATCGTCGCCAAGCAGATCGCTGCCGAAAACCCGGACTACTACTTCCCCTACCAGTACGGCAACGAGGCGAACCCACGGGCGCATTTCGAGACGACCGGCCCTGAGATCATCCGCGACCTGCCGGAGATAGACATCTTCATCGGTGGACTCGGCACCGGCGGCACTTTGATGGGCAACGGCAAAGCGCTCAGGCTCCACAACCCGGATATCAAGATCGTGGCCGTAGCGCCACCGCCTGACGACGTGATTCAGGGCCTGCGCTCGATAGAGCACGGCTTCATCCCGGAGATCCTGGACCTGGACAAGCTGGACGCTCGAATCCTGGTGGAGAGCGAGGATTCGTTCTTCTGGACCCAGCAGTTGATGGAGCAGTGCGGCATCTTCGCCGGGATCTCGTCAGGTGCGGCGATCGCATGCGCCCGAAAGATGGCGGACAAGATCGGCGACGGCACGATCGAAATCCCAGGTCGGGCGGCGGGCGAGGCCAACATCGTAGCCCTGCTCCCGGACGGCGGCTGGAAGTACATGTCCACGCAGCTCTGGACCAAGACCTTCAAAGAGATAGAGTCCGAGGTCGGCGGCAAGATCTGGTGGTAGGCGCTGGGGTCGTCCGCACTCTTCTTGTTGCCTGACGTTGTCCCAGGTGTCCTGAGGCTCTCGAAGGACGCCAATAGCGATCACGCCTGTATTGCCCGTGAACAGCGCGCACACTGTTGGACTGAACCCCAAACCTGAGTCCTGAACCTCGAACCTGTCATCCTGAACTCGATTCAGGATCGGCCGATAATGCGACAACACCGTAGGGGCTGGGCTTGCTCCGCCCAACAGCCGGCAGAGATAACATCAGTCGGCCCCGGCTCACACCCGTAATGTCATCCTGAACTCGATTCAGGATCCGACCGCCCAGCAGATACCCTCAATACGGGCGGGTCATTTGCAAGCATCAATCAGCGGGCTCTGGTTACCGTCGAATCCAAATAGAAACGGATCCTGAATCGAGTTCAGGATGACAGTGATCGGCGTCCGGTCAGCGTTCAAAGACATCGGATTACGGCCCCGAGACCCGCTGTGGAAAGCACGAAAAGGGAATACCCAACCCATGCCAATGGACGAATACAAAGCCGCAAACCTGGCGATGTGGGACGAGACCGTGGACATCCACTACGGCTCCGACTTCTATGGCGTCGAACGGTTCAAGGCCGGTGAGACGACGCTTGAAGATCTTGAACGCCCCGAGATGGGCAGCGTCGATGGCAAATCCCTGCTGCACCTGCAGTGCCACTTCGGCATGGACACGCTTTCATGGGGGCGGGAGGGCGCGACCGTAACCGGTCTCGACTACTCTCCGGCCGCCATCGAGGCCGCCCGGAGGTTGAGCAAAGAGTCTGGCGTTCCGGGACGTTTTATTGAGTCGGAACTGTACGATGCGCCAAACGTGCTGGATGAAAAGTTAGACATCGTCTACACAGGCATCGGTGCGATCTGCTGGCTTCCCGACATCCGTGGTTGGGCGAAGGTCGTGAGCCACTTTCTCAAGCCGGGCGGCGTCTTCTACATCCTGGAAGGCCACCCGATGCTGTGGACGCTGGAAGACGACACGCCGGAAACCCCGATGCACATCAGATGGCCCTATTTCGAGACCGAGAAACCTCAAAATCCCGAAGGCTGGGACAACGATGAGGACTATGCCCAGACCGGGAAGAAGATGAAGAACACTTGTACGTACAACTGGGGTCACGACCTGGGTGAGATCGTCACAGCACTTATCGATGAAGATCTGAGGATCGAATTTCTGCACGAGCACAAGGTATGCGCATGGCAGGCCTACCCGTGGATGGTCGAGGGCGATGACAAGATGTGGCGCGTGCCCAACTACCCGGAACGACTCCCGCTGATGTGGTCGATACGCGCCGTGAAGGAAGCTTGATGCCTGAGCCGATGCTTGTAGGGGCGTATGGCAATACGTCCGGGGACGTGCGGGAAGGCAGCGCCGCGTGACCCTCAACCCACGCGATGCCCTGAACGACCGCCACGGGTTTGCCGTTTACGCCGTATTCGCGGTCGCCGGTTCTGCCCAGGTTTCTGCGATATCCGAACTGCGGCGGGCGATGTACTCCGGGGTTGAAGACCCTCCGGCCTACGTCAACGCACCGGCTCATGTCACCGTGAAGCGCCTTTTCGCGAGGATCCCGAATGTGGAGGAGATTCAGGAAGCGATTCACGGGATTTGCGAGTCCACGAAACCGTTTCGAATCGAGCTAGAGGCCGAATCAGAATCACGCGTCGCCGCCGACTCTTCACTGACCGTTCCGGCGAAGTCCTCGCCCGAACTAGTCGCACTCAATCAGTCGCTTGAAACGGCGATCAGCCCGCTAGCCGAGACCGAGTACGGTGCCGCCGAATTTCGACCCCACATGACCGTGTTCCAGGACGCCGCGCCCGAGGAATCGGAAAAGGGTCTGCGACTGGCGAAAGGCCTGAGACTGGGCACCGGGTTTTACGTCGAGACGCTCGAGATGATGGCCCGCACCGCGCCATTCAGGGGAGGCCGCTGGACCTCGCTAGCGTCCTTCGATCTGGACATCTGGAGTTAGAGCGGCACCGTAGGGGCGGGGCTTGCTCCGCATTACACCATCCATCAACGACTCCGGTAACGGGCAAGACGATAAATCTGTCATTTCGATCCTTCCGGTCCCGGAAGGACGAGGGACCTTCACCGGTAGGGTTGCTGTCAAATACACTCAATTCCGAAAGAACTCTGACCTCCCTCACCCTTGGTGCATGTGGCCTCTCCAACCGGGAGAGGGGGACGCTCAGACGATGTAATCGCGTGTTGCCAGCGTGAAGGAACACGATTCAGGAGATTCCTCGCGTGCGCGCTTCGGAATGACAGATCGGGCGTCTTTTGCGATGAAGATACAGTCAGGGGCGAGACCGTAGTGGCGAATGACTATCCGCCCTCACGCGAATCCCAATCAATGGCCAAACGAAGCGCTCCAACGACCGATCTGTCATCCCGAGCGTAGCCGAGGGACCTTTACCAACTGGTCACCCGGCGATTAGACACCATGTCGGCCAGGAGCATTCACTCCGCGTTCACCCGCCAACAATCGCCGCCAGCTTGTCGCCGTCGATACTGCCGCCGCTGAGCACGCAGACAGATCGACCACGCTCACTAGCAGGAACAGCGAGAGCCGCAGCCACCGAAGCCGCACCGGCGCCCTCGAGCACCAGCTTGTTATCCAGCGCCAGTCGCCGGATAGCGTCCTTCACCTGATCCTCGGACACCATCACGGTGTCGTCCACGACCGTCCGCAAGAGCGGCCACATCTCGTCCGTTACGAGCGGCACCCCTAGCCCGTCGCACAACGTCGGCTGCGCATCCACCCACACCGGGGTTCCCGCCGCGAGACTCGCCCCAAGAGGCGCGCACGCTTCCGGCTGCACGGCCATGATCCGCACGTGCGGGTTCAGCGCCTTGAGCGCGCTACCGACCCCACATATAAGCCCGCCGCCACCGACAGACACAAAAACCGTGTCCACAGTTGGAAGATCTTCGTGAATTTCCAGCCCCACGGTTGCACTCCCGGCCACCATCAACGGCTCCACCCACGGGTGCAGGAAGGTGTACGACTCGTCGTCCCACCCCGCCGACAGCATCCAGTCGAATAACTCATCCCCGGGCATCAAGATCGGCTCCATGCCGTACGCCTCGATAGCCTCGATCTTGGCCTTCGGCGTCGTGTCCGGAAGCCGGCTGCGTGCCGATGCGCCAACCAGACGGGCGGCGTGAGCGACCGCCTGCGCAGTGTTACCCGCGCTTACCGTAGATAGCCCACGGGCGCGTTGCTCCTCGGTCAAGGACGACGCCCAGTTGTAAGCGCCACGAATCTTGAACGAGGTTACCGGCTGAAGCGTCTCGGGCTTCAAAAGGATGTCCAGCTCCGCGCCTGTATAGGAGCGCAAAGGAAGCAGCGGTGTACGTACGGCAACGTCCTTGATGCGCGCTGCGGCAGACCGCACATCGTCCAGCGACGGAGCGCTGATCGGCGTGCCGCCGAACCCGGTCCGACGTAAAGCGGTCACACGCCTTGGACGATCGAGAGGATGGAGTTGGACGTGCGTTCCCGAAGAGCGAGTAGCGGTTGATACTCCTCCGCGTTATAGAAACGGTCTGCGTCTTCACGCGTCGGGAACTCAAGGATCACGAGTAGGCCTGGGTCCCACGAGCCTTCCAGATTTTCGACCTGGGCCCCCCGAACGATGGATCGACCGCCATTCTTGGCGATCTGTGATGACACCTGTTCCCGATACTCGGCGAACCCCTCTGGGTCAGTTATCTCAAGTTGAACAATTACGTAAACGGCCATGGCTAATCCTCTCCGAAATCTTTGATGGGATTTTTCGTGATATTAAATGTGACGGTTGCGCACGTTCCTGAGGCCCTTCGCCCACTCCCTCGAAGGACGGGCGGGGCGGGCCGCTGCCCGCCCTTACGGTGTTTTGTTTGACCGCCATTAAATGACCGAAACATTTGATTTGTCATCCCGAGCGTATCCGAGGGACCTTCACCGAAACACCAACCAGCAAACCAAACACGTCAACGGAAGAACCTTTGTCCTCCCTCACCCTTGAAGCGATCTGGCTTCTCCCACCGAGAGAGGGGGCAACACGGTCTGCCTTGTTTTTGACATGATCCAGCGTAAGTGAAGGAAGGATAGTCAAACGGCCCTACGATGTTGTCGTTAAGCCCCCTCGCCCGCCGGGTCATCGCAGTGATCCGCCATGTGCGTCCGCAGCGCGTCCAGCACGATAGTCGTCGCCCTGATCGTCGTCATGCGGTCCGACAACAGCCGCTTGCCGTGCGCTCGCACGCGCTCCGTGATGTGTCGGTGCGCCTCCGCTACGTCTGCGTGCCCCGGCTGCCCGGGGTGGCCCAGCGATGCCGCCATATCGTTCGGGCCGAAGGTGATGCTGTCGATCCCGTCTACATCAAGAATCTCGTCGATATTTTCGAGGCCCAATCGTGACTCAACCTGTGCGACCACAAGCATGTTGGCGTTTGAATCTGCCAGGAACTCCGTGTTGCCGCCGTGCAGGTCTTTGATGGCAGCTGTGTGCCCGTAGACGTTCCCGCGCGCCGGTCCCCACGATCGTTCACCTTCCGGCAGGAATAAGGTCGCGTCTACCAGGATCTTCGCCTGTGCTGCCGTCTCCATGTGCGGCCCCTGGATGCCCTGCACACCCCGGGCCAGGTAGCCGTTGATCACCGACGCATCGATCGCAGGGACACGCGCCGTGACCGTCATGCCGTATGCGTTCGCTAGTCGGCAGATCGCATCGACCTCGGATAGCGTGAAGTGGCCGTGCTCGCCATCGAGATCGACCCCGTCCAGCCCCGCCATCGCCGCTAGCTCGATCAGCTCGGTAGACGGGTGGTGGAACTGAAGCAGATGCGCCACTTTACCGGCGCGGTTGGCGGCGAAAATTCGGTTCTCGGGCATGCGGACTCCTTGAGTTGTTTTTGTATCTGCTGGGAGTAATAAACCCCCCTCTCCCAGCGGGAGAGGGTTGGGGTGAGGGAGAAGGCTAATCGTGGAATTACGCCCTACTTAAGCCAGCCCGAACCTGTCCTCGCGGGTCTCCACGGGCAAAGCGTCCCATGTCGGCGGAGTGTAATCGCTCGTCATGTCCACGCGCTGACCGCTTTCGGCCGAAACCCACACCTTCTCGATGAACTCGATCACGTGCGCAAGCTGGCGCGGGCCGTTTAGCAACGGCTTTCCGTCCAGAACGGCGTCGGCGAGCGACAATAAAGTTGCTGGATGGAGGGCCCACCGGGTGTCGAGGCCGGGGATGTCCACATCCTGCCAGCCATCGACATCGGTCTTCCAGTCGTCCCGGTACAGTCGGATTCGCAGGACCTGGTCCCCGCCGTACACCTCGATCGTGCCGTCAGTTCCAAACAGCGACATCATCGGCGCCTCGGAGCTCATCGCCACGTACCCGGTGTCCATCGTGCCGAGCGTGTCGTTGCCCATGTCGAATACGATCACGTTGTTGTCCGGCACATCCACTGCGACCCTTTTCCCGGCCGCTGGCCCGTCTCGCATCACACGTTCCGGGATGGAGGTCGTCGACATCGCAGATAACGACTTCACGCCGCCGAGCAGCCCGGTTAGTCGAACCAGTCCGTATCCGGCCATGCTCGACATCCCGCCCGCTCCGGACTGATAGAACCATGAGAAATCTGTTGGAGCGCCGGACCGGGAACCAGGCCCCATCGAGTTCTGGGTCATCTTGATCAGATTGATCTTGCCAATCACGCCCTTGGACACGATCTCCATCAGCCGCCGCTGTCCCGGATGGAGCATGTTTGGCGGCGCGCAAGAGACGTAAAGCCCGTTCTTCTCTGCCAGCTCGCAGACCTTCAGGGCGTCGTCAAAGCCCTCCGTCATCGGCTTCTCTACAAGCAGATGCTTTCCGGCCTGTAACGCAGCCGTCACCTGCTCTGTGTGAAATCTGTGCGGCGTCAGAACGGCAACGGCATCGACCTCCGGGTCGCGGAGCATCGCCTCGTAATCGCCGTACGCCGTGCCGCCGTACTGATCAGCGAACTGGCCCGCACGCGCCTCGTCCACATCACACACGGCCGTCAGTTGCAAGCGGTCGTTCCAGTGCTGCGTCGCCGGGAGGTAGTACCACTGCGCCGCAGCGCCAGCGCCCAGCACGCCGATCTTGAGCCGACTCTTGGAGGGTTCTGGCATATCGATGCTTCTTTCTCGTATTCATTGGCGCACTATAGTGCCTGCCTCGCACTCAATCAGCGCCGCCACAATTCAACCGTCATTCCCTCGAAGGAGGGAATCCAGGAACGATGGCTGTGTGGTTACGGCTGGTGAGGACAGAAACCGCCTCTGGATGGGAATGACGGCGTAACACCCCCACAACCCAACGGCCCCGATGGCAATCGCCAAAATGGCCTCGATGGCAATCGCTAGCCCCGTTGCTCCCAGTCACCGCCCACCTCGTCATATCGACGTTCCAGGTCGGCAATCGCCGCGCCCGAAACCGTCATCCCGTCGCCGATCATCTCCACGTTCGACGCCAGGTGCGTCGGACTTAGCGTGCCCACGATCACCGTCGAGACTTCCGGCCGGCTCAGCGTGAAACCCATCGCCAGACCGATCGCCGAGTCCGGCGCTTCTTTAACCGCTCCGCCCGACTGAGACATCACGCCGGCCCGTCGGAAATACTCTTCTGTGTAAGAGGTGGGCATGTGGTGATACGGG